>Ga0114946_10002676_pt1 | contig 12173 bp, 8 predicted proteins | sample WalLakDeSediment_FD_88676 | JGI IMG/M metagenome (GOLD analysis project Ga0114946, IMG submission 88676) | Lake sediment microbial communities from Walker lake, Nevada to study Microbial Dark Matter (Phase II) - Walker Lake 11/02/13 Deep Sediment | ecosystem: Environmental > Aquatic > Freshwater...
AAGCTCAGTCCCAGTTGGCACCAATGCACCCCGAAAAGCTTTGGCCAGGATAGCTTGGGTCATCTTCTCGGGAGACCTAGGAGACGACCGTCAATATTCAAATATATCAAACTTACGGTTGGGACTCCCTTTGATTTCTCGTCTGCCCTCTTCTCTGAACCGCAAGAACTGCTCAGATCCTTCAAATCAATCACAACCTTTTCCTATAAGGGATTCGTCCACATGATGCGGAGACCGGGAGTATCTGCCGAACTATCATAGGCATGACGTATACACGCTCTCAAGGGTGCCATTCGTCATGTTATTTTATTATCTACGGTCGTCCCCCTTCTCTCCCCCTTTGCCCTGGTAGATTTTATTCTTTGACAGTTTGCGAATATGAACTTCATGGAAAGGTTCTGGCTCTTTTGCCTTCGAAAAGTCCAGTAGATCACCCGGCCTCACATCCTTCATCGGTTCGGTCTCGAAATACACATGGTCAAGAAGCCCAAAGGTGTCCCCTGCCCATTTCTTGACCGCACCCTGCAGCGGTCCAATCACATAAAAGGGTAACGTCATCGCAATGGAAGGCTCTGCCCGAGATTCACTCTTGTACAGAAAATGCTGTTCGTCATCAAATGAGCTCTCATAGGGAATGGCGGCAATCATTCCAGCTTGAACGGCTTCCTCGATAGCCTGTAAAGCCACATTACAAAAAGGTCCATAATGAACAAATCTCCATCGCCAGCCGGTAAGCGTCTTGCCTTGGTTCCTCCGGGCATGATACAGATCCGCCAAATAGAGGAATTTCACCAGCCTGATGGGCGATAGCATCTCTTCACGCTCACTCGCAAGCCAAGTTATGTAGTGAAACAGTTCCGAAATGTTGACCATAATCTCTCTGCACATCCCTCAATCCAGTTCCACAGCCTACACCAATCCTGACGTTTTTGTCCCTCTGCAAATCGATCAATGAGACATTACTTCACGGGGCGGTTCGATGACCATTCTTCTCCCCCCCGCATACGTCTCATGGCCTCCCACCGAAAGCGTTCAGGTAAATAGGATAGAGCACCTCAAATTGATCTGCTACCTCGAATACTACCCTACTCCGCCTCAACAGGTCCCACTCCTCTTCAATCATATATTTACGTTCGAGATGAAAATTCAAAAGGTGGTCTCTCGGAATACCAAGAACTTCTTTCAGGTCATCAACAGTCACTTCCCGTACAGGCTTTACTACGGTGTCCTTGTCAGGGTGGCTGTAGTATAAATAAAAAGCTGGGTTTAACGTCTTTATGCTCTGTGTAAAGAGAGGAATATTCTTACTTAGCCAATCAAGAAAATGGGCTTTATCTTCGTTGATTTCATATTCCTCCCCGATGTTGAAATTCGTAAATAAACCTATTCCCTCGCCGTCTACGAACAATCCGACAGAAAGTTGCGCTAAGGTCACATAACGCCGCTCATCACGTCCAAGTCCAAGCCAAGCTGCACTTGGATAGAAATTTTTCACTCTCTTCCGCGACGCGAAGTGGGGATACAGGTGTTCTTTTGCTGGAAGGTAGTCTTTAATGGCTAAGTAAACTTTGCTCAGCAGAGGCTTGCTTCTGTTTTTAATCGCGTCCTTTATTGACTCGACAACGGCCACACTAATAGGATCGTCATCGATTAGCCCACCATAAGTCTCTGGATTTAGTGCCTCGAAATCATCCTTTGTGAACCCTCGAAATATTTTGACCCCATAAAAAGACCCCGTACCTGCTGTGACAACAGATCTCCACCGGATTTTTGTTCTGAAAGACGGCTCTATTTCTTTGCCGGGAGGCCCCGCCTTTTTTCTCCAATCCAATCGGGCTCTCAAATCTTTCGATGATAATTCCTCTGCTGCATCCCAGGCTATATCAAATTCTGTGGAAAGCCTCTCAACGATCTCTTTATCCGTGGTTTTGAGCCCTATTTCATAATTCCCCTTGAGTCCCACAAGTGTCAAATTTGCCGAAGTTACGATAGCGATAGATTTGTCCACAAGAATGACTTTTGCGTGCAACCCCTCGCCAAAGGCGGCTATTTCTGCATGGCACTCTTCGGTTAGTCTTAGTAGGGCTTGCGGATCGAGAAAGCCCTGCCTATAAGCCTGGGGCGAGTCACACGTTATCACCTTCATGCTTAGTGGTTCCCGCTTGTGTATCCTATTCCCAAGGGAATCAATCAGAAAATCTACCCCCTCATGGCTTATAAATGGCATGATTATTCGGAGCTGTTTCCGGCAAACACTTATGGCTTGTGAGATTACAGCGCCGTGGTTAGTCTTGGACAAACAATTTGTTAGCAGTTCAACGTTTTCCATTGTTCCGTATTCGTGAGCATAACTATGATTTCCCCTTGAGACTCTTTGAAGCAGTGACTCTTCTATCTTTAACGAAAAGGTAATCAAAAGGCCCCTCGTCGTAGATGAGATCATGGTAACTCAGTTCCCGGTAGGAATGTTCGCTACCAGTGATGCAGACGTATTTCACTTCAATCGGCTCAGCGTCATCCGAATTGAACAACACTATATTATGTCCGCTTCCCATTGCGCTTGGATACTCGATGCCGTCGTACCCGGACTTCTTTACCCAATCGCAGAGGTATTGGGTTGAGAAATATATTTTGTCCTCTTCACGCGGAAGCACCGGCCTCGACAATTCATCAGCCAGCCTATAGAACAGCCCTCCCAATTGTATCTTCCACTCAAGAAGATCGTCAAAAAATGGACTTTTCGGGAAAGCGTAGTTCAAGAGGCTGACTACCGACAGCCTTCTTTTCACCTGAAAAGTGGCAACTGCGACAGCGATTCCTCTCCATGCTCGAACTTCAGCCAATGCAGTCTCAGTGTCACTGGCGAGATACAACATAGGCTCATTTTTGCGGTTCGCTCTTCCCGCTGGTGTCTCGGTTGGTGGTGGGGCACCCATCTCGGAGAGGCGAAATCTTTCCGGCCGGAATCGGTCATCATGTTTCCTGGCGCGGTAAAGGATCTTACCCGGCCCGTAAGTAGTTGAGAGATCTTCGAATGCAACTTCCAGTTGGTCAGGAAAGTCTTCATAATCAAGGCCGAAAGTATCTCCTTCCGTCGGGATCCAGGCAAAAGGTTTTTCGCCTCCAGTATAGTAGGCTTCAGCTTTTTCATGCCAATGATCTACAAGCCGTGCCTCTTTCCGGCGGAATCCCTCGCTAAAGTCGGGATAATCACCAGAAAGGTAGTCCTTTGGGTCAATGCCAGCCTTAAGGATAGAAACTGTCATTTCCTGCATGAGATCGTCAGAGGCCCGTTCAATCTTGTTGCTATACACCTGCCAGTCGCCCTGAAGTAGGTATGATATCGAATCATCGTCCCATTCGCCTGGCTGATATATCGTCACCGCTTCTCTGAATATGTCGCCTAATTCGTAGAGAGGGACAACGTACACATTCCTCCCTCCGCACCAGCGGCACCAACCTCGCTGCCCCCTCTCTCGAATGAAATCAATGAGAGCCTTATCCTGAAAACACCGATGACAAGCCAGGCTATCGCTATGGATCATCTTTCTTAACACACTAATTCGCAAGATCCAGGAGAAAGGTTATTACTCGCTGGTTCCCCTGCTCACAGTATCTGAGAAGCATCCTAAAAACAGCGGCTTTCAGAAACCCACGGTCACTGAAACCCCACTCCTCCAGGTACGAACAATAGCGCTGGATGGCTTCCGTGAGTTCTCCAGGAGAGCCGGGTTGATTACATGAGCACCGACACCACGCCCCGAAAAGCGCAAGCCAATTCTTAAAACAAGGATCGAGCACATCTCGGCTATATCGTTCACGGATACTGAATACCTCGGCCCAGGTATCCACCTCTTCGCTGTTCGGATAAAAATCGATTTCCCATCGTGGCAATTGACCATTCTTTCCAGCGAAGGGCTCACTGCTTTCAAGGCTAAGCTGAATTTGAGCGTGGTTATAAGGATTAAAGGATCTCCGGCGAACACCAGTATTCGAAAAAAGGATGTCCTGAGCAAGCTTGTACCGTGAGTTACACTTATTCCCCATTGGAACGAGATTTCGTAGATTAGCGGCTGCAAAAGGATATTTGCTCTCCGGTAGATAATGGTCCAATGCTTCACGAGGGGCACTCGGCGCATCAAAATACTCAAAACCGCAAAATGGGCATACACAATATGCTGACGCCTCATAGATAATTGCATATTGATGGTCGCGGATGCCGAGTGGTGTTAGCAGCATGAAGGCAAAGTGGAAAAGGTCTTTCGCTGGCTCCCGAATGGGCCCAGGGAGACCGGTGATAGCGGCGCAATCCGAGGCACGTGATAGGAGAGAGCCTATTTCGTTTTGGGTCCCAACCGCTTGCAAAACTTCATCTTGTTCGCCAGGACCCAGCATTCCAAGTGCCTCCTGGTAGGTTAGTAATCTATCCCTCAGACCCCTGTGATTGGTTAGCCTTGTTCTATATTGCTCTGGAACGATTTCAGGCCAACCCGGAGGTCCCTTTGCTGTTTTCAACCCGCTGTGAATGGATTCAAGAATTTCGCTCAAGCAATCGTGAATCCAATTGTCTTCTGTAGCTTCGGTCGGATATCCAAAAAGCAATCTACACTCCACCCTATTCTGTCAATTGTCTCAGTCGATCCGCAAGAAACACCTTTTCTACAGAGTCGCCCAGACGCTCTATTCCCGCCCTAATCTCTTCTGGGTTGTCACTCTTGCTTAGTCTTTCGATTTCTTCCATCGACACCTTTGAAATAGGGGGACGAACGCCAAAGCACTCTTCAAGGATGGTATCAAAGGTAGTGCCATATGTCTCAACATCAGGATTTCGCACTACTACCCTTCCCTCTTCTTTGTTGAAGATAAATACTTTGTCTCTTGTCATGTCAGATGGGACGAAGGGTGCATGAGTCGTAATCAGGCATTCTTGTTCAGTTGCCCTTGAGGAAGATCTTCGAATTCCTTCGGGCGTTGGCAGGTTCAGAATCAGGGAGATTGTCCTCACCCGCCAGTGGGGGTTAAAATGGGATTCTGGTTCATCGAGCAGGAACAATACATTCGGGAATGACATCATACAGAACACCCCGAGAAGCTGCGCTAATTGATGTTCCCCATCGGAGAGCGACACGTAGTCCACTTCTGCCTGATTTTTTGCAGAAAAAGTAACTCTTTCGAAACGGAAAACTTTGTCCTCATCCTGGGGCTCTGGTAGGCGAGACGCAAACCGGCGTATTTTGGTCTCTCTCTTAAACCGCTCTCGCGTTCGTTTCGGGATCGCCAAGTCATTCAACATCGCGAGCTTGTGTAGTGCCGAATAGAGATCAATCGTGCCAGTCCAAAAAGTGCGAAATGCGATCCTGGTCTGGCCATTGATCCAAAAGTCGAAAGTATAGATCTCTTTCTTTTGGTCATAGCTATAGCAAGTGGAGCAACGCCTCAAGTTATCAAGGTAGGCCTCGAGTTCGGCTGTGAGTTGTACGCCCTTTCTCCGGGTTTGTGAGGTCCTTCTACCTGGCGCCTTCGGAGCAGCCGTATGCGCGAGCTGGACAATGCAGCGAATCGAGTGCAAGTCTTTCAGCTGCGCGTCTCGCAATAGAGCCGCCCGCTGAGTGCTGTCACCCAAGAGGAGGTTAGCTACGAGCACCTCGAGATGGGTTCCATAATCGATCTTCATCAATCTAGTGTCAGGGACAGACTGATCATGCATAACGTTACTCAGCGCCCTTCGACCAACTTCATCCGCGTATCCGCTGCGACTCACGAGAAATGGAAGACTGAGTGTCTCGTTGTCGCCGGACGTGTAGCCGACGACCTTTCTGGGCAACAGATTCCGAGTCTCCAGTGCAGTCAAATCACAATCCTTCCATTCGTTTCCCTCCTTGTACTTAATGGAAAGGGACGGTCGATTTTTGCCTTTAGATTGCCGCACAACTTGGACGTGCAAAGGCTTTTTATCTGTTCCAGGCCGAATAAGGTATTCTAATTCAAACTGCAAATCCGGATTCCCATCGTTTCGCTCCTCCTGCCTGACACAATCATGGAACGTGGACTGGAACATCTCTGCGAGTACCTGCAGGAATTGTGACTTACCGGAGCCGTTTGGCCCAATAAGGCATAGAGGATCAAACTTTAAATAGTCACTGGATGGGCTTCGTAGCGATACATCAAGCCCATCAAGTAGGCCACCACAGGTCTCGGCAGAAATTACGTGTACGCGCAAAAGTTTCATTTGACACTCCGAACGAATCGTATTTCTTTTGCATCCGGATCAAACACTTGCGTCAGGCTCGGCTCGGCTTCATCCAGTAGTGCGAAAATGATATCCTTAAGCCTGTCGTAGTCGCCGGGAAACCGTTGGCGCAAATCTTCAAAAGAGAATTTCTCCTTTCCTAACTCGGGTAGCGTCTCCTTAACGGAATCTTTGCTGATCTTGATCATTTTTCTTGCCCTTCCAGTTGAAGGTTTCTTAGGTCCAGCGCATTCGGTCGTTCTCGCCGCCCGAATGCGGGTCAATAGCATTTCTGCGGGTTCATCATTTGGATCTTGTGGAACTAGCTCGCCTCGGAAGGCTTTGGAAAGGATGGACTGATCAAGTCCAGTCAAAGAGTTCAGGAGGTGAGTTACCTCGGTCCTTTTCTTCCGTGCTTTTGCAAGCACGGGCTCTGCGATTGAGACCAAGGCTGCCTGTTCCCCCTGCGAACATAGTGGGATCGGGAAAGCAGAGAGCTTAGTTGCATTGATGTTCGACTGGCTCACTGCGTCAGACTTTACGGTCAGACACAGTTTCTTAATGAAGGGTGAGTTCATCATCAGATTCAAGTATGAGGCAAGGAGTTGGGGCACGTGCTGGACTCGAATAAGGTACCCAGCAAAAACCGCTTCGCGCTGCCCTCTGTAAATGGCAGTCTTGCCAACAAGCTCAGGACTGTTTGTCCTATTGAAAAGGACCGTATCTGGAGACAAGCTATACTTTCTTATCTCGGCGTCGTTGGATGTGAAGACTAGATCCAACAAATCGATCTCGCCGTCCTGAAGATTACCCATGCGCAGAACGGGAACATTTCCTGATTTTGAGGATTTTGAGGAACTCCCATACTGAAGACTGTCGCTGATTTCATCGACGGTCGCCCAGATCCATCCTTCGGGCAGATCCGGCAAATCGGTGGTATCCACGGGAAGAGGCTCTTTGTATTGCTTGCGGCGTTTGGCGAATTCGGAATCGAGTTTTTCACCCGCGAGGCCTTTGGCCTTCAGTTTTTCAAGTTCAGACTCTTCCCACCGTTTGCGGCGTTCGATGCGGATGCGCGTGAGTAGCTCTGATGCGGGTTCGACATCAGAGTGCTTCGCACGCCACTCTTTGGTCAGATCGCCCCGGAAGGCCGCGGCCAAAACCGATTGGCGAAGCTGATCGAGCAGGTCAGGGATCGTCTCTAGCGCCTCCCGGGCCTTGCGGGTCCGCGCCTGGAGTTCTTCAATCCTCCCTATAATGCGTTCCTGCTCTTTCAAAGGAGCTAAGCGCAACGCCAGCTCACCGACAATCTTTGGCCTGGCGCGAGTCAGTGAGCCGCCGACTCCAGATACGTCTGCACACAACCGACGTCGGAAATCCTCCTCACGGAGCTGATACATGATGAACTTTGGCGGGAAGCCCGGGCATCGTAAGACGATCCATTCGGTCGATGCAATCTGTTCGGATGGCCCTCTTTCACCGACGATCCAAACGCGATTTATACGGGGATTAATTTTGCAGAGAAGCACATCCCCGGGTGCCACACGTTGCTTGTTGGAGCCTACTTCCACACCATGCACATATTCGGGCGTTCCGGTGGGAAAGGCGGGCACACTCCATAGCTCATACTGCCTTTCCGGAGCTTGTGCGGGGTTGACAGTTCCAGTCTCAACCATGAGTTCACTGACAGTCACAGAAGACCAACCCGGCGGGAGGTTAGTGGAAGCCTTGCTCATCTTCACTTACCCTCCCCGCGACTCGAATGCCTATCCGTCTTTGGCAATTCAACTGCTTCTAGCAGCCGCTGGATCTGCGCCGGTTCGGGAAGTTTGCCTTTCAGCTCGGCCGGGAGCCGGCGAACAATACGGTAGGCGGCAACGCCTATGGGTTTGTTGCTTTCGCGTAGGGCATACTCGACTACCGCTCGCTTTTTGGAGCGGCAAAGGATCATGCCGATGGAGGGGTTTTCATCTGGCAATCGAAGCCGGTCATCCAAGGCCGCCAGATAAAACTGCATTTTACCCACGTATTCGGGTTTGAACTCGGTGATTTTGAGCTCAACGGCCACGAGACATTTAAGGATGCGATGATAGAGCAGCATGTCGATGAAAAACTCGTCGCCATCGATTTCAAGCCGATACTGGCTGCCCATGAAGGCAAACATTCCGCCCATCTCGCGCAGGAACTGCTCGACCCTGGCGATGATAGCCCGCTCAAGTTCTCGTTCGCTGTGCTCCTCGCCAAGTTCGAGGAAGTCAAAGGTGTATTCATCTCGAACCGCCAGCTTAGCCTGATTTTTGACCGCTTCAGGCAGGGTGCCTTCAAAGTTGGTCTGGCCCAACAGTGTCTTTTGATAGGCTTGGTCCTGGATCCGAAAAGCCAGCACATTCTTGGTCCACCCGAATTTGCTGGTCATGCGGATGTAAAATTCCCGCTCCAGATCGTCCTTACAGCGTCCCATGATCACAAGGTGTTTCGACCAACTGATTTCTCCAACCAGTGGTTGGAGTTTTGGGTGTCGCGCATAGGCCAAGTAGAACTGACGCATATACCAGAGATTCTGGACTGAAAATCCACTCATCCCTGGAAATTCTACTTGGAGATCCCGGGCAAGCGTCTCAACCACGGATTTGCCCCAGCCATGATCCTTTTGCCTTTCTGCAATCATCCGCCCAATGTCCCAGTAAAGCGCCACGAGTTCCTTGTTGACGGCCCTCAGGGCATCGTATTGGGCTGCCCTCACCCGCTTTTTGATTTCATCAAGGGTCCGTGCATAATCCGCGGGGATGGCAACGTTTCTTGACATGGATCAGTCTCTCTCTCCCAGTAGGCGCGCCAATTCCTGCATCTCTGATGTGGCAGTGCTAAGCTTGGCGATGATTTCATCGGCGATGTCCGCAGGATCGGGGAGATCATCGCCACGGCGGACGCTGTCGTCCTGGAGCCAGGATATGTCCAGGGAGTCATTACGCTTGGCAATCTGTTCACGGCTGAATCGGCAGAAGCGGCCGGTTTCGCCTTGGTCTTTGCGCTTGCTCTTCCCGTAAGGGTCGTTTCCAAATGCGTCGATAAACTCTTTGAAGTGGGCCAAGGCCAGCGGGGTTCGTTTGCCGAAGTTGGGCATGTTGGTGCGGATATCATACACCCAGACTTCTTTTGTGTTTCCTTTGTCCTTCTTCCCCCGCGTGAAAAAAAGCACGTTGGTTTTTACGCCCTGGGCATAGAAGATACCGGTCGGGAGGCGGAGGATTGTGTGGAGGTCGCACTTGTCCATAAGGTCTGCCCGGATCTTCTGGCCGTCGCCTTCGGCAAAGAGCACGTTGTCCGGAAGAACGACGGCAGCCCGCGCTTTGCCGTTCGTACGGAGCGACCGGTAGATGGCCTGAAGGAAATTAAGCTGCTTATTGGATGTCGGATAGGTCAGGTCATCTCGGGTCGGGCGTTCGCCCCCGCGCTTGGTTCCGAAAGGTGGATTGGTGAAAACTACGTCGTAATCTCGGAATACCTTGCCTTCGGTGGAGAGCGCGTCAGCCTGGGTGATCCTCCCTTCGATGCCATGGAGCATCGCGTTCATCAAGGCCAGCCGATGGGTGTCCGGCACCAGCTCGATGCCTGTAAAGGCCTGAGTGCGCTGGAACTCCTGCCGCTCGGTATCAAGGCCGAAATACTCGTCGTGCTTTGCCTTGAGATATTGATCAGCGGCGATCATGAAGCCAAAGGTGCCACAGGCAGGATCCCCGCACCGTTCTCCCAGGTCGGGTTTGAGAACCTCGACCATGGCATTGATCAGAGGGCGAGGAGTGAAGTACTGCCCTGCGCCGGATTTCTTCTCATTGGCATTTTTTTCGAGCAGCCCTTCGTACAGATTTCCCAAACCTTCTTCTCGGGCGCTATACCAGTCCAGCTTATCGATGTCGCTGACTATCTTCTTCAGGTTCTTGGGCTCATCAATGTTGGTATGGGCATTGAGATAGATCTGCTGGACTCGGTTCTTGCCTTCTGTGCCAAGTTTGAGCAGCAACCCACGGTAGAACTTGTGCATTTCTATGCCTTCTTTGGAAGTCAGATCGTCCCATCGGTATCCTTTGGGGATCTTACTCTCGGCGCCAGTCTCCTTGGCCATTTTGAGGAAAAGGATATAGGTCAGTTCCGTGACGTACTGGTGATAGGTGATGCCGTCGTCACGCAAAACGTTGCACAGGTTCCAGAGTTTCTGGACAATTTCCGCCGTTGTCATGCGATTCTTCTTTCTTCAGGGTAAAGGGTTTCGTTGATTGCATCCAGGACCTGCTGAAAATTGCCTTGGAAGATCTTGTTCAACCGGTTGAATCCTCCGGAGTTGGCGAAGGCGCCGCGGTCGAAATCCTCCCGATCGAGCACGGTCTGAGATATGAGCTGTTTTTCAATGCGCTCCAGCCACTGGCGCTGGATAGCTGTCCAACTACGCATGCCATAGATGCGGGTCATGGCATTGCGGATGCGGTCCTCATGGCTTACAAGCGGATCGCCCAGGGCCTGACGGCGAATGAATGAGATTATGTCCGCAGCGATCTTTTCATTCTTCCAATCGTGCCATGCCACCTGCAAGTTTTTTTCAGTGAAACCCGCCTGATCCAGGGCAAGTTTCAACTCCTTCAATGCCTTCCGGGTGAGTTCACGGGGGCGCCGGCAGACAATGGCGAGGGCTGGGATCTTATTCATATTGTTGATGATGAACTCCGCAAACAATTTGAGATAGTCCTCAGGCTTCCGGGCATCGCCATATCCCCTCGTGTGGGAACTGAGTTCATCTTCATGAGTTGAAATGAGCTGTTTCTTGGCGCGGCTCCTATTCTCGTCCAGAAAGGCCATTAAATTGTGCTTGCCAGCAAGTTTTTTCCTGCATTCGTCCGGCTCGGCAGAATTGAGCGAATCGATGAACTGCTGGAGAGCCTCGCCGCCCGACATGGCCCTCCATTCTGCCAGTGCCTCGTCATCCAACCGCCGGAGAATGCGCCTCAGCTTGGCCAGCAGTTGTTCAACTTGGGTTCTGAGCACCTCGGGCCTGGCATTATCCGCCGCCATGTCCTCCAACTCCGCCAGCAATTGTCCCAGAGTTGTTTCGGGGGCAACCGCTTTCATGTTGGAGACCGGTTCGAGTGCTTCATAAATGGCAACTGCATCGAAAATGTTGAAGTGGTCTTTTCTGATGCGGTCACAGCGGCGCGTGGCGCGACCCAGCATCTGCTCAAAGAGGATGCGAGATCGAACACGGCGGATAAACACCAGGTTGCAGATCTCGGGGACGTCGATACCGGTGGTGAGCAGATCCACTGTGACTGCTATGTTCGGAAGTCGTTCGTTCTTGAACCGGCGGATGGCACCTTCGGGGTGATCGACGGAGCCCGTGATCTTTTCGATGGCATCGTCCGTTACGGGCACACCAGTTTTCTCGAAAGCCTCTTTCAGTTTTTCCACGACCGTATCGGCGTGGTCGTCGTTGGCCGCAAAAACAAGGGTCTTCTCGTCTCCATCCGGATTGATGTGCTTCACGAGCTCCCGGGCTACAGTCCGGTTGAAGTTCTTAGTCAGGACAAGCTTGTTGAAATGGTCGATTTCGAGTTTAACCTCATCCGGAATATCTTCGATGTTCGTTATTCGCTTTGTTTCTGGATCGTAGACGGGGATGGTGTCGCCCTTTTTCCACTTGATCCCTTCTTTGGCGAGACGGGTCACAAGTTGATGGGGTGGTTCATGGTCCACCAGCCAGCCGTCAACGACTGCCTCCCGATAGGTGTAGGTGAAGACAGGCTTGCCAAATATCTCAGCAGTGTGCGGCGCCGGGGTGGCGGTTAGACCGATTTTGACGGCGTCGAAGTATTCGATGACACGGCGATACTTGCTCAGGTAATCATTCTGGTCGCGGTAGAGGAGTTCTGCCTCGCCTAGTTCCCGGTCAAGCGTG
>Ga0114946_10002677_pt1 | contig 12171 bp, 12 predicted proteins | sample WalLakDeSediment_FD_88676 | JGI IMG/M metagenome (GOLD analysis project Ga0114946, IMG submission 88676) | Lake sediment microbial communities from Walker lake, Nevada to study Microbial Dark Matter (Phase II) - Walker Lake 11/02/13 Deep Sediment | ecosystem: Environmental > Aquatic >...
TCCTGATAGGGGTCAGGCATTGGTCACCTCAAGGCTGGATTTTAAGGGTCACCCCGATATCGAATATCCGGATGTTGTTCGACGGGTCCACCGCGCTGATGCTGAAGAACACCGAACCCCGTGAGTTGTAGGTCAGGTCGATTTCGTCCGACTCGATAAGGTACGCCTTGGTGGCGACCGCCGTTGCCGGAGCGTTCGGCATCGAAACAAACTGAAGAGCCTGGATATCCGCACCTTCCGAAGACGCGCTGTCCATGAGCCGGTATGTGACCCCCGGCATCGGTTCGCCCGGCTGAGGTCCGTAGACGTTGAACCGGAACACCAGCTTGTACCGGGCTGTCCCCAGCACCGGGAGAACCCGGCTGCAGGCAATCTGAGAGGACCGGCCCTCGGGAAGCACCCAGAGAACCAACGGGTCCTCTACCGTCGTCACCGCGTTGTTCAGGTTGACGATCGTTGCCGGCAGCAGCTCGTCGTCGAACCCTGCAAGCTGCAGGACAACCTGACCCCGACCGTCCGCCTGAGTGCTTGCGCCTCGGATGCCTCTACCCCAGGATACCTTGGAAACAACCGGGGTCTTGTGGACCGCACCGTTGGCGAGGTCGACCTCGGTGACCACCTGGAAAGGGTCCTCGCCGTCGTCATCCTGGACTGTAAGCTCAGGGGTACGGACAATCGCCCTGCCGTTAATCTGTTCGACCGTTACGCCGTCAGACTGAGAGACAACTTCGTGGACCATCGGGATACCGGAAGCGTCGACGTGGGTGACGTTCATCCTGATATCATCGTCCGGGGGCGCAACAGCGAACCACCAGAGGCCGTTCATATCCAGCCGGATGAACGTGCTGTCGACGAGGATGCCGGGGTCGGAGGCTGCGTCGGATACGAAGTGGAAATGCGGCCCCCCTACGGATGCCAGGAGAACATCCGCGAGACGCTGCTCCTGCGCGGAAGGGAAGTTGAAATTGAACCCGTAGGTTGCGCCGACGGGAGCGTTGGTGAATCCGACGACGTCCGCCCAACCGTCCGCATCCAGGAAGTACTCCCGGTGCGTGTGCGTAATCGGCAGCCAGGATGGGGAAAGCACCCGGACCTGCGAAGAGGAAATCGCCTGCAGGACCGTTACCGCGAGAGTCGGTTTGGCTGTCTGTACCGTACCCGGGGCGGTGGATGACAGGTAGTAGACCTGTCCGGGGGCGAGAGGTTCCCCGCCGGTGAGATTATTCACTGCATTCGAATGCAGTGAATGCGCCCCTTCCATTCCGATGTCGCCGATTCCGGCCTCCGCCCGGAGAACCACGCCTGTAAAGAGCGAGGATTCCGAAGGGGTGACTTCGCCGTTCGGGGCGTAGACATCCGACCAGGCTGCGTACGCGGGCATCGCCGTCTCAGATTCCCCGTCCAGGTAGACAACGTGACCTTCCGAAACCCCGTCCGCCAGGGGGACGTCCCGGATGACAATGTTTGAACCGGCCTGAATACTGTCGAGCTGCTGCCGGATAACGCTTACCTGAGCAAGCAGCGCGGCTATCGGAGGATTCGTCTCCGCCGCCGATACCGGGTTTCCGTCCTTGATAAGTCGGGCCATACGAGAAATCTCCTGTTATTGATTCTGCGCCTGGATATTCCAACGGATGCCCGGTGACAGGCCCGGGGTCTTGAGTATCACCCCGTCGTCGAGACTGGTGACATCCGAGAAACGTACCGCTGAAAGGAGGATGTCCTTGGTGATATCCGTCGGGTGAAGGTATCCGAGAGCCGCGCCGTAGAACATGCTGACCCCGTCCGTGAGTTCGTTGCTGCCGCTGTCCACGGCTACCTGTCGTCCGGATATCGAGGTGTAGGATGCGTTGGCCGCTGCCCCGGCTGCCGTTACGACGCTGTCGGCGACCAGCGGTGCCCGGATGAATCCGAGATAGCCGGTGCTGAGCGTTGTGTGGAAGTGCGAGAGCGCCGTATCCGCGGTAAACTCCGGGTACGTTCCCGGGCCGTCGTTATCGAACAGGAAGTACATCCCGTTCACCCGGTGCGTCCCGGCCATGGACCTGGCGAGGAGTTCCATTCCCGTGTTGAGAATGAGGTTATGCGCTACGCCGATTTCCTTCTCCCCGGAAAGAGAGTGCAGGAAAAGCCGGATACTGCCCTCCAGAAGTTTCTTCAAAGTCATTTCGATATTCATACGGGTCTCCTATGTGCTGGTTATGAGTGATGCGTCCGAGAGCACTCCGGAAAGAGGCTCCTGAGCAAGTACCGCCTGGAACACCTCGGCAGTCTCCTGCAGAACCGGGGACAGCGTCTCCGCGGCAATCTCCGTCTCTGCGTAGATGAAAACGGTGCTGCCGGCCGGGTACACCTTCTGGAACACTTCCAGAACAGCCCGGCCTTCCGGCCCGGATGCGGGAGGCATCGAAAGGAACACACTGCTGTATCGGATAAGTTCGGCCAGCTCGGCAACCGGGTTAAGTGTCTCCGGAACCCTGCCGTATCTGTCTTCCAGATAGCTGTAGAATCCCTGCTCGTCCAAGGTTCGGAAATAGGTCTCGACATCCATCGGGGAACCGTCTACCTGCCACCGCCTGTTTACAACCGGGAGGTGCGTGTTGCGGATGATGACCCCGCTCTGGAGTCCGGACATTATCCCCCGGGATATGAGGAACGCAGGAACGTCCGCTTCCGAAGGGCATCCGGTAGTCAGCCGGAAGACATCGAAGATTCGGGTGCCCTCCGTCACAGCCTCCCCTTCCTCGACAAGGACGGAGTACTTCATCGGGGCCGAGAATACGAGGTCCTCGGTATAGACAACGTTCGCGTCGCCCTCGGCGGATATCCGGCGGACCGTCTGCTCGCCGGAGATTCTCGAGGGCATCCGGCAGCCGCCGGCAAGGTACAACGCCCGGGACATGTTCCACTCCGTCGCGCCGGTGACCCGCAGGTCCCAAGCGATGTTCGTAGCCGCGTTCATCGTATACGGGGACGACTTCCCGTAAACCTCGGCCACCTCCGAGTACAGCTCCTGTACCATGGAGAACATCTCGAGGGTGTTTATTCCGTAGAGAGTCCAGCGCATCAGAGGGACGCCGCCGCGAACTTCGTAAACCTCGGAATAAATCCCGTCCATCAACGCCGGGTGCATATACAGCGTCAGCTTTCCGCCGGCTACGTGGAAGTCCTTGCCGTTGCGAAGAAGGCTTCCCGGGCTGAGGGACGTTGTAAGGTATGTCGGGGATGTCCCGCTGAACGGGAACGACCAGGTATCCGGAGTACCTGCGTACAGTGAACCTCCTCCGTATACCCCGCCGTCTCCATACGCATCCGCATACGCGGTCATCTGACCCTCCTCCAGGATGAACACCTGGAGAGAATCGGAGACGACCGCCGGAATCTTCGTGCGGCTGCTGGACCGTAGAATCCCGTCCGCATACCGCCGGAGGTCGTTCAGGCATACGCTGAGCGTTACCGATGTGGCCTGGACGAACTCCTGCTGAAGAAACACGTTCGTCCAGAAAGCGCCTGCTTTCCCTGAAATATCGGATGCCTTGTACACAGACTACCTCGCCCTTCGAACGGTTACTTCAACATCGTTCATGCAGAACATAGCAGCGTTTGCTCCGGATATCCCGTCCAACACCGGAAATTTAAGAGAAGTCGCCGAAGCCTGCCTGTGGATTTTACCGTCAAGGTCCCAGGCCGTGAGTGTCATCCGCATCGGCGTCACCGCCACACATCCCGGATACAGGGCCTGACAGGCGCCGGCAATCTCCGAGGAGTACAGGTCCCCGGATTCGGAGCTGCGGGCGTTGACGTAGTCCCGGATTGCGTTCTCGAAATCCTCGGCATCCGGAACCTCCGGGGCCTCCGGAACGATTACGCTGACCCTCAGCCCGACGGAGAAGGCGCAGACCGCCTTGGCTACCAGGTCGATTGCGGCTGAACGTACCCCGGGCAGGTCCAGGAACGCCTGAATCCCGGCGATATCCGGCATATGCAGTACGGAAAGATTGACCGGAATCTCGTTCTCGGAACTCCAGGTGGCCGGCAGACGTACAGACATCACCTGGTATGCGCTCCAGCGGGCATCCCGGGCGGATTCGATAAGATGCCGGGAATCCCCGACGGAAGGCTCTCCGGCAACCATCTCCGGGTACGCGCTGTACAAGGTACCGTATTCGGCGGAAAGCACCCCGTATGCGCCTGCGACCTCCTGCGGAATCCTTGCCAGATACGTGCCGTCCGCCTGCCGGTATGCGGTAGATGCGGCGACCGTGACGCTGGGAACTACCGCGGTCGAGACGTAGACGTCCGCGCATCCTCCGACGTTGAATCCGTGCGCCCGGCTGCGGAGCATCTCCGGATCCGTAAAGCCGATTGCCCTGACGTCGGTCACCGGATAGCCTGAATCGTTGAGCAGCATCGCCCGGATATTGTCCCGGCCTGTTACCACGTGGGCGTTCATGCTTGTCTGCGCCCGCTCCAGGAGCTGCTCGGGAGTCTCGGCCGGGGCGTTGTCCTGAATCGTTGTTCCGAGGCGCACCTGCGTGACAGCGCTGTCCTGGATATCCATTGTACAGGCCTGGCCTGCGTAGAGGACCTTACCCTGCAGGTCGACTGCCGTGACCTCGATGCCGAATACGAAGGTCCCGTCCGGAAGCGCCCGGTACTCGACGTACCGAAGGGACTGCGTATCTGAAGCTGCGTTGCCCGGGGCTGTCGCAATGTATGCGTATCTCGGGAGAAGTTCGACCCCGTTGCAGGTTACCTTCGTGGTCTGCGCGATGTATATATTCCGGGAAGTGCTTGACCGGATAGTGAGTATGCCTGATGCCGGGGTGCCTTCCCGGGGCGCGTAATTGTAATTGCTGAGGACGTTGAGAATCTGCTCCGGGTCCGGGTTCGGTGATGACAGCAGGCCCCGGAGGGTATTGTTGTCCGCGAAGTCCTCCAGCTCGTCGAGCATCTCCGCGAACAATACCCCCGCGGGTTTGACGAGGACTTCGTAGACGGCCGTACCCGGAAGGAACGACACCTCCAGACCGCTGTCACGGGCTGCCTGCTGCAGAAGCGCCGAGTACTTGGTGAGAGTCCTGTCGATAAGTTCCTGCGATGCCATTTTGAAAGAGTCTCCGAATCTAAATAACGGTTATCGGATAGGTCACGGAAACCGGACCCTCCGCTTCGCTGGTGATTTCCAGGTCGAGTACCAGGCCTGCCGCTTCCGAGGAGACGGTACCCTGGACCCTTTTCAACGACCTGTCCGGGGGCAGCGGGAGTTGTCTGAACTGCTCGGTAAGGTCTGCGAGAGCTATGTTCAGGATGTTCTGCGTCTCCGACTCCGAGCGGTTGGACGCCGATGACCGGATGTATTCCCCGAAAGCCGTACCGAAGCCCAGGGATGCCGGGTCGTTCGGGTCCGTAAGCAGGAGGACCAGTACCTGCTGAACCAGCGCCTGGATTCCGCTGCAGAGACTTCCGTCCACCGCAAGCGGGGGAACCGGGAGGTCCGGATTGCCGAGGATGTTCAGGTCGTAATTCACCCGGCACCTCCGGAAGGTACGTCACTGCCTGCGCGGGCGCCTGTATTGTTGACCCGGGAATCGAGGATTCCGGTGGGGGCCGCTTCGCACAGCCGGGACCGGTAGATTCGACGCATACGCTCCACCCGGGTCTCGTGCGTGAGCTGCTTCGCCCGCCGGACGTCTGCCATGAGGGCGTTCTCCGCTGCCGCCGACACCTGGCCCTTGAGGGAGTTCCCGGCAACCTGAGCGAAATCGTCCGCTGTCTGCTGCAGGTAGTCCGGCTCCAGTGCGTCTTTCAACGGAGAACGGTATCCCGGGTCATCCGAGGATATTGCGGACTGCAGCAGACCGTTGCGGTGTTCTTTCAAGGCTTCCGATACCTTAAGGCTGCTCATTCCTGACCCTCCTGAAGCTTGGCGCTTATCCGGGTGACCCGCTGACTTACGGCCGCCGGGGAGACCCCCAGCCTACGGGCAACCTCGTTCTTCGGGAGAATCACCGAGCCGCCGTATCCGGTGAGCCATTCCATGATTTTCTTATCCGTCTCCGACAGGTCGTGGTAGACGTAGTCCGTCCAGATGTCGTACCGGTCCCGGTTCCGGGAAGTAGGGGCGTCGCCCTTCTCGGATTCGAACAGGGACATCGGGGACTCCCCGGTCGCCAGCGCCTTGCGCACCCGCTTCCTGGAAATCGAAAGACCGTCGGCAATCGCATCCTGAGACGGCTCAATTCCGTGGTCGGCCTGGTACTGCTGGATGAATTCCTTGACACCTGCGGAATCGCTTCGTACGGATTCCGGGATATGCACCGATACGGAACGCTCCGCCCGGATGCGGTTCAGCCGTCGCAGGTTCCCGTGGATATGCGTCTGCAGGGAAGCCCCCTTCTTCGGGTCGAACGTCTTCGCAGCCTCCATCGCAAGTATCCAAGCCCTCGGCTTCAAAGACTCGTCGCCGCCGCCGTAGCTGGTTATCGCGGATTTGACAACCGGCGTGAGCATCTTCGTCAGCTCGTCTTCCGACATCTGAGACGGAGGTACGTACCCCGGCTTATCTGCGTCGGATTTCTCGCTTAGACGATTCTTCGTCAACTGATGGAATGCCATACCGTCGTGTCCTTCTTAGGTTGATTCCTGCAATAAAGTACCATCCAAAAGGCATCCCGTCCATACCTCGTCGTAAAGAGGTTCGTCCACCCAGGTATATTCATCCCGGTTGTTGTCCGTATCGGAGCGGACACCTGCAATCTCCAGAGTCGTCGTATAGGCTGCCGAGCCCTGCGCGTTGCTTATGGAGTGTCTCGTCGAAACAATCAGCCCGTGGAGGATGTTGCCCAGGAACGACACTCCCTCGATATTGCTGACGTCGATTGCAACCCTCGTTCCCGGGTGCAGGTCTTCCCGGTAGTTGGTAGCTACCGTCAGCTGGGCTGCGAGGTTTGCCGCAGCGAATTCCGTCTTCACGGCTCCGAATATCAGGTCCCGGATATCCGGCAGTACCCGTCCGGGCTTCAGGGTGCTCCGTTCCCCGGCGGCCTCCGCCGGAGGCTTGACCGGGTTGTTGATATCCGTGACAAGCCCGGTCATCCAGTCCGGGAACTGCTTCTGATGGTACATCCGGCCTTTCATCGCCAGACCTTTCTCGTCTCTGGGCCAGTACGTCATGCCCCCGGCGACTATCGGGTCAGCTGCGTCGGAGATGGTGCGGGATACCTGCATGTAGACCCCGTGTACCGGGAAGATGTTCGAGGTCTGCTGCGCCCTGATGGAGATTACGTCGTTCGCCGTCAGCGTAACGTCCGGCTCCCTCAGGTACGCGGACGGATTCGCTATCCAGACGCCGTCCGAATACGGAACCAGCATGAGATAAAACTCCGTAGCTGCCCGTACCAGACTCTGCCATATGTTCCCGGTGAATCCGGATGCTGCGAAATATGCCGCGCATTTGCCCGCAACCTCGTACTTACTGACATCGGTACCTCTCAGGGAAGCGCCGGGGAACGGGCGCAGGATTTCCTCCAGACTCGTCTCCCCGATGACGTTCAGGTACTCGACCATAAGCTGCCCGGTCGCCTTCTGAAGGACACTCCCGGGTATGAACAGGTCGCCCTCTTCAAGGGAATTGAGAAACCCGGCAACCGGGCTTACCGCTGCGTCGTCCGTCTGCTTTACCCCGAACAGGGAGGCCTTCTGCGTAGCCTCCATGAAATCGTCTTCCAGGTTCCCGGTGCGGATGAATGTCATCGATGCGGCCGGTGCCCCGGATAGTATGCTCGCCCGGTGGCGTAGGGTCATCAGAGCCTCCCTCCTCCGGGAGAACATATCCCCGGAATCCGTACCCTGAACGGTGTCCACATACCCTGCGAATACCCGGCGTTCGCCTTTGCCGTCGTCAAGGATTATCTCGGCGGGCTTCCCGGAGAGCGTCGTCGAGAGGTCCCGGAAATCGTCCGGGTTATGGAAATCCCGACCTACCGCCGGCCGTACCTGAACAACCGGGAGCTGGTTTAGCGCGAAAGTCAGGTCGCAGGTCGTTATCGGGAACACTTCCCCGTCCACCAGCAGGCGGCAATTCCGGATATGGCTTCGTATAAACCGCATGCTACGCCTCCGAAATAACCTGGAACGCGGTCTCCAGGATGAACGCTGCGGCACGATGCACCCAGATGGGGCTCTCCTCCCAAAGCGACCGGGTGTCCTCGTCCCGGAACACCAGGCTGTTCATACTTACCGCGGTTGTCATCCCCTGCAGGAGGGTTTCCCAGTCCACGGTCTCCCGGGAGAATCGGATGGGAACGACTTCATAAGAATTCACCGGGTCGAATTCGAGGGCCTTGTCCCGGAGCGGTCCGGTAAGAACCGCGCTCGTCAGGGCGTCAACGAAGGCTCCCCGGTCTTCCGGGGTGCTGAAGGGGACCAGGCCGCGTATCATCGAGGTTTGTTTCCGGCCGCCGATGTACCGGGACGGGTCGGTTGCCCGAAGAACCGGGGTCGGCGGGAGGGTGTCCCCTGCTGTCCAGGCTGTCCATATCAGATTCATCTGCTGTTGCTCCTCTGCAAGGGCTTGATTCCCTGCTTAGCTAATTCCTTGGCAGCCCTCTCTTTGGAGTACGCGATGTCTGCGGCTGTCGGGTCGTACCAGTTCTTCTTCCCGGAGTCCTTCGAACCCTCGGATTCCGGATAGTTCGCCTCCAGGGGCGCAACGTACCCTAGAAATTTCAGGACAAAGGAAAAACCGGATACGTCCTGCATCTCCAGCGTTCCCAGGGTGAGCCCGGTCATATACCCCTTCAATACGATTCCGGAATACGTCAGCTTCACAGGTTTGGTCGCCCGGGTGATGCTGTTGTCCTCGTAAAACCGGACGAAGGCCGGCTTCGAATCCGCTGTATCCGAATTCCCGCAGTCGTGGAGGATGCTTACACCCGGAAGCTCCATCGGTACCAGACGCCTCTGGAAGGCGTTCACGTAGACCGCGTCGCCCATGGAGTAGTTCACCTGGAAGTTGTCCTGAAGTTCGCCGGCTGCCTTGGTAATGAACAAGGAACTGTCCTCGGCATGCAGGCCCTCGATAGTGAGTAGCTGCAGGTCCCGGACAGAGGGGAGAGCGCCTATGCCTGTCTTGCCGAATAATATATCTGACGCCATATCAGGCTCCTGTATTCCTGTCAAGATGTTTAACCAGCATCGCCAGTATGGCCTGGAGAATACCCTCCATGCCTCCTTGCGTTGCGGATTCTATCAGCCGTTTGCTGTCGAGTTCCTTGTTTATCGCCTCCCGGGTTCCACCGTCCAGGTCTTTCAGAGCCTCGCCGAAGTCCGAGCCATCTTCCATCTTAGCAAGGACTTTATGTATACCATCCCGATGGTCCGACTTCTCCGCAAGCTCCTCCAGGTGTATACGGGTGTTGACCTCCTCCATGGCTTCGGCGTCGATTTCCCTGCCGGTGTCGACCATCTGTTTGATTATCCGGCTCTGGCGTAGACTGCGGCCTGCCCCTGCCCGGTCGAACAGTTCTGTAAGGCTCTTAGACTCCTCAGAGCTCAACTTCTCTCCTTTGGCTTGTTTCGCAAGAAGCTTCTTCGCCAGGGCCACGTCGTCGTCCCCCATCTGCCTCCCGTCGTGCGCGCCTGTGGCGACGATGTCGTAGAGAACGGATGCCTGAGCGTAGCTTTCCAGGTTATCCCCGAGCCCGAGCAGTTTCTTCATCAAATCAGCTTCGTCGACATCGTCTATTCCAAGGATATCCTTCAAAGCCTTGCCCAGCGTAAGGTCTCCTCCGTCTTCCATCATCTTCATCAGACCGAGGAATCCGCCGGATTCCGAATGCGTGCCGAGCAGTCCCATGATGCTGGAGTATGCGTCGTTGGCCTGCGTTATCCGGTTCAGTTCGCCCCGGTTCCGGGCGAGGGAGGCTGCGCGGGCGTATTCCTGACGGTTTCCCAGCCCCATCGACTTGGCTGTCGCGTCCATTCGGCGTCCGAAACTCCCGGCCAGAATGTCAGCATCCATCCTATCTATACCCGTTACCTCGTGAATACGTTTCGCTACGGACTCTGTATCCATCTCCCCGGAAGTGATTTCGGCGAGCTGCTCATCGGTAAAATCTGTTCCCCGGAGAACATCCCGGAGAGTGTTCGCCTGCCGCTCCTCGAGCTTGGCCATATTGCTCAGCAGAACCGCCTGAGTCGTAGCGCCGGTTGCCCGGATGACCTCCGCCGCATCCGTACTTCCGAGCATTGTCAGCTGGGCCGCTGAAACGTCTCTGCCCAGATGCCTGGAAGCCGCTGCTGCGACTCTTTCCGGGTTGAGAGGGCCTCCGGATTCCAGCTCCTCCCTGAACTTAGCCTGCTGTTCAGGTGTCATCTGCGACATCGCCCCGCTCATCTGCCGGGACAGCTCCGACTCGGCCGCCCCTACGGTTCTGCGCATGATGTTCTCCCGGAACCGCTGCTGGTTGATGAACTGCTGTGGCCCCATATTCCGATACGCCCCCAGCAGGGACGCGGCCAGCGTCGTCGAGGCGGCTGCTCCGAGGGAATGCGTTGCCCCGATGCTGTCGTAAACGCTCCGGGTACCGGCCGCCAGCATCTGGACCTGCCCCTGAGAGAATCCGGCTACGGCGCCTACGCCCCGGAGACTCCGGGCCACCTGCACCCCGGACCCGCCCATCGTTGCCGTGAAGTCGGCCCCGGACAGCCCGTCCAGTTGCGCGAGGACTTCCCGTACGGAGCCCTGGAAAACCGACCGCAGGGATTGCACTGTCCGGGCCATGCCCTGGAGCCTCTCCTGTATCTGCTGCACGTCGCGCTCTCCGTCGAAATCGCTGAGGGCGCCGGTCATCATCGCGTGAGCGAACAATTGCCCGCGCTCCTGCCCCCGCATCCCTGCGTAGTTCCCGGCGTCGTCGGAAGTGAAAGCATTCGCAATCCGGCCGACCCTTGCGGACCGGGCCTGCTGCGCTTTAAGTCCCGCACCTTCCATCCCGAGGGTCGGGAGAACGCCGCCGTATCGGAGACCTTCCAGAATGCCGGCCTGCATCTGCTTGCTCTGCATGGCGCTGTCGAATACCAGGTCCGATATGACATTCGTCATCCCCGGGAGAACGGAAGCGAATACCGGCTCCCGGCCGCCGAACATCGTCTTCTGGACCGATGCCCGGAAGGCGTCCCGCTGGCCTTGGATATCACCTACGGCCGAGGCCATAGCCGCCTTGAGCGCTGAATCGGTGTACCGGTTGTACATCCCTGCAGCAGGGTCCGAAGGCCCGGCAATTCCGGCCCGGAGGAACGGCGTCGCACCGCCCCCTACCCCGACAACGGACGACCTGAAGTACTTCCCTAGAACGGAATCGAGGATAGGTGCCAGGTTCTGCGTCAGCGCCTGATTGCCTAAGAAACCTTCGAGAGCCCTCCTGGATACATCCTGGATGTCGTCTTTAAGGTCGCTCGTTGCGAAACTGTCCTGGGACATATCAGGTGCTCTCCGGGTTTACTGCATTCGAATGCAGTGATTTGCCGGTATCGGTACTCGAAGACAACCCCGTCCTGGACAGGACCTGTTTATAGAACTCCGCCGGGTCGGACACCGTCGGAGCCGCATCCTGAGCAACATGTATCCAGGGCAGGAGAATCTGCCGGTAGTCCTGCAGCCCTCCGGACCTTCCAAGCGATGCTTTCATCTTCAGAACCTCCTGGATACGCGCTCGCTCCACTGCGTTGAGAATCAGGGCTTCCCGCAGCAGGGAGTTTGGTTCGTCCCGGGTTATTTCCCGGATATTCAGTTGTTTGTTGACAACGGCGCTGGTGACCAGGTCAGCCCAGCGCCCTTGTAAAAAGACTGGTCGAATCCCGAGCGTTCCAACGTCCGGGTCAGTTCCCCGAACATAAGGAACGACTCGACAACGGCCGCCAGCAGGAGCTCGTCCATGTCTCCGAAACGTTCGTAGTACAGCTCCTCCGCTGCGGATATGATGTCCTGCGTCCCTTCGGGAATTTCAACAGCTTCGTAGTGCGTAGGACCTATCCGGGTAACCTGAAACAGCAGCTTCATCCGGATTCGGGTCAGGTTATGCTCCGGGTCTTTGTCGGGTACCGCCCGGAGAACAGCGTTCATCGGACGAGCTTCCCGTACGGACAGCGTCCGGAAAGCGACCTCCA
>Ga0114946_10002678_pt1 | contig 12170 bp, 6 predicted proteins | sample WalLakDeSediment_FD_88676 | JGI IMG/M metagenome (GOLD analysis project Ga0114946, IMG submission 88676) | Lake sediment microbial communities from Walker lake, Nevada to study Microbial Dark Matter (Phase II) - Walker Lake 11/02/13 Deep Sediment | ecosystem: Environmental > Aquatic > Freshwater...
ACGGTACTATTGAGGTTACCATTAATATAGCTAAACCGGAAAAAACTGTTGCCGAAATTGAAGCTACACAAATAACTAAGCAAAATGACTATCCCCGGTGTTTACTCTGTGCTGAGAATGAAGGTTATATGGGGCGGTTTAGCCATCCGGCCAGGCAAAACCTGCGATTAATCCCCTTAAAACTTACCGGCGAACAGTGGTATCTTCAGTATTCGCCTTACCAGTACTACCGGGAACACTGCATCGCTTTAAATGAAAAACATATTCCGATGGTAATAAACCAAAAAACAATAGAAAAATTACTCGATTTTATAGATCTTTTTCCACACTACTTTATTGGATCCAATGCCGATCTACCGGTTGTCGGCGGTTCGATTCTCAATCATGATCATTTCCAGGGTGGTTGTCACCGTTTTGCTATTGATGAGGCGGAAATTATCCAGCGCTATATTGTGCCCGAACACCGTAATGTGAATGCTGCTATTCTAAAATGGCCTCTTTCGGTTATACGGCTTTGGGGTCCGGAAAAAGCTTCGCTTCTTGAAGTGGCAGGGCAGGTTTTGTCTAGCTGGTTATCATATAGTAATGAAGAAGCAGGACTTATCCCGTACAGTAAAGATGGGCCGCACAGCACTTTAACTCCGCTGGCCAGGATGGAAAATGGATACTACCGCTTAGATCTGGCCCTACGTAATAACCGCAGGGATGTTGATAAACCGCTTGCTATTTTTCATCCTCCGGAAGAATTGCATAATATCAAAAAGGAAAATATTGGTTTGATTGAAGTTATGGGCCTGGCCATTTTGCCCGGCCGGTTATTAAATGAAATGGAACTGATGAAAAAATACTTACGTGGTGATTCTTTATCTGCTGAAGAAGAAAATGATTTACAAAAGCATCTTCTCTTTTGCGAAGAGATTAGAAACAATTACCGGCAAGATGGAGATGTTGCAACAGATGGAACAATAAAGAAAGCAATCGGTGATAAATTTGTTTTATCGCTGCAATATGCCGGGGTTTTTAAAGACGACCATGTCGGCAGGAATCATTTTAGGTCTTTTATGGCTTCAATGGGCTGGCAGGAAGATGTGAGGGGTTAGGAAAATTACAGTATTCCAGGAACAGGTGACCAGATGACTGGGCAAAGAATCCGCCATGATTGGGAAAATCCCTTAGTTTTTCAGATCAATAAACTACCCGGAAGAATCTCGCTGCCGAGTTATAGCTCTCTTGATGAGTCAGACCGGGAAGAAGAAACCAGCAGGTTATCTTTAAATGGTTCCTGGAAGTTTACCTGGCTGAAAGACCTGCGTAATTTTAGTGAAGAAGAAGCAGTTATCGAATCCACCAAAAATGGCGGTAAGGATATAATCGTTCCCGGTGTCTGGCAGCTCCAGGGTTACGGTAAACCTTACTACCTGGCCTTTGATTATCCGCCGGCGATCAATAAAAGTAAGAGGCGAATTCCATCAATTGATATCAGGCAAAACGAGACCGGGATATACAGCCGTGACTTTGTGCTGCCGGAACAATGGTCAGGGAAGCGAATCTACCTTTATTTCGGAGCGGTCAAAGCAGCGCTAAGCCTGTATGTTAATGGTTACAGGGTTGGTTACTCGCAGGGTTCAATGACCCCGGCTGAATTTGAGATCACTGATTACCTGCAAAAAGGTTTCAATAAACTGGTAGCTGTCGTATACCGTTATTCTGACGGAACATACCTGGAAGATCAGGACATGTGGTTTTTTAGTGGTATTTACCGTGATGTTTTTCTGCACTGCCAGCCGCAAAACAGCATATACGATCTATATCTTTACCCGCTTTTGGATGGAGATTACCGGCATGCGGAACTTCATCTGTCTGTTGACATCCGTGCTGAGCGTGGAAGAAAGCTAAATCTGGAGGTATACCTGAACAAATGGAAAGAAAAAGAGAGGGCCATGGTATACCGGCATTATGTTGAAGCTGACGATGCCAGTGGCATTCATAATTTTAGTTTCCCGGTAGCAAACCCGGATAAGTGGCATGCCGAGAAACCTTCTCTTTACCTGCTTACGGTGGTATTAATAGATGCTGATGGCGTGATTCATGAAGTAAAAAAACTCCGTTTTGGTTTTCGCTCGGTGGAAATTAAAAATGAACAGATACTAATCAATGGAGTGCCGATCCTGCTCAAAGGGGTTAATCGACATGATTTCGATCCGGAAAGCGGCTGGGCCGTGCCTCGTGAACGTTACAGAGAAGATCTTTATATCATGAAGAAAAACAATATCAATGCCATTAGAACAAGTCACTACCCCAATCCACCGTATTTTTATGACCTATGTGATGAGCTAGGTTTTTACGTAATGGATGAAGCTGATCTTGAAACACATGCAGTGCGCCGAAAAAATGTGCCAGGTGATAACCCCCTCTGGACAGGAGCTGTAGTCGACCGTATGGAAAGAATGGTCCTTTGCAACCGCAATCATCCGTCTATAATCATCTGGTCGCTTGGTAACGAAGCAGGATTTGGCCGTAATTTTTCCCTGATGAAAGATGCAGCCCGTAAATTAGACCGAACCAGACCCTTTCATTATGAAGGCGATTACGATTTATCGGTTAGCGATGTCCTCTCCCGCATGTATCCTACCCCTGCTTACCTGGAGAAACTGGGTAATTACCAGGAGATAAAAGTTGGCTTTTTTGAAAACCTGATGAATCGGCTGGCTGCTGATCATAAGCCGGTCAGACCGGAACAGTACCGTGGAAAGCCAATAGTGGTTTGCGAATATGCTCACGCCATGGAAAACAGTTTGGGCAATTTTTATAAGTACATGGATGTTTTCGAACACTATCCCAACATGGCTGGTGGTTTTATCTGGGATTTTGTTGATCAGTCTATCTGTGTAAAAGATGGTGAGACAGTGCAGTGGCTTTACGGGGGTGATTTTGGTGAAGAAAAAACAGACCGCTATTTTTGTGCTAACGGTATTGTAACAGCAGATCGTCGGCCGCATCCCTCCCTTTACGAAGTAAAAAATAATTATTGCAGCATTAAGATGGAAGCAGTGGATGTCAAAAAAGGGCTTTTTACAATCTATAACAACTTTTCTTTTACCAACCTGGATCAATTCAGGGTTTTGTGGTCTTGGCAACTGGAAGGTTTAACTGTTCGTAATGGCGAATGCCCGGTTTTAGATGTTGATCCGGGTGAGAATAGCTTGGTAAAAATTGACCATTCGGGCTTTCATTTCCCTGATAATGGTGAATGCGTTGTGACTTTTTCATTTTTAACCCGTAAAGATAAACCCTGGGCTAAGGCGGGTTATGAAGTTGGATGGAAGCAGTTCATTGTTGGCAGGTTTAACCCGGATAAAAAAATAAAAACCAGCAATAGTGATAAATGTGTTTTTGCCGAACCGGTAATCAAAGGGAAGAACCTGTTACTTATAATGCCGGATCGTGCATCTTTTATGTTCAATCTGGAAAATGGTACCCTGGAATGCATTGATTATGGCTCCGGTAATATCCTTACCTCACCCATTCGTGTTAATTACTGGCGGGCTTTAACCGATAACGACAAGGGTTTGGCCAATTTTGTGCCCAGGTTAGAGAAAATACTGGTAGACTATTCATGGAAGGATGCTTCATTAAATTACCGTATCAAAGGGTATCAGCTTGATTTTCAAAAGGAATACCAGAAAATATCATTCACCTTCCTTCATCGGAATTACAGGTATAACCGGGTAGAGTACAAGATTATGGATGATGGCCGTTTGATCATATCGCAAAAAATATTGCCCAGGAAAGATATGATCCGGATCGGTTTTACTGCTGCTTTTAACCGTGATTATTCATCCTTTACCTGGTATGGCCGGGGCCCCCATGAAAATTACAGCGATCGTAACCGGGGGGCAGCTTTAGCTCTTCATACAATGGATGTAACTGATTTGTACCATCTCTACATGCGGCCCCAGGAAAATGGAAACCGCACCGATGTACGCTGGCTAACAATAAAAGACAGCAAAGGGGCGGGTATAAGGGTTACAGATCTATCCGGAGAGTATATTAATTTTAGTGCATGGCCGTTTAGTCAGGAACAGTTGGAAAGGGCAGAACATATTCATGAATTAGAAACAGGTGATTTTATTACGGTCAATTTAGATTCCCGGCAGCGCGGGGTAGGAGGCGATCTACCTGGTATGGCGGCGCTGCATGATGAATTTAAAATTCACAAACACCGGGAACACAGACTTAAAATATTGCTGGAATCAGAGCGGGGTGAGCAGTGATGAGGCCAAAAGAGGCAGTGCTGGTATGCAGCCACAGGGGGAAAAAGTATGAAATATCGATTCCCCCCGGGGAGCACCGGGAAAGTAAGCTTTTTTCCCTGGGGTTTGAAGCCAGTGATTCTGGGAATCATGAGGTAAAGCTAGATTTTAAGGGCGAAGAACTTACTATACACAACTATTATGTTATAATTCCCCATTCATATCATGAAAAAGATCAGATATTTATTAACGGTTGGCAGTCATGGAGTGAAAGCAGGGAGTATGGTTTAGGGGATAGCAGAAAGAAGCTGAATGCCCTGGCTGGCCCATTACTGGCAACCTATGGCGATTACCGCTTTGCAGCATACGGTAGCGCTTTTTCCAGCTGGTCATATTCGTATATCCGTACCCTAGATCACTATGTCCTGATCGGTTCTTTCGATGAACAGAGCGGCTTTGTACAAATACAGCATTATCCCGGGGCCGGTCATATCAAAATCGCTAAAGATGCCGGTGGTCTGAAAAGGCGCACTGGTTCACTATCCCTGAAATATGGTCTTTATCATGGTGACGAAAAAACAGTTTTTAACCAGTACTTCGACCAACTTGGCTATCACCTGAAGACATCTCCCAGGGTCCTGGGGTGGACCAGTTGGTACAATTACTATACGGCTATCAGCGAAGATATAATATTAAGCAACCTGAAAAGTTTTGGTGAACATAAATTACCCATTGACCTGTTCCAGATTGACGACGGGTATCAAAACAGTGTCGGAGATTGGCTGTCAATAAAAGATAGTTTCCCCCGCGGCATGGGTTACATAGCTGAAAGCATTAAAGAGCTTGGCTATGGGGCAGGAATTTGGCTGGCCCCATTTGTCTGTAGTAATAGATCCGTCATATATAAGGAACACCTGGACTGGCTGGCCCGGGATGCCCGGGGAAAACCCCTGAAAGCTGGTTTCAACCCAATGTGGGGCGGTTTTTTCTATACGCTCGATTTTTATAACCCTGCAGTGCGATCTTACCTTGAAGAAGTATTTGCTACTGTTTTTAACCAGTGGCAATATGATATGGTTAAACTTGATTTTCTCTATGCGGTAACCCTTATGCATCGCAGCGATAAAACCGCCGGTGAAATGATGCATGAAGCTATGGCCTTTTTACGTAGCCTGGCAGAAGGGAAGCTGATTCTGGGTTGCGGGGTACCTCTGAGCGCAGCGTATGGCATGGTTGATTTTTGCCGGATCGGCGCTGATGTGGGTTTAAACTGGGAAGATCGTTTCCTTAGGGGTATAAACTACCGGGAAAGAGTCTCTACCGTCAATTCACTTAACAGCACACTAAGCAGGCGGCACCTCAATAATCGCGTTTTTGCAAATGATCCGGATGTTTTTATTCTAAGAGGAAAAAACCAGAAAATGAGTGTGGCCGAAAGGAAAGTGCTGTTATATATGAACATGCTCCTTGGTGGCCTTATATTTACTTCTGATCATATCGGGGAGTTTAGTGCAGAGGAGATGAAACTTTACCGGGATGCCCTGCTGCTAAAAAGCGCTGCTGTTCTCAAAGTGCAGGAAGAAGAACTTGTCTATATTGAAGCAGTTGCTTTAGGGAAAAAAGAGCTCTTCATCTTCAATTTATCTGAGACTACCCAAGAGATCAGATTAATAGACTCCTGGGAACACTACAAAATTGATGCTCCCGGGGCACTACTTCCACGTGAAATGATTAGGCTGGGACAGTAAAAAAATAAGCATGGTTGTTACTAAGATGCTTTAGAACATTTTTTTTAGGGCAGGGTTTGTAAATTCCTGGATTTCAAAATCGTAACCTTCCGGTCCCTTGAAGAAAAAAGATCTTAAGCCGATCTCTTCAATAGATTTTACTTCAGTTACATGCTCCAGGGACGCTTTCTTTATCTTCTTATGCCAGGAATCTACATCATCGACTGTCAGGCTGATCAACATTCCTCCGCGGTGGATAACTTTTATGGAAGCGCGTGATGCATCAACTGTGCCTAAAAAAGCATTACCGGAAACCCTGAAAATAGCTACCCAGTCCAGATCGAAGACCTGTTCTAACCCTAAGGTTTTTAAAAAAAACTGCCTGGCTACAGGCATGTCATAGAAGTAGAGGAAAGTTATTTGCGATGTTGGATTTTTACCCATAATAATCATCCTTTATCTGCTACGTTCAAGGTCATCATATCATTGTTTCTTGGTATTGATCAAGTAAGTTAAGGTTAATTATTTCTGGCTGATAAGTATCGCTTGCTATGTCAGATCTTTTTGGAGTTGAATGTTAAAAAAACACAAATATATCATATTGATTAATATGCATGAAAAGTATATATTTTACTTAACATTATGCAGGAATAATGGCCGGTGTTGCCTAAATGAAGTAATGGAGAAAGAGATTAATCATTAAACCCATGAGCAAAGGTGTGATAGCGATGAAAGGGCCGATTAAAACCATTATACAGGAAGACAAAGTTGCGCCGGAAATTGTCAGTAGGTTTGTTTCTCAAGCGGAGCAAATTGTTGGTACAGACAGTGTATCGGTTAACCAGGCTGATCTGCTGGCCAATTCATATGACTACTGGCCTATTAGCAGCATATGGATGCTTGAAGGGGCCACTTCTGCCCTGCCACAAGTAGTCGTTTGGCCGCAAAATACAGGTCAGGTTTCCCGTTTGCTGGCTCTTGCCAGTAAGCTTAAAGTTCCGGTTACCCCTTATGGCGAGGGTTCAGGTGTTTTGGGTGGCACAGTTCCCTTACATGGCGGGATCATCCTTGATATGAAGAAAATGAACAGAATAATAAATATTGATGATCAGAACCTGCTGGTAACAGTGGAAAGCGGGTTAAACGGTGTAACCTATGAAGAAGAGCTTAATAAAGCCGGTTTTACCGGTGGACATATTCCCCAATCGATTCAGTGTTCTACGGTAGGCGGTTGGTTGGCATGCCGCGCTGCCGGGCAGCTTTCCACTCGCTACGGTAAAATTGAAGATATTGTCGTCTCCCTGGAAGCTGTTTTGCCTGATGGGACGATTTTTCGTGGCAAGAATGTACCGCGTTCTTCAACCGGCCCCCGTGTCGATCACCTTTTTCTTGGTTCGGAAGGAAGCCTGGGGGTTATAACCGAGGCTACACTGCGTATCTGGCCTTGCCCGGAAAGTCGTTACATGGCCAGCTATCTTTTTGATGATCTGGAGAAACCCCTTGAAGCGATTCGCCTTTTTATGCGTGCAGGTTGCCGCCCGGCTGTTGTCAGGTTATATGATGCACGGGAAACAGATAATCATTTTTCTGCGCTGACAAAAAAGGGATGCGTCCTGATCATCCTGTCAGAAGGCGATCCCTTGCTGATAGAAGCTGAAAAAGAGGTTATCGGAAAACATGTTTTAAACCAGGGCGGAAAAGACAGTGGCGCAGATCAGGTTAAACACTGGCTGGATAAACGCTTTGATATAAGCGCTGCTTCGAAAATCCTGCAAAGAGGGGCAGTATTAGATACAATTGAAGTGACAACAAATTGGCATAATGCTTATAGTACATACAAAGCGATGCAGGAAGAGATAATGTCTGTAGAAGGGACTTTCCAGGCATCAGGGCACTATTCCCATGTTTACCCTGAAGGTGCAGCGCTTTACTTAACTGTGGTTGGTTTTGCTCCCGACAAAAAAGAGTATTACCATGCCATCTGGCAGGCAGCGATGAAAGGGTGCTTAGCTGAAGGCGCTTCTATAGCCCACCATCACGGCATAGGTTTGCAAAGGGCCCCCTGGATGGAAGCCGAACATGGAGCAGGAATTGAAGTATTAGATAAAATCAAGAAGTCACTAGATCCGCACGGAATAATGAACCCCGGGAAATTGGGGTTTAACAAGGAGAAAAAATGAGCGAGAGAGATTTAGAACAGCTAATTAATTGTGCTCTCTGCCCGAACATGTGCCGTTCGGATTGCCCGGTTCTGCAGGTTTTAAAGCGGGAAGCGGTTTCCCCGGCCCGGAAAGCCCGTTTCGCAGCGATGGCTTACCAGGGGAATCTGGTTTTAAGCGATGATATTTTGGAAGCAATTGCGCACTGTCTCGGTTGTCAGGCCTGTACACTGCGCTGTCCATTTCCTGATCTTGATCTGTGCAGCGAGTTGCTGCTTTCCCGTTTAAATGAAGCAAATCTGAAGAGCACCTTACCGGCATGGGAAGGTTATCTTTTAAATTTAAAAAAATACAGCAGTCCTTATGGTCAGATAAGAGCAAATGCATACGGGGAAAAAGGTAAGGCTAATCTTCTATTTTTTGCCGGATGCACAGCCAGGGCCAATAACCCCCATGCAATTGAGGCAACAACGAGGCTGCTTGATCAGGCCGGAGTAGATTACCAGATGATTGCTGAAGACTGTTGCGGTTTTCCGGCAGACACCTGGGGCGATCCTGATCTATCTTACCAGTTGGCATCGGAAAACAGTCGTAAAATGGAAGCTAGCGGAGCGACCGCACTGCTTACAAATTGCCCTGAATGTTGGTTAACTTTTAAGGAGCGCTACCCGGCTATGGGCTTGCCACCGCCGCTGGATATTATTGATGGACCGTCTTTCTTCTATCAATTAATGCAAAGCGGTAAATTGAAAGTGAAAACAGAGAGCGCACTAAAAGTAAGTTATCATGATCCCTGTATATGGGTCAGAAGGGCAAAAAAGTTAAACGAACCGCAGGAAATACTCAAGTTAATACCCGGTTTAACTGTTACTGAAATAGATGCCAGTGGAAAAGATACACGATGTTGCGGAGGTGGCCGTATGTTCCAGCTCTCCTTTCCACATACTTCTAATTTACTTTCAGAACGCCGGCTGAAAGATTTCCCGGTGGATGGAACGATTGTTACAGCCTGTCCATTTTGCCGTGAGGGGCTCAGCCGGGATGATGGAAAACCGGTATTAGAACTGGTTGAATTGTTGGCTGCGGTCTGTACCTGATAAAATCTGAAGGGTTGTAAACTGGAATCTAATAACGCCAGACAGAGTGCGAACCTTGCTGGCCCATTGATCACGTTTAAGAGGAAAAGAGTGATTTTATGCCAAGACCATGGACTGCGCTGGATCGGGATGCTGACATAGAAAATTTAGATGGCAGCCAATACGATCTACTTATTATCGGTGGGGGTATAACCGGGGCGGGCATTGCCCGTGAATGTGCTCTAAGGAATATCTCTTTCTGCCTTTTAGATAAAAGTGATTTTGCATTTGGAACATCTTCACGTTCATCAAAACTGTTTCATGGGGGAATGCGATACCTGGCCAGAGCCGAGTTTGGCCTGGTGCGTAAGGCGGCAGCGGAGCGAAACTGGCTGTTGCATCATCTCCCCAACCTGGTCAGACCACTTGCCTTTGTTTTACCTTCATATGAAAATGGACGCACCAGTCCTTTTCAAGTAAGAGCAGCCGTATTCCTCTATGATTTTCTCTCCGATACTTTCAGTAAATACAAAAATTATAGGAAGCGTTCTATACTTTCTCCGGAACAGGTCAGGGAAATGGAACCTTCTGTTGCTTTATCTGATCCCGACCTCGGGCCAATGAATATGGCCGGCTTATACTACGATACAAACTGTGATGATGCCCGGGTAACTTTAGAAGCAATCAAGGAGAGCCTCGATTACAGCAGTGGACAATCTACTGCTTTGAACTACATGGAAGTCAGAGAATATATTAACGATAAAAGCGGTCGTGTCTGTGGGGTAATAGCGCTTGATCTTTTTTCCGGTAAAGAGGTGACGGTATATGCCCGGTGTGTAGTTTCAGCAGCCGGCATCTGGACTGACCAGGTAGTAGCCACTGCCGGTCATGAAGAGGTAAGGGTTTTCCCGACCAAAGGGGTGCATATAGTAGTTCCTCGGGAAAGGCTGGGAAATATTAATGCTTTTAGCCTGACCTCTATTGATGATGGGCGTGTATTCTTTATTTTGCCACGGGGTCGGGTTTCTATAATTGGCACTACCGATACCGATTATTACAGCGAGTCTGTTGATCTTGATCAGCCCTGGTCAAACCGGGATGATTATGAATATCTCATGAAAACGGTGAATCGTATGTTCCCGCAGGCTCAGTTAACCGATACTGAAGTGGTCAGCGCATATGCCGGCATAAGGCCACTGATAAAGGAACACGGAGAAAAAAAGGAATCTTCAATTTCCAGAAAACACGAGATATTTAAAGTAAAAGAAGGGCTGGTAGCTATAGCCGGTGGCAAGTCGACCATATTCAGGTTAATGGCGGAAGATTTGCTTTTCTACCTGGTCAAAAATGGCCAATTGGCATTGCCCTCGCCTTTTAAGTGTTATAAACGCGGTTATTCAAAAAAACCTTTTCAAATCGGTATTACACAAAATGCTTTTCATTCTCTTGTTCAGCAAAGAGATCTCATTGATATTGTTAGCCCCGGTCAGCTTGAACACCTCTCCAGCCAATATGGAAAAGGGGCCATTAAGATCCTTGAGGAAATTAAACAGAAACCATCTTCCGGCAAACCGTTTTTGCCGGATTATGATTTCTGCCAGGCTGAGATTGAATACATTCTGCAGCATGAAAACGCTCCCTGTTTGCTGGATGTTCTCTGTCGCCGGACCGAAGCGCAGTGGCAGGTCTGGCATCACAGGCAACCAGCTTTAGCCAAAGCCGTTGCAGAAGTAATGAGCGCTTATTATGGTTGGAGTGTCCTCCGCAAAGAGAAAGAGATTGATGAATACCTGGATTACGTGCTTAAAAACGTCAGCTTCCTTCAAAAATAAATAATGCGCTGGAAAGTGATAGCTAAAATGCTCAATGTTTCAGGCCGGGAAGTTGACATCTAACAGAGAGTATTGCTATACTTTCTCAGGTGAAATAATAGCTACGCATTCTAACACGGTTATAAAATCAGGGAAAGAAAAGATGAACACTCGCGAAGAAATTGGCTTGCTAATCAAGTCACGTTACCCGTTAATTTTTCTTGAAACCGTTGATGAGGGATACTCTACTGCCCTGTTAAAAGGGATAGCTGCCGAACAGGGGCTGGAGTATTTTCAGTGGTCCCTAACCGGTGGTTTGGTGCGTGGTAATAACCGCAATGCTTACTACCAGAGCAGTATACCGGAAATGGCTCTAAAAACTATTCAGGATTTATTAGGAAAAAATCAATCCTGGGATGCAGCTATTTATGTGATGAAAGATTTTTGCAGCCATCTAAATGACTCGGTTATCCTGAGGCTATGCAAGGATTTACTTAAACAGATCGGTAAACGCAGAGATACACTGGTGCTCATTGGTCCCAAATATAGTTTGCCCGCCGATCTCGAACCCTTGGCAGTCCATATAGTTTGCGGTTATCCAGACAACAAAGAAATAAGACTTATAGTAGACAGTGCCATTGCTGAATTAAGCAGCTGGCACAACCAGGTAACAGTACAGCTAAACGATGATGAAACAGAGCAAATGGTCAGGGCTTTGAAAGGGTTAACTGCGCAGCAGGTAAAAAATGTGCTGCATCAGGCTGCTTTAGATGATAATCGGCTTTGTATTGATGATTTGTCAGCCATAGAAAAATATAAACGTAAGATCTATGACCAGGAGGGTCTTCTGGAATACTGCCCTGTTGATGTTGGAGATCAAATATGCGGGTTCAATAATTTAAAAAGATGGTTGGAGGAGCGAAAAGAGAGTTTTTCTACCTCGGGCAGAACGGTGCTCCCCCCGCCCAAAGGAGTATTGCTCATGGGGGTCCAGGGTTGTGGAAAAAGCCTGGCAGCCAAAATTATTGCCCGGGAATTAAATCTACCCCTGTATAGATTAGACCTTGGTAAACTTTATGGATCTTACATTGGTCAAACAGAACAGAATTTACGTAAAGCCCTTGCTACTCTTGGTAAACTTAGC
>Ga0114946_10002679_pt1 | contig 12169 bp, 10 predicted proteins | sample WalLakDeSediment_FD_88676 | JGI IMG/M metagenome (GOLD analysis project Ga0114946, IMG submission 88676) | Lake sediment microbial communities from Walker lake, Nevada to study Microbial Dark Matter (Phase II) - Walker Lake 11/02/13 Deep Sediment | ecosystem: Environmental > Aquatic >...
CCTTTTCGCCGAGGGCGTTGTCGCCGAAACTTGTAGTACGCCCGGTACAACTGCGTTTCGGCTCCTAGCCCTCGACGAAAATTCCGGCGCGAGGCGCCACGATGACTTCCACCACGGGCTGCTAGCATGAGCGGCACCGGGAGCTCTCGCGGCGCGCGGGTCCGCGGTATTCGAGGTCGACGCCTGGCACCTCTTGCAAGATCTCGGCGCGTTGTTCGGCGCCTTCTACGGCGTTGGCTAGAAAGCACGGCAACAGCGCGAGCACAAAGAGCGCCTCGACGCGCTCCGGCGGGAACCCGAGATCGAGCGCGGCTGCCGTGAAGGCGCTGGCGATGTTGGGCTCAACGCCGCGGGTTCGGGTCTCGTCGGCGATTCGCCCCCACAGCAGCCAATGCGGGCGCTGGTGTTGACCTCGCGCAATCACGCAGCGACTCAGCGCGACCACCCTCTCATCGACTTTGCGAGCTGGGACGCCGAAGCCAGGCAGGCGCGAACCAGCGTCGAGAAGCGCTCGGACCTCTCGCAGTGCGGCGTCCGGATCGAGCTGCACGAGCCGGTCGAGCAGCTCGGCCATTGGTGTGACCGGTCCGGCGCCGGTGATCGGGCCTTCAGCGGAGAGCAGCCCCGCGGTGAGACCAGTCATGGTCGAGCCACCATAGGCCCCCGCAACGCGGGTTAACTTCAGGGGCCAGATGTGGGGGTCAGCGAGCAAGCTGCTGACGAACATTTCGTCGATCAGCGCGCCTTCGTTGGGAGTGAGCTTTACACCAAGGGTCAAGGCCAAGAGCTGGCCGGTCGAGGTGTGGCCCAGGAGCTCAGCATAGACTGCGTGACCCTGGAAGCGATGGTCACCCCAGCCAGTCTTGGCCACACGGGTCCTTAGCCGGGGTCGCGTCATGAGCCTTCCTCGTAGTCGAAGGGGGGGAGCCGAAGGGGATAGCTGTGGATGTCCAACCCCGACTCCGCGAGCGACTCCGCGAGCGCGCCGATCATACGCGCCCAAGCCCAAGCCGCGGTCATCTGCGGGCGCGAGCGTAAGCCCAAGCCGTGAAAGACGATCAGCGCCGCCGAGCTCTCGTCGCGGGCGAACTGGAGATCATCGAGATCGAGACCGCTGGCGTCGCGCAGTCGGTGACGCCACCGCGGATCCCGATCCGCCCAGCCCGCGAAGTCTGATCGCGGCGACCCGTTGAGCCAGTCGAGCAGCGCTTGGTGCTTGGTCAGGATGTGCTCGGCTTCACGAGCGGCGACCATCGCCGCGACGCCAATGATCGCCGAACTCGGGCCTCCCGAGACTCGAGCGAGGACCGCGGAGTGAGTCGGCGCCAAGCCGACGTGGCAAGCGCTGATCCACGTGAGCGCGACGCCGAACGCTCGGCCGTGCTGCTGCGAGACCTCATCGCCGAGCAAGCCGAGCAAGAACACCTCGTGCGGCGCGAAGTGAGGGGCGAGGTCGTCGGCGACGCCATACCCGTGGATGGCTCCGCCGTCGCGCCAATCGACGACGTGACCCGCGAGGGTCTCCGGCGCCGGAAACAGCTGGGCGGGGCCGTCCTCGAACCGTGGCTTGTCTGGTTTGGCCATCAACGATCGAGGTACGCGAGCCGGCCCTAGACGTGGTCGTCAGCGGCGAGCAGGTCGACGCGTGGGTTCAAGATGCTGGTGTTTGGATCGATGGGGACGTCGATCAGCAGCGGCTGGTTTGGATACTTGGCGATGATGTCCGCGAGATCGGCGAGGTTGTCGAGGCGCTCGGCCGCGAGCCCGAACGACCGACCGTAGTTGGCGAAGTCGACCGAGGGGTTGCGAAAATCCGGGGTCCGTCCGAACAGCCCGCGAAAGCCCTCGTCGACCATGCCCAGACGGCTGTCGTTGAGGACCACCGTGATCAGCGGGATCCCGTAGCGGGCGCAGGTGGCGAGCTCGTTGCCGCTCATCATCATGCTGCCGTCGCCGCAGATGCACACGACCTGCTTGAGGTGGCCGTAGGCGAGCTGCATGCCGATCGCCGTGCCGATGCCCGAGCCCATGCCGCCGAGCCCGAGCGAGACCCAAAATGAGTCGGGGCGATCGACCGAGAGGCTCTGCGCCGTGAACAGCATATGGTTGCCGATGTCGCAGACGAACGCGACTTCGGGGCCGAGGATTTCGCGCAGGGCCGGGGCGATCAACCGCGGGTCATGGGGCGCCTCGCTGACGAAGGTCGCGGGGACCGGTGGGTCGGGGCGGTAGGCGCGGACGGCTCGGTCGCGCTCGATGATCAGCTGCGGCGTTGGGCTGGGCAGGAGCTCTTGGATGAGCTGCAAGGTCCGGCCGAGGTCCGCACACATGGCGAGATCGGGCGCGTAGGACCGGCCGATGCGGTTGGGGTCGTGGTCGAGCTGCACGAGCTCGCCGAACTCCGGGCGCAAGGACTCGGCGTAGCCGCCGGTGGTCGTGTCGTCGAAGCGGCAGCCAATCGCGACCATGAGGTCGACGGGCTCGGCGAGGTAGGCGTGGGCCTTGCCGCGGTTGCCGACGCCGAATACGCCGAGCGAGAGCGGGTGCGACTCGGGGAACACACCCTTGCCCTCGATATCGGTCAGCACCGGCACCCGCAGGGCCTCGGCGATCTCGAGGACCAGCTGCCCGATGCCAGCTCGCTTGGCGCCGACGCCAAGCATGATCGCCGGTCGGGTGGCGCCGGCGAGCAAGGTTGCGATGCGCCGACAGGTGGCGAGGTCGGGCTCGAGCCCGCGGCTGATCAGCGCGGGCGTCCGCGAGGCGATCGCCGAGGAGTGGGTGAGGTTGACGGGCAGGCTGACGAACGCGGCCCCGCAGGGCTGCTGGTTGATGACCGACAGCGCCTGATCGACGATGGTCGGCGCCCGCTCGGGGCGCATCGCCATCTCAGCGAACTTGGTCAAGGGCCGGACCATGGTCATGAGGTCGAGGCCCGAGGCGCTGCCGTCTTGTAGCGGCGAGCGCCCAAAGTTGCGCATGTCCACCTCGCCAGAGAGCACCAACACGGGGAGCTCGTCACGGCCGGCGGACGCGAGCCCGGTCAGGGCATTGAGGGCGCCCGGGCCCGAGGTCACCGCGACGACGCCTGGGCAGCCGGTCGCTCGGGCGTAGCCGGCCGCCGCGTACACGGCCATGGTCTCGTGTTGGCAGGTGACGAGCTCGATGCCGGCGCCGAACAGCGCGTCGAAGACCGGTGAGATCGCGCCACCGGGAATTCCGAACACGCGGTCGATTCGATGGCGGACCAAGACCTCGGCGATCTGGTCTGCGACACGAGTCTCCCGACGGGCCGGCATCGCCCGGGGAACGAGTTTATGTATTGGGGCGAAGCTCATTGGAGGTTCTCGTCGCGGCGGGGGCTCAAACTACGGTACCGACGAAGGTCGCTAACAGCCAGGGCGCTGGGCGACCATATCGCTTTCTTGGTCCGGTGACCAGACTTTCGTGCAGAACGTGGCAATTCGCCCCACTCCTGATCATGGTCCAATTACGATGTAGGACAAGCGGTGTAAGTGTATGTATCAGCAGCTTCGGTGTCACCAAAACCGCAGGGCGGGGAGCAGCCACGCTCCGGCCGCGATCAGCATGATCAAGCCGAGCACGTCGAGCCTCGCGCCGAACCGAAGCATGGTCGGGAGCCGGACTAAGCCCGTGCCGTAGACAATCGCGTTTGGGGGCGTCGACACCGGTAGCATGAACGCGAAGCTCGCCGCGAGCGTGACCGCGATGCTGACCGGAACGGGGTCCACGCCCATTTCCATGGCGAGTGGGATCACCACCGGGAGCATCATGTTGATGGTCGCGGTGTTGCTCACCAGTTCGGTCAGGTAGATGACCAGGGCGGTGACTACGGTGATCAACACCAGCGGCGCGGCACCCGGCCCAAGCTGGGCGCCGACCTGCGCGCCGATCGCATGGGCGAGGCCGGTGTCGACAGTCAATCCGCCGAGCGCCAAGCCGCCGCCGAGCAGGAACAGGGTCCCCCAGTCGATGGTGGTCGCGCGGGTCCAGGTGAGTAGCGGTGTCCAGTGTGTGGCCTTTCCTGTGTCAGCCTCTGCAACAATGGTGCCCTGTTTGCCCTCGCGTTGGGGCTCTCGTTTTCGCGCGGCGGAATCGCCCGAGGGAATGACGAACAACAAGCTCGCGGCGACCAGCGCGACCACGCCTTCAGGTAGAGCGCGCTGCGACCAACTCGTCATTGGGGCGTTTTGCCCCAAGCTTAGGCGCAAGAGCGCTGGCGTTAACCATCCGATAATTGCGAGCACGAATACAGCGACTGCACGGCGCTCGCCCGCCGAAACGGGGCCGAGTGCGCCGAGATCGCGGCGGACCGAGGCGGTCAGCCCCTCGACCCGCTCGATCGCTGGCGGCCAGCGTCGCTGGGCGAGCACCAGCATGCCCGTGAGCGCGAACACACCGATCGGGAGGGCGAAGCTCATCCACTGTAAAAAGTCGATGCGGACCCCGGCGATCGCCTCGAGCTGGCCGATCGCAATCATGTTCGGGGCCGTGCCGATCGGCGTACAGATCCCGCCGATCGATCCGGCGTAGGCGAGGGTGATGAGCATCCCCTCCTCGTAGTGACGCTGACGCCCTTGGACCTCGGGGTCGTCGGGGCACAACCTGCGTATAGTCGTGCACAGGCCGAGCGCTATGGGGATCATCATCGCGGTCGTCGCGGTGTTGTTGATCCACATCGAAAATACGAAGGCCGTGACCGCGACCGCGACCATGGCCCGGCTCGGCGATCCGCGGAGCACGTCGCGGGACAGCAGCCACAGGGCCGCGCGACGATCGAAGCCTTGGACCGCGAGGCCCTCGGCGAGCATGAAGCCGCCGAGGAACAAGAAGATCAGCGGGTGCGCGAACGGGGCGAAGGCTTGCGAGGCCGGTGCGACATCGAACAGCACCGCGAGCGCCGGCGCCAGCAGAGCCGCGACCGCCAAGGGGATCGCCTCGGAGATCCACAAGACCACGGTCATGCCGGCGATCGCGGTCAGGCGGTGGGCCTCGGGGCTGAGGCCGGGCATCGGCGTGAGCAGCAGCCCAATCAATACGAGCGGCGCCCCAACAGCGCCGACGCGGGCCCGGATCTTGTCGAAGCGAGCCTCGGCCGCGCTCGAGCGCGGTCCGCCGGGAGCCTTGGCCTCGTCGGTCATCGGCCGACGATAGCGATTCTGGAGCGCGGCGGGACGGCCGATCAGGGGTGGGGCGCTTGGCGCTGCGTCTATCCTTGGTAGAGTCCGCGGCCCACGCCTGGATCCAAGCTCAGCGCAGCGGACACCTGCGAGGGGCCGCACGCGACGGGCAGAGTGGACCAGGGCGGGGCGTTGCGCGACGCCACCCGAGCCCACTCCCATGTCCACCATGCGCGTTAATCATTCGGCGGGGCCGCTCACTTCGGGGGTCGTTGGGGCGTTGCTCCTCGGGTTGCTCGCGTACGTATGGACCGCGAACAGTTCGGGCTTGATCAGCAGCAACGATGGCTCGCACCTCGCCCTCGCCCGCGCGCTCGCGCTGCGCGGGGAGACCTCCATCGATCCCGATCGTGCGCTGACACTCGAGGTGGATGTCGCTGTACGCGAGGGCCGCAGCTACTCCGACCGCCCGCCGGGCACGGCGTTCGCCGCGGTGCCGGCGGTGTGGCTGGGGGATCGGCTCGATCCTGCGATGTTCGAGCGCGCGATGGACCAAGCCCGCTCGGGTCGGGCCGTCGAGCCGCTCCCGGGCGCGCACCCCTACATTGCGACCTATGTCGTTCGCTCCGGTCGGGGCTCGACGGGCCCGAAGCTCGCGATGCTGATCGGGACCACGATCACGATCACGATCCACGCGGTGCTCGTCGGCTTGTTTGGGATCGTGATCGTCGACGGTGTGCTGCGCCGGCTGCCGGGCGTCGACGCCAACGCGCGGCTGTTTGCGCTCGCGTGTCTGGGGCTGGGGACGGCCTGGGGCCCGTACGCGAGCGCGTTATTTTCCCACGGCAGCGCGGCCACGGCCGTCGCTGGCTTCTTGCTCGGGGTCGTCGTCCTCGCCGACGAGCAACCGATCGCTCGCGGCAAGATCGGGCTCGGGGGGGTCGCGGCGTTGACCGGGCTCGCGGGCGCTTGGGCGATCGCGTGCGACTACCTGTTGCTCCTCGCGATCGTCCCGGCCGCAGCGCTGAGCGTCGCGTGGCGGCGGTGGCCGGCGGTGCTGCTCGGCGCGGCGCCGATCAGCGTCGCGACCCTCGCTTACCACGCGGCCGCGTTCGGGAGCCCGTTCGCCCTCGGTTACGACCACCAGCGCAACTTCGAATTTGCGCGCGAGCGAAGCTCGACCTTCTCTGGTGATCTCGTCGATGGGCTGTGGACGCTGTGGGGGCTCGGGCGCTCGGCCGGGCTCTTGGCCCAAGCCCCGATCGTGCTGCTTGGACTCGGGGCCGTCGTCGTCGTCTTGCTAGCGTCCCGGACCGAGCCCCGAACCCAGGCCGGTCGGGCCCCGCTCGCGGCGCTCGGCTGGGCGATGCTCGGCTTCGTCCCGTGGATCCTCGCGCTCGCCTTGCACAAGACCCCGTGGGGCGGGGGCACCGGTGATCACCGCTACCTGATCCCGATCCTCCCGTTCGCGGCGGTCGGCTTGGGGCTGGCCTGGGCCCGGGCGAGGCCGGCGCTGCGGGTGCTGCTCGCGGCGGTCGGGCTGGTCTCGGCGGTGCTGGTCTGGCGTCACTTCTTGGGCTGGCACGAGGCTGCGCCGTTCGGGCGGGCCAGGCTCGCCTCCGTGGTCGCCGTCTCGATCACGACCGTCGCTCTCGCTGGGGTCTGGCTCAAAGCCCGAAAACATCGGGGCCAACCGGTTTCGTGGTAGCCAGCCCGAGTCGATGCAGGCCGAGCCCGAGCCCAAGCGGCGTTGGTGGACCAAGAGCCCGCACCTATGGGTCTCGTCGACCTATTTTGGCGAGGGCCTGCCTTACGCAGTGGTCAACAACCTCGCCGAGATCCTGTTCAAGGAGCTCGGCGCGTCGCTGCAGGTCGTCGGCATGACCGCCTTGTTTCACCTGCCGTGGAACCTGAAATTTTTATGGGGGCCGTTCGTCGACGGCTACGAGACCAAGCGCCGCTGGCTGCTCGCGACCGAGCTCGTGATCGTCGCGGTGCTGGTGATCCTCGGCCTGCTCGCGGCTCGCAGCGGCGTGGCCTTGCTGCCCTTGGCCGCGGGCTTCGTGGTCCTCGCGTTGGTCTCGGCGACCCATGACATCGCGATCGACGGCTTCTACATGGAGGTCCTCGACGACGCCGATCAGTCGAAGTTCGTCGGCTACCGCGCCGCCGCCTACCGGATCGCCGTGCTCGTGGTCGGCGGGCCGCTCGTGGCTGTCAGCGCCCGGTTTGGCTGGACCTTGGGGCTGGTGCTCGCGGCCGGGCTGATGGCGGCGCAGCTGGCCTACCACGGCTACGCGCTGCCGCGGACCGAGCAGGCTCGGGCGCCGTGGGGCTCGTTGGTTCGGGCGTTGATCCGCTGGCGGGTGATGCCTCTGTGGCTGGCGGCGGCGGTGTTGATCGGGCTCGAGTACCGCTGGACGCTGAGCGCCGCCGTGTCGGCTCGCCTAGATGCGCTGGTCAGCGAGGCCCCGTGGCTCGCCAAGGTCGGCGTCGGTGGGTGGGTGGTGATGGTGCTGGTCGTGGTCTTGGTGCTCGGCGCGGCGATCTTGGGCGGGCCGTTCAACCGCGCCCGGCAGGCCGCGCGCGACGGCCAGGGCTCGGCGTACATGGCGAGCTTCGTCAGCTTCGTTGGCCAGCCCAAGGTCGGGGTGATGCTCGCCTTCGTGCTGTTGTTTCGGACCGGCGAGTCGTTCCTTCAAAAGATGCGCTGGCCGTTCTTCGACGACGTCGTCGGGCTGCCGCTCGCCCACTACGGCGTCGCCAACGGGACCGTCGGCGTGCTCGCGTCGTTCGTCGCGACGATCATCGGCGGCCGGCTGATCGCCCGCGACGGCCTGCGCCGGTGGATCTGGCCGTTCGTCTTGGCCCAAAACCTGCTCAACTTGCTGTACATGGGCCTGGCCCTGAGCCCCGACCCGAGCGCGATCGGGACGATCACCTTGACCCTAGCGATCGCCTGCGAGCACGCCGGCGCCGGGTTCGGGACCGCGGTGTTCATGGTCTATCTGATGCGGACCTGCGATCCGGCCCACAAGGCCGGGCACTTTGCGATCGTCTCGGCGCTGATGAGCGTGAGCTTCACCGTCGCCGGGGTCGCAAGCGGGTTCTTGGCCGACGCGATCGGGTTTGCGAACTACTTTGGGTTCACCTTCTTGGCCACGATCCCAGGGATGTTGCTGATCTTCTTCATCCCGCATCTCGACGGGCGCGAGACCACGGCGTGACCGGAGTTGGACCCGCGCGGCCGCTGATCGCGCGGCGTTGGCGGGCGCCGTGGATCCTGTACACTTCGGCGACCGAGGGGCACCTTGCTCGCGCACCTGCTCAGCTTTTCCTTCTTGTTGGCCCCGCCGGCCACGAACGACGCAGCCGCGAGAGCCGAAGAGGACTTCGGGGAGATCGAGCCGGCGGCCAAGCCCGAGCCCGACCCGAGCAGCTCGGCGTCGACCGGCTCGGGGGTCCTCGCACCGCTGCCAAACTACGGCGACGATGACGATGACGGCGACGGCGACGAGTTTGGCGAGCTCGCGCCCGCTCCTCGACCGACGCAAAACCGCAAAAAACCGGTCGTCGTGTTCGAGGAGCCCGAGGACTTCGGCCCGTTTTACGAGGCCGAGCCCGTCACCGAGCTCGAGTTCCCCGGCGACGCCTGGCGGCCCGATCGCAAGCAGCCGTTCGCGTCGGTCGGCGGCGGGAGCTTTTGTTTCGTCGAGGACAGCGTGTGCGGGGCGTCGCTGATCGCCGACGCCGATGTCGGCGTCGGGCTCAACGTGATCACCACCAATCGCGGCCTCAACGTGCCCTACACGCAGTTTCGAGTGCGCGGCGGCCTCAGCTTGCGGCCGCTCGAGCTGATCAAGCAGCGTTGGCACCCGTGGGGCGTCGGCGTGGTTGGGAGCTGGTCCTTGGGCTCGGGCTCGATCACGGCGACCAACCGCGACCCGAGCGACGCCAACACCTCGATCGTCGAGACCAACTCAATCCGCTCGTATCGGGTCGGCTTGCTCAACCAGATCTGGCTCGCGCAAAAGCGCAACGCCTTGCACCTCGACTTCACCCTCGGGGCCGTCAACAGCTCGGTGCTCGACGCCCAGGGCCGCTACTGGGGAACCCACGCCGAGTTCGCCCTCGGGTTTGGGGGTTGGGGCGGGCTCTACTTCGCCGGAGACTTCTTGGACTCGGACTCGCGGGTGTTCATGGGCGTGCGTGGCCACGGCATCGCGACCGGGCCGCTGATCGCGTTGATCGTGCTCGGCCTCGTGGCCGGGGGGGTGGCGCTGTGATCACGCTGGGCCTGACGCTCGGTCTGACGCTCGGCCTGACCCCGCCGGAGCTGCCCGCCGACGCGAGCGAGGGTCCCGTCGAGGGACCGGCCGAGCCCGAGGCCGAGCCCGAGCCGACCCTCAGCCAAGCCAGCGCCGCCGAGCTCGCGGCCGCACGCACGCCTCGAGCCGAGCCCCGCGACGAGGGCCCGCCCTACTACACCGAGGCCGAGATCGATCAGCTCCGGGCGCGCTACCAGGTCCCGCCTGATCCGCGCGTCGAGCCGCGCAAGCCGAGGTGGCGCTGCTTGATCCCCGATCCCATGTGTGGCTTTGGCGTCGAGCTGACGGCGACCACCGCGTTCGCGTGGCGGTTCCGGCAGGGCGACATCAGCGTCAGCGGGGTCTACTTCGACTGGTATTCGGCGCGGGTCTCCTACGACCTCTGGATCAATTTTCCGGCCCACACGCAGACCGTCGGGAAGTACAAATTCACGCGCTTGACCCTCGGGCCCAAGGCCGCCGTGGTCGCCGGCGACAATCAGGATCTGTGGGGCAATTTCGGCGTCGCCCTGCGCTACTGGTTTGGCACCCGCAAGTGGTCGCCCGCCCTCGAGTTCAGCTCGGCGCTGAGCTTCAAGCTGACCGGCGAACGAGCTGGCGTCACGCTCCCGCAGCGCTCGCCGGTGGGCATCACCGCCGACATCGGGATCAACATCGGCGGCTGGGGGGCGATCATCTTGGGCGGTCAATACGACAGCCCGCTCGCGCGTGAGGATCTCCCCGAGAAATTTCGGGTCTCGGCGGGTGGGCAGGTGTTCGTCGGGTTCCGCGGGAACATCTTGTGGGGGGCTCCCGCGGCGGTGGCGGTTGGGACTCACATCGCCATGCAGCGCGCGTTGCCCCCTCAGCCTTAGGGCGAAAGGGCGAGGTCGTGCGCGTACCGCGTCACCGTGATCGGCGGGGCGCTTGACAGTGATTTGATGCGCGTGATACCTGGGCCTCCGGAATCGTCATGCGACCCCATCGATCGGACGCCTGCCCTCACTGCAACGCCAAGGTCAAGCCCGGGTTGGGCGCTGCAGTTCGCTATATCGTGTTGTTCGTGGCGTGGGTAGTCGCGATGTCCATGGTCTTCGGAGGGATCTTGCTAGGGCCCGGTATCGCCGGGCTCTTGCCGGTGTTGGTGCCCGCCGGAATGTGCGCGGTAACCGCGGCTCACTCGTGGGCGTTCGGCGATCGCGTGTGCAACTCCTGCGGCCGGGCCTACGAGCTCGACGGCACCAGCGTCACGGTCACGGCCGCCGCCTGAGCCGCGATTTAGCGATACCCTGGGCCATGCGCCCGAACCTGCTGTGGTCCGCGACTCTGCTCGGCGTCGCGGTCATCTGTTGCTGGCCTCGCTTGGCCGCGGCTTGAGGTGTCGGCGCGCCGGTCGGTCTGACCGGGTGCACGGCGACCGCCGATGAGCCGCGCGCTTGGGCGGTTGGCCTGAGCTACGGCTTCTCCGACACGCGCCTGCTGTTCCTAAACGGCGACCGGTTTCGTGCCCGGCAGTGGGCGAGCGTCGCGAGCCTGTTGACCACGCTGGCCGATGGCACGGTGCTCGGGGCCTCGGTAGGCGCGCTGATGGGCGGGCGGATCGACGGCCGCGCCGACGGCTGGGTGCTCGACCCCGGCGTGGTCTGGGCGTTGACCGCTGGCCGCCGGTACTTCGCAACCCGGCCCAGGATCCCGTTCTTGCTCGTGGTCGGCACGGTCAGCGGCTCGTCGACGAACACCGCGAGGTTGAGCGACGGCGAGCGAGCGCCCTTGCATGCGTTCGACGGCAAGATCGATCTGAGCGTGGGCTGGACCCTCGGCGAGGCCTGGAGCCCCTACCTCGCCGTCCGGGCGTTTGGCGGACCCATCGTGTGGCGGGTCGAGGGCGAGCGGATGATCGGCGGCGACCTCTATCACGTGTCGGTCGCGGCGGGGTTCAATTTGAACGTGGCGAATCGGGTGTCGCTGTATTTCGATGGGGCGTTCGTGGGGATGCGGAGCCTGGGCGGCGGCGCGAGCGTGCGGTTTTAGGGCCAAGCCCACGTGGCCGGTCCCCGGTTGGGGGTTGGCTCGGGGGCTTGCTACGCTGCGCCCGCGTGTCCGCGAGCAGCCCCTCCTCCGAGTCGATCTTTGGCGTCGCCGTCCGCGACATCGGCCGCCTGCGCCGGCTTGCGAGCATCGTCACCCGTCACGGCTTTGGCGAGGTCATCTCGCGCTCGCCCTTGGGTCCGCGGCTCGGCTCGGGCAAGGGCGAGGTCGGTGAGGACGAAGGGCACAAGCCGGCGCCGGTCCGGTTCCGCGAGCTGCTCGAGGAGCTTGGCCCGACTTGGATCAAGCTCGGACAGATCCTCTCGACCCGCCACGATCTGCTCCCGCCCGAGTGGATCGACGCGCTGTCCGAGCTCCAAGACAACGCCCCGGTCGTGGCCTGGGAGGAGATCGAGGCGGTCATCGAGGACGGCTTGGGCAAGCCGATCAGCGAGGCCTTCGCCGAGTTCGATCGCACCCCGCTCGCGACCGCCTCGATCGCCCAGACCCACCTCGCGACCACCCACGCCGGCGAGCGCGTGGTCGTCAAGGTCCAGCGCCCGCGGATCGAGGCGGCGATGCGCGGCGATCTGGATCTGCTCTACATCGGCGCGCGCATGCTCGAGTCGACGATCGAGGAGCTGCAGCTCTACTCGCCCTCGGAGATCGTCGCCGAGTTCGAGGTCGGCTTGC
>Ga0114946_10002680_pt1 | contig 12167 bp, 9 predicted proteins | sample WalLakDeSediment_FD_88676 | JGI IMG/M metagenome (GOLD analysis project Ga0114946, IMG submission 88676) | Lake sediment microbial communities from Walker lake, Nevada to study Microbial Dark Matter (Phase II) - Walker Lake 11/02/13 Deep Sediment | ecosystem: Environmental > Aquatic > Freshwater...
AACCTTGCCCCGCCGCACCGTCTCCGCCACTGCCCTCGGAGCCCTCGGCGGCGGCATCCTCTCCCTGACGGTGCTCGCCCTGGCCGCCCCTGCGGTCATCGCAACCGGGGTGACCGCCGACGGCGGCGGTGCCGCCTTCGTCGTCGGGGAGGGGGCCGTCCACCTCCTCATCCTGGTGGCGGGAACCCTTGCCGGGTCCCTCCTCGGCGCCATCTCCTATGCAGTGGCGAAGCAGGCGTCCCCCGCCGCCCCCCGGGTGGCGCCGGTCCCGCTGCTGATCCTCGGGGCGTTCGTCGGCGCCGTCGTCGGCTTCGCTGTGGCCCGGGCTGCGCTCGGACTCGCCGCCGACCGCTCCGGCGGCATCATCACGGTCACCGTGTTCCGGGCCGCTCTGGTTGCGCTGGTCGCCGGCGGGGCCACCGGCTCCATCATCGGAGGCACGGTGGAGAGGCTGAGCCGCCCCGAGGCGCTCGGGTTCGGTGGGGAGGCCTGGCCGGCGGGCCCGGTCCAGTTCGCCCGGGACGCCTCGAGAGCGATCGGTCTGCCGGTGTTGAGCCTGCTCGTGGGTGTGGCGGTGGTGGTCGGCCTCGCCCGGGTCCTCCTCGATGCGCCCAAGGAGGTGGGCCTGGTGGTCTTCGGTGGAGTCGCCGCGGTGGTCCTGCTCGGGGCCGCCTTCATCGCCTCCCGGCCCCCCCGGGGTGGCACCTGATCCCTACCCCCGGTCCGGGGGTCGGCTCACCACAGGACCCCGGCGGGAGGCCCGTTCCTCTGCTGCCGCCCAGCGGAACCAGATGGTGGCGATGATCGACCACAGCAGCAGTCCGCCTCCGATCTTCATGATCAGACCGGCGATCAACTGGTCGTCCAGCACCGAGAGGCCCCAGAGCCGGGGTAGGTCGGCGTAGGCGTCGTAGACCGGAGCCGAGGCGAAGGTGAGGAACGACGCCGGGATGGTGGGGACCAGCGACTGCAAGAACAGGTACCCCATCGCCATGAACGGGGTCAGCCGGGGCAACTCGGGCAGTGGTCCCACCACCGGCCACCACATCAGGGTGGCGGTGGTGAGGAGAGCCAGGTGGAGGCCGAGGTGGGCCGCCTCGTTGTTCAACTGGAGGGCGACCACTTCGGGAGCGTGAAGGAGCGCCAGCGTGCCGTTGAACAGGAGCAGCGCCACCAGGGGACGGGTCAGCAACCTCAACACCGGCAGGATCGGGGTCACCGCCAGCCGCAACAGCCAGGGAGGAGTCCCCCGCAGCAGCATCGGCGGCACCGCCAGCGCCAGGAGCAGGTGCTCGATCATGTGGAAGGTGAACAGGCTCTGGTCGCCGATGTCGTGCAGCGGCCACGATCGAGCCCCCAGGAACAGCACCAGGCCGCCGGCGAACCAGGCGACCCGGCGGCGGGTCACCGCAGGCTCGCCCGCCGGAGCGTGGATCGAGGAGAGCCGCCGGATGCCCATGGCGTAGGCCAGGCCGAGCGCGGCGACGAGCCCGATGGTGTCCCAGTGGGCGTGGAAGGCGATCTCGTCGAATCCGATCGTCTCCGGGGCGGCGAAGATCACCGCTCAGTCGCCGATCAGGACCCCGAAGGTGAGCAACACTGCCCCGAAGAGCAGCGGAGCCGCCACCAGGCCCAGGTAGAACAGGCCCCGGTAGCGCTTCAGGTCGAAGCGAAGGTGCATGAACCAGCCGGCGACCAGGACGAACTTCCCCGCCGACAGCGTGATGAGCAGCGGAGCCACCACCCGGTCCAGGGCATCCACGTAGGCCACCACCACTTCGACCGCGGTGATGGCGAAGAGGATGCCGGCGATCATCCAGTAGTCACGGGGGGTGGGGTGGCGACGGGAGGAGGTCTCGGACACGGCTACACCTGGAGCAGGTAGACGACGGTGAAGATGACGATCCACACGATATCCACGAAGTGCCAGTAGAGGCCCACCATCTCCACGTTCATCCCACCGTCGGCCCGCAACCTGCCTCCGAACGACATGAAGGCGGTGGCCAGGAGCATCAGGACCCCTACCGCCACGTGCACCCCGTGGAGCCCGGTGAGCAGGTAGAAGGACGAGGCGAACGGGCTGGTGCCGATGCTGAGCCCCTGGTGCACGAACTCGGTGAACTCGTACACCTGACCGGCGAGGAAGATCAGCCCGAGGAGGGCGGTGGCGAGCAGCCACACCCTCATCTGCCGGGAATCGCGCCGCATCGCCGAGTGATGGGCCAGGACCATGGTGAGCGAGCTCATCAGGAGCACGAACGAGGAGACCGAGGTGAACGGGATGTCGAACAGGTCGGCCGGTCCCGGGCCCTCGCCGATGCGGGAGCGATACAGGAGGAAGGTGGTGATGAGCGAGCCGAAGAAGAGGACCTCGCTGCCCAGGAAGGCCCACATCGCCGTCTTCCTCACCACCGCCGGGTCGGGATGGTGCTCGGCGGGCGCCGCCGGGCCGACCTGATCGCTCATGATCCCGACCCCCTGGTCAGCGGCTCCATCGACCAGCCGAACAGTCCCCAGAGGGTGACCACGGCGCCGGCCCCGGTGAGCAGCAGGCCCCAGGGCGGGTACACCAGGCCGGTGACGGTGAGGAACATCCCGGCGGCGGTGAGGATCGGGTAGTAGGAAGGCGAGGGCAGGTGCATGTCGGCCGGCGGCGATGTTGCCGGCGCCTCATAGCCGAGGGCGACGGCATGCCCCTCCTCGTCGACCCCGTACTTGCGGTGCCAGAAGTCGTCTTCGGCGTGGACCACGGGGATCTCGTCGAAGTTGTGCACCGGGGGCGGCGAGGGGATGGTCCACTCCAGGGTGCGGCCGTCCCACGGGTCGGGGCCGGCCGTCTCGCCCCGCCGCCAGCCTCTCCAGGCGTTGATCAGGAAGAGCAGCACCCCGAGGGCGAGCACGAACGAACCGACGGTGGCCACCAGGTTCCAGAGGTCGAATCCGAGGCCCTCCGGATACCGGTAGGTGCGGCGCGGCATCCCGTTGAGGCCCAGCATGTGCATCGGGGCGAAGGTGAGGTTCATCCCCACGAACATCGTCCAGAAGTTCCACTTGCCCAGCCGCTCACCGAGAAGGCGCCCGGTCACCTTGGGGAACCAGTAGTAGATGCCGGCGAATATGCCGAACATGGCGCCCCCGAACAGCACGTAGTGGAAGTGGGCCACCACGTAGTAGGTGTCGTGCTGCTGGGTGTCGGCGGGGGCGACGGCGTGGGTGACCCCGGAGAGGCCGCCCACCACGAAGAGGGCGATGAACCCCAGCGAGAACAGCATCGGGGTGTTGAGGCGCAGCGACCCACCCCAGATCGTGCCCAGCCAGTTGAAGATCTTCACACCGGTGGGAACCGCGATGAGCATGGTGGTGAGGGCGAAGGCTGCCTCCGCCACCGGCCCCAGGCCGGTGGTGAACATGTGGTGGGCCCACACCCCGAAGCCCATGAACCCGATGGCGATCCCCGAGAAGATGACGAAGCTCCTCCCGAACAGCGGCTTGCGAGCGAACGTGGGGAGCACCTCGGAGACCATCCCCATGGCGGGGAGGATGAGCACGTACACCTCGGGGTGGCCGAAGAGCCAGAACAGATGCTGCCAGAGCACCGGGTCGCCCCCGGAGGCGGCGTCGAAGAAGACGCTCCCCATCCTCCGGTCGGCGTACACCTGGAAGAGGCCGACCGCCACCATCGGGAGCGAGAACAGGAGCAGGAAGGAGATGACGAAGATCATCCACGAGAACACCGGCATCCTCATCAGGGTCATCCCCGGGGCCCTCATGGTGAACACGGTGGCGATGAAGTTCACCGAGGACATGATCGAGCCCACTCCGAGGAAGTTGAGGCCCAGCGCCCAGTAGTCCATCCGCACCACCTCGCCCACCTGGGTGGAGAGGGGGGCGTAGCCGAACCAACCGCCGTCGGGGCTCCCTCCCACGAAGAACGACATGGTGAGGAAGATGCCTCCGAACAGGAAGACCCAGTAGGAGAGTGCGTTGAGTCGGGGGAAGGCGACGTCGCGGGCCCCCAACTGGAGCGGGAGCAGGTAGTTGGCGAATGCGGCGGCCAACGGCATCACCACCAGGAAGACCATGGTGGTGGCGTGCATGGTGAACATCTGGTTGTAGGCATCGGCGGAGAGAACGCCGCCGTCGGGGACCGCCAATTGGGTGCGGATGAGGAGCGCCTCGATCCCCCCCACCAGGAAGAAGAGGATGGCGGTGACCCCGTACATGATCCCGATCTTCTTGTGGTCGGTGGTCGTCACCCACCCCCAGATGCCGGAACGGTGAGGAGCGGTCTCGACGGCGGTCATCGCCAGAGCTCCAACAGGGCGATCAGGGCCTCTATCTCGGCCTCCTCGAGTTCGAATGCCGGCATGCCCAGGATGCGGCCGGCGGCGATGTCGTTCAGATCGGGCCGCATCGGCTTCAACACCGAGGGATCCCGAATCCACCGGCGCAGGTGGTCCTCGACGTTCTGGAAGGTGGCTCCCCCGAAGGTGGTGCGGCTGCCGAAGTGGGTCAGGTTGGGGGCGAGGGCGACGTCGTAGATGCGGGTCTCGCTGCCCTGGGTGGTGGTGATCTGCCGGGACAACGGAGGAGTGGCACCGTCGGCGACGTGGCAGGCGGTGCAGAGCACCTGGAAGGTCTCCCATCCGGCGGCGGCAGGACCATCCGTGGGGATCGGGGCCGGTTGCTGCTGCGCCTCCACCCACGCCTCGAAGTCCTCCTCGGTGTGGGCGAACACCTTGTGGCGCATGTCGGCGTGGGCCAGACCACAGAACTCGGCACACTGGCCCAGGTACACCCCCGGCTCGTCGGCGATGAGGATCAGGTTGTTGAGACGCCCCGGCACCGCATCCCGCTTGCCGTTCAACTGCGGCACCCAGAAGGAGTGGATCACGTCGGCAGAGAGGAGGTTGAGGTAGACGGTGCGGCCGATGGGGATGTGCATCTCGTTGGCGGTCTCGATCCCGTATTCCGGGTACTGGAACTCCCACCACCACTGGTGACCGATCACGTCGACGATCAAGGCGTTCTCGTCGGGCCCCGGCTTGCGTTGCAGGTCGAAGATGGTGGCCACGGTCGGGACCGCCACTGCGGCCAGGATCACCACCGGTATCAGGGTCCACACGATCTCGAGGCGCAGGTTCCCATGCACCTGTTTGGCGGGGTGGTCCCGGTTGCGCCGGCGGCGGAACCGTATCGCGGTGTAGACGAGGGCGCCCTCCACCAGGAAGAACACCGCGGCCGCGATCCAGAACACCAGCCAGAACAGCGAGTCGATCTTGCGGGCCTCGGGGCCGGCCGGGTTGAGCGAGTTCTGGGGCAGTTCGGTGCTGCATCCCGCCGCTACCAGGGCGAGCAGAACCGCCAGCATGAGAAGGCGACGCCGCCCCCCGATCCGCTCGATGTAGCGCTGCCCGGCCACCTGTCAGGTCGTCCTTACAAGTCGTGTTCGGCGGAACGGCACTGTAGCGGTCCCCGGTTTTGGGGACCAACCATAGGAGACCCGCCCCGGCCGTCTCTCGTCGGCCCTTCCCCACCTTCCGGTCGGCATGGCGGCTTGGTGCGCACCACCCTCCCCCCCGAAGCCTTCGGCTCCTCCGGGACCCCCCCATTTCCGGGGGGGAGAGCAAGAACCGAAGAAGGGCTCACCGATGCTGTCGCAAGGCAAATGGTTGAGACTGCGCGACAGCGTGGGGATGGGGCCCTTCCGGGCGGTGAGTGAAATGCTCGGAGGGTGATCGAAGCCCCTCGATACTCGGTGATGACAGATCGCCGAGCCAAGGGAGGGGCTCCGATGAGTCCGGGGCCTATGGCGGTTCGTTTGCACTTGCGACGACCCCGGGTTGTGGAGGTGGGAGTCGATCTGCCTGAGCGTCTTGAGGTGGTGGTCGACGATGTCCGGTCGGTGGTGCGCTGCCGGTATTGCGGGTTCAAGACCGGCACGGTGCACGACCGGCGCCGGGTCCGGGTGACCTGGGTGACCAGGCGGCTGGCCCGCAGCCTGGTGCGTGGCGTCAGTCGGCTCCCGATCCGGGAGCCGTCCCGCCGCTGGGGTCTGGGATGGCATTTCATCATGGACCTGGTGGCCTCCTGGTCCACCAGGGTCGTGGCCGAGAGACGGCAGCGCCGTTGCCGGGTCCTGATGGTCGACGAGACCTCGCTGCGCCGCCGCCACCGCTACGTGACGGTGCTGATCAACGGAGAGACCGGCCAAGGCCTCGTGGTGGTCAAACACCGAGACGCCAACGCCCGCAACGGTTTCCTTGCCCAACAAGGGCATCGCTGGCTCAAAGGCGTCCGAGTCGTGGTCACCGACGGATCGGAGTCCTACCGCCCGGCGATCCGTGCCCATCTGGGCCACGCCACCCACGTGGTCGACCGGTTCCACGTGGCCCGCTGGTTCGCCTCGGGTCTCATCGAGGTCCGTCGTCGTATCCAACGCATCGGCCCCAAAGGCTCCCGCCCCGCCTACAACCCCGAGATCTTCCGATCCCGTTGCCTCCAGCTACGCCGAGAAGATCGGCTCGAGCCCGAGACCCGAGCCCGCCTCGAGACGATCCTGGCCACCGACCCGGACCTCGCCCAGGCATGGGAGCCCTACCAGGCCCTGCATCGCATCTACCTCGCCGAAGACGACCAGGCAGCCAACCAGGCGCCCGGTGAGTTCATCGAGCGCCACTACACCCGGTCACTACCCGAGTTCGAACCGCTGCTCGACACCCTGCTGGAATGGGGAGACGAGATCTCCGCCTTCCACGACGCCAACAGAGCCATCAGCGGCAGGCTCGAAGGCACCAACGCCAAACTCGGAGTCCTCAGAGGATCCGCCTACGGATTCGTCTCGGCCACCAACTCCGCCCACCGAGCCCCACTCCTCACCCCAGGAGCCCGCAGTGGCATCATGACCCCGCCGAGACGAGGAACCCACCCCACGCCACCGCGCAGATCCGAATAGACCTGGAAGTCCGTGGACACCGGACTCCTCACGGAATGCCAGAGCCCGCAGGAACTAGGGAGCGAGCTGGAACCCTCCTCGAAGATCCTGAGGTCCGCGCCGGGCCTTCTTGCCGCAATGCCGGCCGGTCGACTGCGCGTCGAGATTGGGTTCAACTATCCCAAGGAGACGCCCCGACCACACCTGGCGATCGTCAAGATCCGCTCACCTGGTCGGTGCAGCGGTCGCTCCAGGCAACTCGTCGGGGCGGGAAGACCGGCCCCTAGACAGCCAACTCTCAGCGGACAATCGACGCTAACCCCGGAATCGCTAGGGGCGCCGCATCGCCTCCTTCGATGTCGATGACCCATGCGGGAAGGTGGAAGTACCGGTCCCCCTCCTCATGAACCAAGTTCACAATGATCCGCCCGGAAGAGGCGTGGAGTTGCTTCACGACAACGGGGCTCTCAGCGACCAGCCATCGTCCCGTCTCGATCCCGTCAAAGACATCAAAGAGGACGACGTAGGTCATCGACTGGGCGCGATCCGTCTCGGTGTAGGCGATCAGGCTGGTATCGGGGAGCGCGGTCACGGTGCCAAGGCAGTTGCTGAGATCCGGATCATCCGGACAACGAGTTCCTCGCGGAGCCGGGTTCGGCCAGGGAGAGACGCCGATATAGAGGGTCCATCGCTCAAGCCAATGCTCGTCCCCATGATGCACCGCCACGAACAATTGCCCACCCGGTGGTCCGTCAAGCCAGCCCGCCCCGACAATGTCACCCTGCTCCGGCTGGTACGGCCTCGGCCAATGCGTCGGCGGCCGAATCCGGGTCAGCCAGACGACATCAGGCCCATCGCCAGGGTCGGCCACAACAATCGGTGTAACCCGATAGGAAGGGAAATCCTCTGCTAGCTGTCCGAGGTCCTCTACCCCCAGTATTGATAGGGCGCCTATCGGCCCTGTCGATCCATCGCCCCGTACCACGATCTGGAGGCTCCCATTGGGATACAGCTCCCACAGCACGACACCGCCGCCCCCGTGGGGCGTCGGCCATTGCTCAGGAAACAGCTCTGGACTCGGTGCAACAAAGAAGATCGAGCCCGTCTCACCAGAGAACGCGGCCTCAACCGGGGACGTCACCGGTCGGAAGACAACAGCGCCCTGTCTAACCACCTGTATCCCTTCGACGCCAGAAACGAGGAAGTCGCCGCTCTCCAGGGACCAACCAGCTGACACAACCGGCTCCTCCGGCTCGCCGAAGAACGTCGTGCTAGCCGCGGTCGTGATCGTTTGAGGTGGGACCGTCGCGCTGGTACCAGTCTGGGGAGGGGGCCCTGAGGTCGTCGGGGACGAGGATTGAGCGCACGCACCTAGCAGCGAAGCGATCGTGATCGGCGCCAACCAATGCCACTGTCTCACCACTCCATGATACGGCCCTTCTGAACCTGTCAACCGCACCCTCTTGTGAGCATGCGTATAGCAGACTGCGATGCGGTGTTTGGGGGATTGGAAAGTTGTGGTATCCACCCAACAGTCAGAGTACGCTCGCGTGGCGAGCGAAGGCCAATCCCAGACGCTGGAGGCAGGGGAATGCATGACCAGTCGGGTCCCTCATCTCGTCGACGCACCAGCCTCAAAGCTCTACTGCCGTTGACTCTGGTTCTGGTGACCCTCGCACCCGTCGGTCCAGGTCTTGCCAACGGTGAGACGGATCAGTCCCTGGACATCTATCGAGGACCAGAGTCGGACGCGGCAGAATTGACGTACGCCCAAAGGTTTCGTAGCCATTTTGACTTCTTGTCGACCGACCCTGCCTTCATCGCATTCCTAGCCGAGGACGGCGGTAATCCTGACGCTCGAATGGCGATGGGCCTGGAGATGACAGATGAGGAGTGGGCGGAGCTGCAGCGGAGAGATGTAGTCGCTTCAAGGGCGATCGACGTCAGACGAGCAGTCACGGGACGCTCGTTCGACGACGCTGAGGAAGCCCAGGAGCTGACCCACCGCATCCCAACGGGCCCCGTCTTCGCCGGACTTTGGCAGGACCAGATGGATGGTGGAAGGCTGAAGCTAGCGGTAACCGATGCGAGCTCGCTGCAGCTCGATACCCTGGACGGTCTATTCGCGCGGGGATCAGACGACTTCGTCGTCATCGAACAGCAGTACTCCCTCGATGAGCTCTACGCCTGGCGCGACGTCATTTGGGAACGAATCACGACCACCTCCGCTTCGGCGGGCGTTGGCTTCAACTACTCGGACTCGGGAGTGAGGCTCCGACTCGAGCTATACCCGGGGTCAACGCTCGCCGACTCTGAGCCGATCCTCGCCGGCATCCCCAGAGGCCAGGTCTTGATCATCGAGCGTGAGGGACCCGTGGAGTTCGGGGCGCCTTGGCGAAACCACGGAAGCAGCCAGATGGCGGGGCTCCGGATTGGCATCTATGGCGGGACGGAGATGGTGCCGTGCACCTGGGGTCTCAGCGGCCATACATCCAGCTTCGCGTATCTAGTCACAGCCGGTCACTGTGTGACAGGCGTGGGCACAGTTCTATCAGGTCATGGGTACCGCTCGGTGACACAGAACGAATGGAACACGAACAACTACATCTCAGCACCAAACGCTTTTGTCTACGCCCGAAACAAGGACACATCCGCTGCACTCGATTTCGCTCGGATCCAACTCCACTCGAACTACGCTAACTCGAATGGCAATTGCTACCACGGGAGCACTTCAAGCAACACGGTCCATTGCGTTGTGCGTACCAAGTACCGGCTCAGCCTCTATGGCCATACCGTTGGACAGTATGTATGTGCCTCGCTCGGGATGACCGCCCAATTCAAGTGTGGCACGGTAGTCGACGCCGACATGTCTGGAGTGTTCGCTGGACAGTCGTTCGTTAACCGGGTCGAAGCGAACATCTGCGGTACGTGGGGCGACTCCGGATCGGGGATCATCAACTCCTCAACGAACGCAACCATCCACGGCATACTCACGAACGGATGGCCGTGCGACTTGCCACCGCATATCGGAGGAGTGCTCTTCGTTCCTGCGTATTACGTCAAGGCGTACATAGGAGCCACCTCATATGACTTCAACTGCGTCTGGTCAGGCTCCTGGTGGGGGTCGTGCCCGATCGTGTACTCGTAGGGACAGTCGCAGTCGTGCTCCGATCCACCGACCCTCAGCGACCGAACCCGCCACCGATGACGGCGCACGCTCAGACCGGGACGACATCGCCCCTCACCGGAGTCAGCACCTCCACACCCAACTGGTCGGCGAGGGCCTCCGCCAGCGCCGCCCGCGCCTCGTCCTCGCCGTGGACCAGGGCAACCCGTTGCGGCGCCACCGCCCGTGCCCAGCGCAGCAGTTCCTCTTGATCGGCGTGGGCGGACAGCGCTTCGAGCCGGATCACCCGGGCCCGGACCGGCACCTCCTCCTTGTGGATCCGGATTCGATCGGCGCCCTCGACGAGGCGCCGACCCGGTGTCCCCGCCGCCTGGAAGCCGACGAAGGCCACCAGGTTCTCCGGATGGGGCAGACGCTGCTTCAGGTGGTGGGGCACCCGACCGCCCTTCCCCATGCCGGATGCCGAGATCACCACGAGAGGTCCCCGGCGGCGGTTAACCGCCTTGGACTCCTCGACCGTGGTCGTCAGTTCCAGGAGGGCGGGACGGAGGGGGCTGTCACCCCTCGCCTCCAGACCCCTCATCTCCAGGTCGTGCTCCTCGGAGTGATCGGCGTAGACACGGGTGGCGTCGATCGCCATCGGGCTGTCGAGGATCACCGGCAGGCGCGGGATCCGGCCCCGGGTCTCCAGGCCCCGGATCCGGTAGAGGATGTCCTGGGTGCGGCCGACCGAGAAGGCGGGGACCAGGAGCACGCCGCCGCTCTCCACCACATGGTCCACCGCGGCGGCAATCCCCTCGTCGGGATCCAGGTCGTCCCGATGGCTCCTCCCCCCGTAGGTGGACTCGAGGATGAGCAGGTCGGCACCCGAAGGCGGATCGGGGTCCCTGATCACCGGGACCCCCCATCGGCCCACGTCGCCGGAGAAGACCACCCGGCCCCCTCCGGTCTCGAGCACGATGGACGCCGAGCCCAGGATGTGGCCCGCCGCGGTGTACCAGGCCCGGCCACAGGCAGTGTCCACCCAATGGTGATACCCGACGGTCTCGACCAGGGCGAGAGCCCGCCCGGCCTCCTCCTCGGTGTAGAGAGGCAGGGCGGGGCGATGGCGGGAGAACCCTGCCCTGTTGACGAAGTCCGCCTCCTCCTGCTGGAGCCGCGCCGAGTCGGGGAGCATGATCGACATCAAGTCGGCAGTGGCCGGAGTGCAGCGGATGGGGCCGGCAAAGCCATGCGAGCCGACGAACCGGGGCAGCCATCCGGTGTGGTCGATGTGGGCGTGGGTTATGAGAGCCTCGTCGGGGACCCCGGCTTCGGCGAAGAAGGGGTCATCCCAGTTCAGGAGGCGCACCTTCCGGGGGCCCTGGAAGAGGCCACAGTCGACCAGTACCGACCGCCCACCCGAACCCACCAGGAACTTGGAGCCGGTGACGGTGTCGGTGCCGCCCAGGAACCGGACTGTGGTCACGAGCGATGAGGGTAGCCGGGCCCGGTTCAAGCACCCGCCGGTGCGCCGGGAACGGGACCGCCGTCGCCGCGAATCAGGTCGAGGACGGCCCCGAATCCGTCGTCGAGAGAGCCCAGAGCCCACCACAGGAGAATGCCGAGGGCGACCAGCGCGGCGATGGTGGCGGTGAACCGGATGCGATAGGTGAGGCGATCCCGGCCCGCCGAAACCCTTCCCTCCCCCCGGTAGGTGACGCGCTCGCTGCCGGTCCGGGAGTCGGGGACCGGGAACACCGTCCCGGTATTGGCGGCGCCGCCGGGAGGCGGGGCCTGGCGACGCCGCGGCAAGGCATTCGGGGCCTTCACCTGCGGGGCCACGGCGGCGCCGTTCCGCCCACTGCGCCCAACGACCAACGCCCCGCGGTCGAGTCGCGGCGGAGGCACCATGCGCTCCGGGGGAGTCGACCAGGGATCGGCATCCAGGCCGCGCCGCTCCGACGGGGTCATCCCCGACGGCGGCGCCGGAAGGCCTGCGGCGACGATCTCCACCGGTACCACCGGGGGCGGGGAACCACGCTCCGGTCCGGTGCCGGGTCCGGTTGTCTCCATGCCGAGGAGCCGGGCCAGGGCGGCGGAGTGATCGGGATCGGGTCTCTCCTC
>Ga0114946_10002681_pt1 | contig 12167 bp, 9 predicted proteins | sample WalLakDeSediment_FD_88676 | JGI IMG/M metagenome (GOLD analysis project Ga0114946, IMG submission 88676) | Lake sediment microbial communities from Walker lake, Nevada to study Microbial Dark Matter (Phase II) - Walker Lake 11/02/13 Deep Sediment | ecosystem: Environmental > Aquatic > Freshwater...
CTTGTTCTCTCTGGAGGAATCATCATGATCAAAGTTATTGCTGATACCACATGCGGTTTACCCTTGGATGAATTGGCAACAATCGGTGTAGATGTCATCCCACAAATAATCATCTTCGGTGAACAATCCTATCGAGATGACACAGAAATTGATACACCGACATTCCTATCAAAACTAACAGAAGCCAAAGATCTACCCACAACATCTGCACCGCCGCCAGCTATGTACGAGCCTTTGTTTAAGAAATATTCAGAACAGGGCTTCTCCATCGTCATCCCTGCACCATCAAGGGAATTGAGCGGCACCTACCGCGCTGCTGAGGTCGCTGCCGAAATGATCCCTGAAGCGGATGTCCATATTCTCGATTCCCGCACAATCGCCGGCGGATTGGGAGTCTTAGTGAAAAAAGCAAAATCTTGGGCAGATGAAGGCAAAGATCCTGGGTCTATCATCAATGGTCTTAAAGAACTGGCTCAACGAGAAGTGGTCTATTTCTTGGTTGACACCCTTGAATTCCTCTATAAAGGGGGACGGATTGGTAATGCTTCATACTTAATTGGCAGTTTGCTCCAGATGAAACCAATCCTGGGAATTGATGATGGCAGAGTGACCGCGATCGAAAAACAACGCACATCCTCTAAAGCCCTTAACAGATTAAAAGAACTGGTGTTGGCAGAGTGTCCAAAAGGTGAAGAGTCAATGATCACTGTCAGCCACTGCGGTGGACAAGAACGCGCTGAGAAATTGGCTGCGGAATTAGCCCAAACGTTGAAAATTCCACATATTCCGGTTTATGAAGTACCCCCAGCCATTGTTGTCCACGGTGGACCCGGGATAATTTCAGTAAGTTTTTTCAAGCAGAACGAATAAGTACGACTGGTTTCAACTGAAGGGCTGTCTTAATAAACAGCCCTGCTCTCATTAATAAGCCTCAGTAAGGATTGCTTTTAATATCGCCTCATCCAACATAACAGGGTTCTTCTGCATGCTTGATGAGACCTTAGATTGCTCAATAATCTGGTTAAAGTCTGCTCTCTCAATCCCCAAAGCATGTAAACCCGGAATTTCCAATGCTTCCGCCAACTCAGCGATCCAAGTCACCCCATCTGCAATGCTGGCCTGTGGATCGCCCGTAATCCATCTGGCAATATCCCGATAACGTGATTGGATTTGGAGAGGTTCTGAAATTATCTCGGAGGCTTTGACATTATATTTCATCACATACGGCAAGAGGCTGGCACAGATCACACCATGGGGAGCTTTAAACATCCCTCCTATCGGGCCGGCAAAGCCATGAACAGCCCCAAGACCACCATTTGCCAGTGCCAACCCGCCAAACAAGCTGGTCAGGCACATATCTTTCCTGGCAGATTTATCCTCGCCATTGATAAACGCCCGCAAGAGGGATTTTGACCCGCGTTTAATGCCTTCTCTGCAGATGATGTCTGTCATAGGGTTGGCGCGCTTAGAGACATACCCTTCAATCACCTGCGTCAATGCATCCATACCTGTACTGGCAGTTACGGCAGGCGGCATCGAATAGGTAAGTTCTGGGTCAATAATCGCAACAGTGGGGATCATCTTATGGCTGCGCATCGAAACTTTGACCTGATGCTCCGGAGAGAGGATCACAGCATTACGGGTCACTTCAGTCCCAGGCCCTGCTGTGGTAGGCAGAGCAATCATAGGGGCAGCTGGTTTAGGTATCTCTTTTCCAGCACCAATGACTTCCAGGTAATCCATTAAAACCCCGGGATTGGTAAGCATTGCTGCAATGGCTTTGCCCGTATCCAGGACCGATCCACCTCCGAAGCCGATCACGAGTTCACATTGGTGGGATCTTGCTTGTTCAAGCCCAGCACTGATCGTATGTACATCCGGTTCAGTTTCAACTTGGAAGCCCACGCCAGTTATCCCAGCAGATTCTAAAACATCCCATAAACCACCCAGCGGGACAGACCCACTGCCTGTCACGACCAAGGCGCGTTTACCAAACTCCGAAGCAATCGGACCTGCTTTGGAAAGCATTCCCTCCCCAAACAAAATCCGGTTTGCAGATGCAAATTCAAACCCCATGGTTAACCCCAGCCTTCTTCATTTGGAAAAACATTGGCATAAATTTTCTTGCTCCTGGGTATAGCAATCATCTCCTCCACTGTATCTCGCCAACGCAGGTAATGATCCGTTTCCTTGTGCCTGGCAGGGTCATCTTTAGTGCGGTAAACTTCAACCAATACAAAGGCTTCAGGACGCGCGTCCTCTTGGAGAACATCGAAGCGTGCAATACCTGGCTCTTTAATGCTGGCACTGGCATTTTCAAGGGTTGCTTGCCGAAATGCCTCGATATAACCTGGTTTGACCTGCACAAAAACATGAACAATAAACATGATCTGCTCCTTTCCTGACTTGAATTCATCAAACAAAGGCAACCAAAGCTGAGTATACTATGTTTCACCTCGACCAAGGAAAAATCGATGACTGATGAACAAACCAACAGCGACAAATTGGTTATTCTATACGAAGACCAAGATTTAATTCTGATTAATAAACCCAGTGGGCTTCTGTCTGTACCTGACGGTTATGATCCCGCCTTACCTCACCTCAAAACAGTACTTAAACCAATTTACGGTGAGGTTTGGATTGTCCATCGGTTAGATAAAGAGACCAGCGGTGTGATGCTGATCGCCCGTAATGCAAGTATGCATCGAGAATTGAATGAAAGCTTCCGTTTAAGGAAAATCGAGAAAATTTACCACGGATTGGTAACTCCCCCACCAGCATGGCGAGAAATGGATATCCAACTGCCGCTCCTCACAAATGCGGATCGGAAGCATCGCACCCGGGTAGACACCCACACCGGCAAAGCAGCCCACTCATATTGTCGTGTTGATAAGTGGTTTACCTTAGGCGTCTCGATGGAAATCCATATCCATACCGGTATCAGCCATCAGATTCGCGCCCACCTGCGTGCATACGATTTGGCTTTATTGGGGGATCACCTCTATCAAGCTGGTTTGCCGCCACAACCCTTTCAGGTCACCCGAACAATGCTCCATGCTCGGCATTTGGGTTTTTCCCATCCCTCAATGGGTAAATGGATGATGCTCTCTGCCCCCTACCCGGAGGACTACCGGGCTGCTTATACAAAGCTCAGGATGACCAAAGTTCAGGATGGAGGGATTTAATCGAACTTATGCCCCTTGCCCCAACAATCACATGATCTAAGATCGGCATCTCCAACATCTTTCCTGATTCAATCAACATCCTGGTTAACTGGATGTCTTCAGGGCTGGGTGAGGGATCACCGCTGGGATGGTTGTGCACAATGATCAGAGATGCGGCATTATGACGGATGCCGGATTTAAATATTTCTGCAGGACGAACAGAAGAGGAATTTAAGGATCCGCGATACAACTGCTCCGTCCGAATGAGATGGTTTCGACTGTCAAGCAACAGCACCCAGAGTTCTTCTTGCTCAAGGCTTACCATTTTATATTGAACCTGGTCAGCGACATCTTGTGGACTGGTAATAACCACACGATCTCCAGGTTGTTTACTGGCAATGCGGCCTCCTAACTCAATGGCTGCTTTAATTTGGGCCGCCTTTGCAGGGCCAACACCCTCAACCTGGCATAATTCTGTAAAAGTCACCCGCTGTAAACCTTCCAGACCCTCAAAAAAGTACAATAATTTTTGACCCATCTGAACAGCGCTTGTTCCCTTCATACCCACGCGCAGTAATATGGCTAAAAGTTCAGCGTCACTCAAGACACAAGCGCCTTGATTTTCCAATCGCTCCCTGGGTCGTTGAGATTCTTCGATATCTTTGATTCGATATCCGAGTTGATTATCAGGCATGATATGTCCTTTTTAGATCTTTAGATTGCTGTCTATGACAATTTAATGGTTTCGAACCTGAATTCATTAGCTGCCTTAACCCACACAAAACCGGTTTCATTAAATGCTCCATGATATAATAACATTGATTAGCCGCGTTGGATGGAAAAATTATGGAACTTATTATCACCGAATACACACACTGTAACCTAATAAAAATTACTGGCAGGATCGACAGTTATACAGCCCCGCAAGTCAACCAGGTATTAGAGACCTTGATAATGGATGGTCAAAACAATATTATCATTGACATGCAGCATGTTACGTACCTTTCCAGCTCTGGGATCTTAACCTTTGTTGGTGTACAACGCCAGTTAAAACAGCAAAGAAAGGGAGAAATCGTCTTTGCCAATGTTCCTAAACTCGTTTATTCGAATTTTGAATTGGCTGGATTTGACACCATCTTCAAGTTTTACAATGATACACCTGCAGCAGTGGGTGGGTTCCAGGAAGTCAATGACGTAAAAACAAGAACCTTTCCCGCGAATTATAAAAGCCTGGCAGTTATCAGTCAATTTATTGTCGATATCGCCGAAGATGCTGGGTTTTCTCCGAGCGATGTTTATGCTATCCAAACTTCAGTCGATGAAGCCTGCTCAAATATTATCGATCATGCGTATGGTGCGGAGAATATCGGGGATATCCAGATTTCAGTCGAGCAGTTTGCTAACAAACTTAAAATCACTCTGATTGACCAGGGCGAACCCTTTGCTCCCGATGATATACCTGAACCGGACATTACCTCACCGCTCGAGCTGAGGAAAGAGCGCGGCTTAGGGATTTTCTTTATGCGGAAATTGATGGATACAGTAATTTTTGAATTTTCACAGTCGAAAGGAAACATCCTCACACTCGAAAAGTACAAAGGGAGATAACCTTGGCGATAAAAGACTCAGCCGGGTTGAAACCGGATGTATCGCCCCAAGAAATGCTAGATCTGGGTCAGCTTTTGGCGTCAATGTCTGACTTCCAAGCTCAAAAAGTATTCTTAGAGAACTTTCTGGAGAAGCGTTTTGGCGTAAGCGCCAATATTTGGCTGAGGTCACCGGCTAAATCAATCACAACCCGTTTGCCAAAAATGGCCTTACCCTTTGATCCGTATGCCAGGTCCCAAAGGGAACAAGCGGCGGCTCACCGATCGCAAACCTATGAGATCAAAAACACATATTGGGGGGTCATTCCAATCGTGTTTGGTGAAGAGGATTTTGCAAAGATCATCATAAAGCATGATTGCCCCTTAGAAGACCACCTCATAGAGAAGTTGATGAAGATCAGCAAGATTGCAGGGTTAGCAATTTATGCTGTTCTGCAGGTTAACCTGAACAATTGGCGTCAAAAACAATTGAATCTAGTCCGCTCCGTCACCGCGCGGATTTCTCAAATCACAGAGCTTGATGTCCTGACCAATGAGATCTCAAGACTGATTCAGGAAACATTCAAATACCATTATGTTGCAGTCTTCCTGATCCATGAAAGCACAGGGCGGCTGCATTTTAAAGCCAGCGCGGGGCCGGATGAAAGTGATCGTCCTGAATTCGAACAGGATTCTCATCCAGGATTCGAATTAGGAGAACACATGATTGGTCACGTGGCCAATACGGGTGCAGAACTTGTGGCAAACGATGTCACCAAAGAACCCCGTTACCAACAAGTCGATTGTTTGGCGGCAACAAAAGCCGAAGTTGTTCTCCCTTTGAAGGTGGAATCTCAAATTTTTGGGGTATTAGATGTCCAGGCAGTGGTCAAGAATGCCTTTGATGAAAATGATTTATTGGTGTTACGCGCACTTGCAGATAATATTGCCATTGCCATCGAAAGCACACGCCTTTACGAGGGCGTTCAATCCCGGGCCGAACAACTGGCAATGGTGTCTGATGTCAGCCGCGCCATCACCTATATCCTGGATACTGACAAATTGCTCCAACAGATTGTTAACTTGATACACGAAAGATTTGAGTTCCCTTACGTTCATCTTTACACGGTTGACCCAATTCATCAAAGAATCACTTTCAAAGCCGGCAGTGGTGACAGGACATCTTTGTATGAAGAAGCAGGAATAACCTTCGATATCGATTCTAAACATGGAATCCTGCCATGGGTTGTAAAAAACAGGCAGACGAAGCGAGTCAGTGATGTAAAAAGTGAACCCCTTTACATCAAAACGTCGATTGCGCAAGCCTTTGAAGGCTCAGAGATGGCTGTACCCCTGTCTTTTGGAGGTGAAGTTTTAGGTGTTTTAGACCTCCAAAGCGACGAGAAGAATGCCTTTTCATTAGAAGATCAACAACTAATGGAAACATTAGCCGATAACCTGGCCATCGCCATTCGTAATGCCCGCCTGTATCGTTCGGAAAAATGGCGCCGCCAGGTTGCTGAGAGTTTACGAGATGTGGCTGGATTATTATCTGAGAATATTGCTTTAGGAGATGTCCTGAATGCCATATTGGTAGAACTCCATAAAAACTTGCCCTGTGATATTGCCGGAATCTGGTTATATAAAAACAATCAAAAAGATGAAGACCGGTCAGAAGCAAGCGAATTATTCCTGGCAGCATATAAAACAGCAGATAATTATTCTGATGATACTTTGGATTCATTGACGTATGCACCAGATGAATGGATAAAAACAGCCTTATCAAAGAGAGAACCAAAGATTCGCCAGGGTGATGAGAGCATTGGTCCTATCGCAAAACTCTACGATTTACCAGCTGATTATTCTGCAATTGCGGCACCTTTACACACCGGTGATGAGGCCATGGGGATGCTAACAATGATCCATCACACACCTGGTCGCTATGGCTATGAGTCTGAAAGGATCACATCAGCTTTTGCCAGTTATGCAGCCATCGCGATCAAAAATACACGATTATATGCGACATCACAGGAACAAGCCTGGATATCGACGATTCTTCTCCAGGTCGCTCATGCCATTCAGTCTTTAACGAACTTAGACGAATTAGTTAACACCATTGTCCGATTGACCCCCATGGTTGTGGGTGTCAAAGGCTGCGCTCTCCTCCTGAAAGCACCTGAGAGTAAAGTGTTCCAACTATCAGCAATGTATGGAATTGGTGAAACATCTGAAGAGAAAAAACTCGACCTACCCTTCACATTGATCGACCCCCCAATAATTGAAAAATTATTGCTACTTAAAGAACCACTTCGGGTATTGGATCCACTCGAAGATCTAAACCTTCCTGCAGAGCTCGCTGACCAATTGGCAAAGGATGCCCTAATCATGCTCCCCCTCATGTCGAGAAACGAGATATTAGGTGCTTTTCTACTTGTTAATGAAGCTCAGCCAACCCAACAAGAACAGCTGTCCAATGTACTCAGTGAGGAGCGCTACAACATCGTCCAGGGGATCCTGCAGCAAACAGCAGTCGCCATTGAGAACATTCGCTTAATCGAAGCCCGTCAGGAAGAAGCCTATATTTCTGCCGTATTGCTCCAGGTTGCACAAGCAGCGGTGAGCAGCACGGATTTGCAAGACACCTTGGAGTCAATCGTCAATATCATGCCCATCTTGATCGGTATTGACGCAAGCGTTGTTTATCTTTGGGATGATGGCGAAAACCGGTTCACAACTTCGCATGCTACCTCCAGGGGCTACCCCGAAACAGATGAGATTATCGGTACAACATATCAACCCGGCGATTTCCCAATGCTGGATGTCGTCTTTCGGAACAACCGCCCTTTGGTATATCCCTTTATTGAAACATCCCTTTCACCAGAGGACTGGGATCTTGCTTTACCAGATGAAGGACAAACAAATCCTTCACCCATTCTTAATACCCATTACCCGTTGTTAATGGGTTTCCCCCTGTCAGTTAAGGATGATATTTTTGGTGTCATGCTTGCCCAGGACGAAAATTTTGCTACCAACAGGGAACGTCGCTTCGAACTACTTTCGGGGATTGCTCAACAAGCATCTCTTGCCATCCAAAATGATCTTTTAAACAAGGAGATGCTCGATAGGCATCGACTTGAAAGGGAGTTCCAGCTCGCGCGCGAAATTCAGCAAACCTTTCTCCCTAATGAGATCCTTGACCTCCCCGGTTGGAAGATGGGCGTGCATTGGGAAACCGCCCGACAGGTCGGTGGAGATTTTTACGACTATTTCCTGCTTAGTGATGGTCGCCTTGCCTTTGTAATCGCAGATGTTTCGGACAAAGGTCTTGCTGCGTCGCTGTATATGGCCGTCACCCGCACATTATTGCGGGCTGCTGCAGAAGAGATGACCTCACCTGCAAGAACATTGGAACATGTCAATGATTTGTTGTTAAAAAATTCACAAAATGGCCTATTTGTGACGACATTTTACGGAATATTGAACCTGGATGATGGACAACTAACATACACCATCGCAGGGCACAACCCACCATTAATTATTCGTCAACAACACAACGACATTATCATGCTGAAAAAAGGTGGCATTGCCCTGGGCGCACTGCCAGACATTCACTTACAACAACGCGAAACTGTTCTGGCCCCTGGGGATTGCCTCCTTCTCTATACAGATGGTCTAACAGAAGCATTTAACCTTGAGGACGAAATGTATGGAGATGACCGGTTAATTGAAGTGTTGAGTACGGTAATCGGAACCCCCCCCTCAGCCGTCCTTGATGTAATTGAAGCTGACCTTGATAGGTTCCGTAATGGCGCCCCACTCAGTGATGACACCACCATGCTGGCGATTTGCAGGTCAAATTCATTGAGAGACGATCACGGGAACACGGGTACCTCGTAAAACACCATCCACTGTACTGCCAAAAATAATCTCAAGCAAGGGTGAAAGCCCATAACCACCCATGATAATCATATCCGCATTGATTTCTTCAGCCACTTGCAAGATATCAATGCTGATCCTGCCTGAACGTTTTCGAAAGATCTTTTTCAGACAACACTCACCCAAATATACATCCGCTTCTGATATAAGCCGTCTTCCACGGTCTTCATCGTTATCAACCACAATCACTGACAATTGCTTCTTGTAACGACTAGCTAGATAAGCTGCTATATAAAGCGCTTCCTTACCTTTGGGACTGCCATCATAAGCCAGCAATAAATTATTCATTGGACTTACCTGATCTCGCACAAATAGAAGCGGTCGAGTGCTTCTGCGGAGGATTTTACGAGTACCAGATTTGAGCCGAGCAAAAAAATTTTTCGAAGGTGGGTGCGACATTTTGATGGAAACGAGATCATTAACATTGGCACGTGCACAGATCACCTCAGCAATTTTCCCTTGTTCAATCACCAGGTTTCCTCGAAGTCCAGACATTTCAAGGCGCTTTGTAAAAGCCTTATGTAATTCTTCATCAGCCATTGGTGGATTTCCCCATTTGAGCGGCCTTCTTATTGTCAAACCGCGCACATCAGCCTTTTCTAGATCTGCAATGATGATCGCTTGTTCTAACGCCAGCCAGCTCTCCGGCTTGCCACTGATTGGCACTAAAATATCTGTGAATAGACTTTTAGGATCCTCGCTCCTTTTATTATGCCAATCTTTTGAAGGGTAAGGATCGTCGGTTCTATTTTTCCAAAAAATACTGGGCAATTTGTTGTATATATGCCTTAGAAAACCAAAAAACCGTTTACCGTGTACGCTGAGAAGGTCTGAAGCAGCTTTATCAGGTCGAATGGGCCATCCTAATTTCTCCTCCATATAGGATTGATGGTCTAAAACCCAAATGTAAAGGTCCGTTTCTGTCTTGTCAGGAAATTCATTTAGGAAGTTTTGTTCCCGAATGATATCAACAACCGGTTGATAGACATGTTGATACCAATGCAAAACCGCTTCCTCCCAAGGAATTTCCCGCTGATGTTCTAATCCCAAATAATGCCGATGCACACGGATGTGCTCCACAAGAACTGGGTATTGACCTGGAAAAGTGAGCTTCAATTCTGCTTCAGGGATGATTTTGTCAATCTTTGTTTCTTCCAAAAAATCACTGTACTCGGCTTTTAAAATAATCTCCTCTGGTGAATCATCCGGAGATAAGGGGACTCGGGTTTGGATTTCTGTTACATAGGCTTCAATATCCGAAATTCCCATTTGACGGGCAATGGAGACGCGGTGATTGCCATCCAGAACAAAATAAACATCCCCGATTTTGTAGACTCGAATAGGTGGCAGTCCCATGCTGCCTGGTGAGGTCATAGCGGCTTTGACCTTCGCCCAACGCTCTCCATCATCATCCCGGAGAGGCAAGAAATTACGGTCAAAATCCTGGTACCGGTTGACACTGCCAACAATGGCATTCACAGGGATATTTTTCAACCCCTTAGATGAGTGACCAAGTGTGTGCATTTTTGTAGTGATCTCATCGTAACGCAATAAATCCAAAGATTCACCAGTGACATCAGCCCATAGATGCTGAAGCCTGGCTTTAGCACGCGCCCGCCTGAAGTCTTCCAGGGCCCTTGAAAATTCAATTCTGCTTGTATCATCCGGCATATTTGACTCCTGCCGCACTGTTTTCTTTATTCATTTCATTTCCTTTTCGATGTCAATATTACTGGTAAATCCCCTTATTTACAAGCGCTTTACGGTTAATAGTTTTGAACAGATTGTTAACAGGATCGTAGTATTTATATAAAGATAAATTCAATTTGCGTATTATGAAATTACTAATAGGATAATTCAAATCCAAGCTTAACTTCTTCAGTTCAGGTAGTCATCCAGAACAACATATTTTTTGGATATGATCGATAAAATCCATAGATTCTAGTGTTAAGGACCATGGATGCTTCTTCCGAATTCTAAATGTTTAATCCAATCATGCTATAATTTCAAGAGTGAATACTCAGAACTACTACCCATCAAGAGTCTTTGTCTTTGACAGGCTGATTCCTGGATTTAATGTATAATGGTTGCTGAAAAAAAAGACACCCAACCCCTCCCTGCCATTTCTGTCGACTACCTCGTTATTGGACACATAACTGCAGACTTAACCCCACAAGGAGTACGTCTGGGGGGCACCGCAGCGTTCTCTGGTTTAACTGCACATGCTTTGGGCATGCAGACGGGTTTGTTAACCTCGTATTCTGCAAATCTCGAGACAACTCCCATTGACCACCTACAGATAATCAAAAAACCTAGTCATCACACAACGACCTTCAAGAATTTATCTGATGGGGTAACTCGCACCCAATACCTGTATCAAATCGCTGAGCGCCTCTCAGCAGACGACATCGCCACAATCAAACATGCACCTACCATTGTCCACCTGGGACCGGTTGCCAACGAAGTTGATCACGAAATACTTACACGCTTTCCACATAGCCTGAAATGTCTGACACCCCAGGGTTGGATGCGCACCATAAATACTGAACAACAAGTGATCCGTCACCCATGGGAAGGTTATAGAGACGCACTTTCACACGCAGATATCGCTGTCATCAGCCTGGAAGACGTTCAAATGGATGAAGAAGTCATATCTATAATGGCGAACGAAACACCTATATTTGTCGTAACTGAAAATAAGCGAGGTGCTCGTGTTTATTGGCAAAATGACGCCCGGTTTTTCAAAGCACCTGAGGTAGAATATCTAGATGATACAGGCGCTGGAGATATTTTCGCTGCTGCTTTCTTTTATCGATATTTCTATACCAAAGATCCCTGGGAAGCAGGTCGGTTTGCAGTTTTGCTCGCATCCTGGTCCGTAACTCGTTTACATCTTGACAGCATCCCCACTCAAGAAGAGATTAACAGCGCCAAAATTCAGCTGATCGATCAATAAAGGATTTTTCATGGGATTGGGAAAAATTTACACCATTGTTAACCAAAAAGGCGGCGTTGGAAAAACCACCACCGCCATCAACCTTGGTGCGTACCTGGGATATTTTGGTCAACGAGTCTTAATTGTTGATATTGATCCTCAAGCCAACGCAACCTCTTGCCTGGGAATCAGCAAAAATGAGGTCGATGGTGGCGCCTATAACGTCCTTATTGGTGCTCAACCCATCATGGCCCAAATTCTGCACAATCCTCGCTTCAAATTATCCCTGCTCCCTTCATCACCAGCTTTAGCTGGTGCTGAGATTGAATTGATAGAAAAGCAGAATCGTGAATATATCCTCAAGCATGTTCTTGAACCCATTAGGCACCGTTACGATTACATTCTTGTGGATTGTCCACCTTCCCTGGGATTGCTGACCTTAAACGGCTTGGTAAGCGCTTTAGATGGCGTTTTGATCCCGGTACAATGCGAATTCTTAGCCCTGGAGGGTCTTGGACAGCTGACCAGAACAATCAATTTGGTGAA
>Ga0114946_10002683_pt1 | contig 12165 bp, 10 predicted proteins | sample WalLakDeSediment_FD_88676 | JGI IMG/M metagenome (GOLD analysis project Ga0114946, IMG submission 88676) | Lake sediment microbial communities from Walker lake, Nevada to study Microbial Dark Matter (Phase II) - Walker Lake 11/02/13 Deep Sediment | ecosystem: Environmental > Aquatic >...
AGTCACTTTTAACATAAGGTCACCTCGATTGCTTTAGAATTTTTCGCGGTCATGCACTGGTGAGGATCGGTGTGTTTCAAAAATTACAGGATAACACATGACAAATGGCCTGCTGTAATTATAATCGTCCTGGGATTATGCGCTACGATGATTTATTTAATACCCATATTGTTTCAAGCTTCCATGCGATCAGTAGTAGGTTTAAAGAGACAAGGATGGATCTTCAACTGTTGTAAAACTCATCGTTTCAGCCAAATTACAACAGAATTCTTGCATTCAAAATTGATTGCCACGATAATTGTGGCAGCCATTTTTAGTTGGCATTTTAGCAACCGAAAAATATCGATCATTATGTCACAAGGATTTTGTTTGAGCGCATCTTTACACTAGTAGAGGGCATATCTTAAAGCGGTATGTATTATTGCTTGAGCAAATGCTAACCCAGGCGAAAGACGAAAATTCACAGAATTTCGTATAGTATATTTATTTTTCGGTGGAGAATTTCTTTGTGATTATTTGGTAAAATAAGCGAATATTGGTCATCTTTGAACAGAACAAGCTTTTGAGCTGAGATTTCGTGTGTATAACCGATGCCATGAAACTTACATGTTAGTGTGAGGATTAGTATTTTGATGTCGTATAAATTAAATCAAGAATGCCCTTCTATTTGGATAATCTATTTTAATCACATGATTGGATGCCCACAGGTGAAAAGATAATGCGTGTTCATTGCTATGATTGCGGAAAAGAGTCCGAGTTTACCCTGGCAGGCTGGCGCTGTTCATGTGGGGGCGCTTGGGAGCCAGCCTTGACACCACCCTTTGATCTCCAACGGATTATCGCAACTGACAATACGATCTGGCGCTATGGTCAGCTGCTTGGCTTGGACATCAAATCGCCTAATAAACGGATGGGTGTTGGATGGACGCCACTGGTCCCCGTTCAGTTTTTTGGGATGCAAATCCTCCTCAAGCTAGAATATCTACTGCCTACTGGTTCCTTTAAGGACCGGGGCATCAATGCCATGGTGAACCAGCTTGCCCAGATGGGTGTGCGTTCAATGGTGGAGGATTCGTCTGGCAATGCTGGCGCATCATTAGCCGCCCATGGGGCTCGGTTTGGAATCGAGACGCAGATCTTCGTACCAGAATATGCATCACCCTTTAAGCAGCATCAAATTAGTATTTATGGTGTGGAGATCACCCGGGTTGCCGGGTCAAGAAAAGATACTGAGGAAGCAGCCCAAGCTGCGGTTAAGTGTGGTAAAACTTACGCATCCCATGCATATCACCCAGCTTATTTAGCTGGTCAGACAACAGTTGCTTTTGAAGTTTGGGAACAGCTGGGCCAAAAAGTACCGGATTGGATCATCTGTCCGGTCGCCCAGGGCGGACAGTTTTTAGGATTCTGGTTTGGTTTCTCAAAGCTGTTGGAAGCTAGATTAATTGATCACTTGCCCAGGTTGGTGGCGGTCCAATCTGCACAAGTGGCACCTTTGTATCATGCATGGCAAGCAGGGTTGGATCACATACCTGCAATCCAACCTTTAGGACATACAATTGCTGAGGGCGTATCGATTGCAAATCCTGTGCGTGGCAAGCGGCTCCTGCAAGCTGTTAAAGAAACAGGCGGCACAGTAGTGGCGATCGATGAAGAAGAAATCCTTAAAGCGCAAAAACTACTCGCACACAATGGGTATTATGTTGAACCAACGAGTGCGCTGGTGGTGGCGAGTTTACGACACTTGATCGAAAGAATTGATGAAAACGACCTTGTACTCCTTCCACTGACAGGCAGTGGTTTAAAAGGGGTGCCGTATGGATTTGAAAGCGCTGCTGGTTAGAGACTCAAAAGGACGTTAAGCAGTAACGAATAAATCAACAAGATTTTAAAGATAATGACGGCTGGAACTTGCACCATTAATTTTAACACTTCACAAAAATAACCAACAAATGTTAAAAGACAGATTCTATCTCTTATATGGTGGGGTAGATATCGAAAACCCATATGAATCCATAACTGATACCAAATAATTTCATTCCATTAGCATAATTGTTAATAAACATATAACACAATTTTAATGAAGCTATTAATAATTTATTTTACACAAAATAAAAATATTAGTGTAAAATAGTGTAACAATAATAATCTCCGATGAACAATGAAACTCCAATAGAAAAGGAGGTCTATGAGCTGTTTTGGTCAATGGTTTACCCAATCCTGTTAAAAATCAAAAATTAGTAAGGAGATAACATGTCTAAGAAAGCTTTGATCAAAATATTTGGGGCATTAATGATCATTGGTATGGTGTTGGCAGCCTGTGCCCCTGTTGAGGCTCCAGAAGAACCATCCGTTCCAGAAGCCCCTGTTGTTGAGGAACCAGAAGCCCCAGTTGTTGAGGAACCTGAGGCGCCAGAAATTGAGGAACCAGAAGTATCAGCCCCGAAAGATATCTTCATCTTTGGCAGAGGGGCTGATTCAGTTCAACTTGACCCAGCACTTGTCACCGATGGTGAATCCTTCCGTGTAACTGGTCAAGTCCTTGAACCGCTCTACCAGTACGAACTTGGCAGCACAGTTCCTGTACCTGCGCTGGCGGAAGAATGTGTTCCCGATGCTGAAGCAACCGTCTGGGATTGCAAACTGCGTGAAGGTGTCCAATTTCATGATGGCACCGACTTCAATGCTGATGCTGTGATTTACAATTACGAGAGATGGCGCTTCACTGACCATCCTCAGCACTATGCAAGTCAGGTCTTTGAGTATTACGAATATATGTGGGGTGGCTTTGATGATGCCAGCGTTATCACCGATGTGGTCAAAATCGATGATTACAACGTTCAATTTGTTTTGAGTGACCCACTAGCGCCCTTTTTGGCCAACCTGGCCATGGATATGTTTGCCATTTCAAGCCCTACTGCGATTGAAGCTGCTGGAGAAGATTATGGTACCCCTTCAGTTGGCTGCGTTGGAACAGGCCCATTCAAGTTTGTTTCATGGCAAGAAGGCACTCAAATCGTCGTGGAGGCTAATCTGGATTACTGGGGTGGCCCACCAAAGGTTGATCAGATTGTGTTCCGTGTGATCCCGGATGATTCTGCGCGGTTCCTTGCTCTCCAGGCAGGTAACATCCATGGTTTAGAGCAGGCGGTTGTCGAAGATCTCGAAACTGCAGAAGCCTCAGATGATCTTTACATCATCACACGCCCGGCATTAAACACCGGTTATCTGGCATTCAACTACATGATTGAAGAATTTCGCAATCCTCTGGTCCGTGAAGCCGTTGACCTCGCACTTGATAAACAAGGCTTAGTGGCAAACTTCTATGGCAAATATGGCGAAGTGGCGACAAATTTCCTGCCGCCCTTAATCTGGGGCCATAATGATGCCATTCAAGATCGTGGGTATGATCCACAACGCGCTAGAGACCTTCTGGCAGAGGCAGGTTTCCCAGATGGACTGAGCGAGGTGACAATCGCTGAAGACATCGTTAATGTTGAAGGAACAGTCCTGTACACCGCAGGTGAGAAGATTCCTTTGCGCATTTATTACATGCCTGTTACCCGTTTCTACTATCCTTCGCCCGCAGAAATTGGCGAAGCAATGGCAGCCAATCTATTTGCCGCTGGATTTGAAGCTGAACTATACCTCGAAGGTGATTGGCCCACTTATTTAGGCGCACGTCGGGAAGGCACCCTGGTTGGATTGTATATGCTGGGATGGGGTGGCGACAACGGTGATCCTGACAACTTCTTAGGATACTTCTTCAGCGGTGGAACTGTGAGACAAGCTCGAGAAGGTTGGCATCAGAATGCTGAACTGGCCGCATTACTGCAAGAAGCTGCCATTACACCAGATCGTGCTACTCGGCAAATGATGTACGAACAAGCTGAAATGATGTTAAACGAAGATATTGCACGCATCTGGATTGCCCACAATAACACACCTTTGATCTTTTCATCAAAGGTCCAAGGTTATGGTGCGCAACCAGTTGGCGCAGATTATTTTGAGTTTGTGGAGTTTGTAGACTAAGAACCATTATCGATATTTGATGGGATCCCATCAAATAAATTACAATTATTGGGGGGCGGTTTCTCACCGCCCCCCAATTTATAAATAAAGTGAGGTCAATATGGGTAGATATATCCTCCGCAGATTACTATCGGTAATCCCTACTCTGATTGGTGTGACTTTAGTCATTTTTTTATTCCAGCGATTGATCCCTGGTGATCCTGCTGTTGCGATGCTGGGTGAACATGCGACTGAAGAAAATGTTGCCCGCATCCGTGAGCAATTTGGATTAAATCGGCCTGCTTTTTTGGATCGAGATGCGTTGGCGGAAGGTGATCTTAATGGATTTTTTGACAGTCAATATATTCGTTACTTTCGTCGTTTAGCACACTTAGATCTTGGAAGCTCAATTCATCGGCGGATTCCCATCGCCGAGACTCTCAAGGAGCGCTTCCCCGCCACACTGGAGTTATCCTTTCTATCAATGTTGATTGCATTGCTGATTGGAATCCCAGCTGGGATCGCTTCTGCTTCCCGGCGGAATACAACTCTGGATGGGGTAACGATGGTTGGCTCTTTAATTGGGGTCTCCATGCCCATATTTTGGTTGGGCATTATGCTCATCATGTTATTTTCTGTTTTTCTCAAGTGGCTGCCTTCTGGGGCACGCTTGAGCACAGGTGTAAGCATCCAAACCATCACCAATTTATTGTTATTAGACAGTTTATTAACTGGGAATTTTACGGGCTTTGTTGATGCCTTAAAGCACATTATTATGCCTGCTGTGGCACTGGCTACTATTCCTACTGCGATTATCACCCGCATGACACGCTCCAGTATGCTGGACGTCCTTCAGGAAGATTACATTCGAACAGCCTCGGCCAAAGGATTAGCCCAGCGTGTTGTTCTATTTCGGCACGCTTTGAAAAATGCTTTTCTGCCAGTAATCACCATTATCGGTATTCAAGCAGGCACATTATTAGCAGGAGCAGTTCTGACCGAGACTATCTTTTCTTGGCCGGGTATTGGTAAATGGGTTTACGATGCCATTCTGGGGCGAGATTACCCCATTGTGCAGGGGGTGACGCTCCTAATCGCGTTGATATTTTTATTGGTGAATTTAGCAGTGGATCTCTCCTATGTTTTGCTTGATCCACGTATTTCTTACGATTGAGGAATGATAGCATGACAGATATCAGACTTGAGAACAATGGTTTTGAAGATTTTGCTGTTCGAGAACATCGTTCGTTATGGCTTGATGCCTGGCGTCGCCTGGTGGCAAATAGAACAGCTATGATCGGATTGATTGTTGTTGTTGTGTTCATTCTTTCGGCAACAGGCGCACATTTCTTCTGGGAATATGAGGCCAGGGGAGACTTGGACTACAACAAGAAATTACTTGCCCCGACAATATTGCCGACAGAGGAAGGTCCCGAAATCCATATCTTTGGGACGGATAAATTAGGACGGGATATCTTCCGGAGAACCGTCCATGGGGGTTGGAATTCTTTGCGGGTGGGTTTGGTCGCAGTGGGAATATCCCTCGTAATTGGGGGTCTTTTGGGGCTTGTTTCAGGATTCTTTGAAAGCATTTATTTGAATTTTTGGGAATCCCTGGTGTTGATGACCTTACTAGGCGCAAGCTTGGGCACACTGCCTGGCTGGATTGCAAGGCAACCTATGCAAATTATCCTGTTTGCGGGATTAGGGGCAGCATCTGTCTTCTATGATCGAAGACTTTTGAATCGAAAAGCGCCACGCCAAGTTTATTTTGGGTTGTTAGGAATCATTATCGGCGGTATTACCGGCATTTTTGTTGGCACCTTGGTGGCTGTCGTGTGTGGTATTTTAGGCTTGGTAATTGGTGTTCTACTCGCCCGTCCGCTTGGCGGAAAAATATTCTCAAGTTTCGTGATGCGGATCATGGATGTGATTCTTTCCTTTCCCAGCTACTTACTTGCTATTGCTATTGTTGCCTTTTTAGGACCCGGACTTGAAAAGGGAATGATTGCCATTGGCGTTGTTGGGATTCCTGTTTACGCACGATTAGCACGTTCAGCGGTTTTGTCTGTTAGCCAAAAGGAGTATGTGCTTGCCGCACAGTCCGTAGGCGAATCCCATGGACGAATACTTTTCAGGCATATTGTGCCAAATATCCTCTCCCCAATTATCGTTCAGTCCACTATGGGGTTGGCTAATGCGATACTATCAGCGGCAGCTTTAGGTTTCCTGGGTTTAGGTGCAATTCCGCCAGAGCCAGAATGGGGGGCAATGTTAGGAGATAGTTATAAATACTTGTCCAGCGGTGCTTGGTGGGCGGTGCTATTTCCAGGGTTAGCAATTGTATTTAGTGTGCTTGGATTCAACCTTCTTGGCGACGGCCTGAGAGATGCGCTGGATCCAAAAATCCGATCATAACCACCCAAAATTTCATTCAGACTTGCAGGTGCATAATGGAACCATTGATAAAAATTAAAAATCTCAAAACCCGATTTCACACCGAGGATGGTGTTGTAAAAGCAGTTAATGGTGTTTCTTACAAAATGGCGCGTGGTGAAGTGTTGGGCGTTGTTGGAGAGAGCGGGTGTGGAAAAAGTGTACACGCACTTTCGATCATGCGATTGATCCAGATCCCGCCAGGAGAAATTGAAAGTGGAGAAATCTGGTTTGATGGGCAGGAATTATTAAAATTAAGTGATAAGGAAATGCGCCAAATTCGAGGCAGAGATATTGCGATGGTATTTCAAGATCCAATGTCCTCGCTTAATCCGGTCTATACCGTTGGTATGCAGATCATGGAAGCGCTGATACTTCATAAAAATATGAACAAAAAAGCTGCCAGAGAAAGGGCCGCAGAGCTTTTATCAATGGTAGGCATTCCAGAAGCAAACAAGCGACTAGATAATTATCCCCACCAATTTTCAGGTGGAATGCGTCAAAGGGCAATGATTGCCATGGCACTTTCTTGTGATCCAAAATTGTTGATCGCTGATGAACCAACGACGGCTTTAGACGTGACTATCCAAGCACAGATCATAAATTTGGTGATCAAGCTCCAGGAGGAGATGGGCATGGCGGTCATGTGGATCACCCATGACCTTGGCATCGTCGCTGAAATGGTACACAAGATCAATGTGATGTACGCTGGTTTCATCATCGAACGGGGAAATGTAAGAGATATCTTTAAAAAGACACGCCATCCCTACACAAAGGGTTTATTAGGTTCTCTGCCCCGCATTGATGAAGCACCAGGAACTAAACTGGTCTCCATAGCGGGGTTGCCTCCAGACCTTGTCAACTTGCCCACAGGCTGTCCTTTTTATGCTCGCTGTACCTACCGGCAAGATCGTTGTCGTCAAGAGCAACCGCCACTTGAAGAAACCGAGAATTCGGACCATGTGGTTGCTTGCTGGCGTTGGAAAGAAATTTAAAGGTACAAAATGACTATTCAGAATAAAGCAAAAGCACTGGTTGAAGTAAACAATCTAAAGAAATATTTTCCCGTTTACCAAGGGCTCATTATCAAACGACATGTAAAAGATGTGAAAGCTGTAGATGATGTCAGTTTTGAAATCTATAAAGGTGAGACTCTCGGTTTGGTCGGAGAGACCGGGTGTGGCAAAACCACAGTTGGACGGACAATATTACATCTTTATCAGCCAACTTCCGGGCAAATTCTTTTTGATGGTATTGATTTGACACTGCTCCAAGAAAACGAACTCCGTCAAACACGAAACCGAATGCAAATGATCTTTCAAGACCCATATGCCTCCCTCAATCCTCGCATGACGGTTGGATCAATTATTTCAGCACCACTGGATGTTCATACGTCTCTGAATAAACATCAAAAGCGTGATAGAGTTCAGGAGCTGTTAGAAATTGTTGGGTTGAATCCTGATTTTGTCAACCGCTACCCACACGAATTTTCGGGCGGCCAACGGCAAAGGATAGGGATCGCCAGAGCCTTGGCTGTCAGCCCAGATTTGGTGGTTTGTGATGAACCCATCTCCTCCCTGGATGTTTCTATTCAGGCGCAGGTAGTAAACTTGCTGGAAGAGCTCCAAGCCAAATTGGGGCTGACGTATTTATTTATTGCCCATGATCTGAGCATGGTACGACATATCAGCGATCGCATGGTTGTTATGTATCTTGGCAAAATCATGGAACTAGCCGATCGTAACGATATCTACCTGAGACCATTTCATCCTTACACAAAGGCTTTGATGTCCGCCGTTCCAGTTCCTGACCCTGAAATGAGCAGCCGTAGAGAGAAAATCATCCTTAAAGGCGATATCCCCAGTCCTATGAACCCGCCTGAAGGATGCAACTTTAATACTCGCTGTCCGATAGCAGAAGATATGTGCTTTCAGGTAGAACCTGAGTACCGTGAATTAGAACCAAATCATTTTGTTGCATGCCATTACGCTTAATTTTAGTCACTATTTTTCGCACCTTTTTGAATTAACAGAAATTCCTAACTATAACTTGGCATTGGGTTATTATGAAATCACGATTAACCTGGGAGAAAATCATTTTAAAATTGCGTAATCCCTTTCGTGTGTCATATGGGGTAAGTCAAGAACGGCAAGCATATTGGATCCGGCTAGAAAATGATTCGGGATGGGGAGAAGGCACAATACCACCTTATTATGATGTCAGACAAACTGAGATGGAGGCTTTCTGGCAGATGGCAGCAGAGTCCTCTAAAGCCTTCCCTAATTTAATTGAGGAAATCCCAGATTGGATCGGTGATTCTGGGCCAGCGCCTGCCCGGTGCGGATTGGATCTGGCATTCCATGATAGGATTGCATGCGCCCGTAAGGTACCACTGTACCAATTGTTGGAATTGCCGTACCCAAAACCTAAAACAAGTTCCTTCACTATTGGTTCAGACCATCCAGATGAAATGGCGATAATGGCAAAGCAAGTTGCGAAATTTCCTATCATTAAGATCAAACTTGGGTGCGATGCGAATGACATGGAAAGATTATCGCAAGTCCGAGCGGCACGACCAGATGCACATTTGTGGGTGGATGCTAATGGCGGTTGGACACTGGATGATGCAATGTTGTATCTTCGGGACTTAGAAGTATTAAGGGTTGCCTTGCTTGAACAACCTTTACATAAGGACGATATTGTTGGAATGGGAAAGCTGCAATCTAAAACCAAAATCCCCATTGTCGCTGACGAATCCGTTCAATCAAAAAAAGACATCAATGCGCTTGCCGCAGCGGGTGTTCAGGGTGTGAATGTCAAATTGATGAAAGTTGGGGGTCTAGCACCTGCACTTGCTATGATCAGGCAAGCGCAACAGCTTGGATTAAAGGTGATGCTGGGATGTATGATAGAAACCAGCATAGGCACTACAGCAATGGCTCATTTAAGCGGTTTAGCTGCCTGGTTAGATCTCGATGCTTCTGTATTGATCGAAAATGATCAATTTGAGGGGATGACATTTGACGGAGAGGGCGTCGTCCGGATACCGGATAGGGAAGGCATTGGCGTTTCACTCAAAGCCAATAGTCAGAAGTGACTTATTGGCAACAAGTGAGTTCGGGCAGTTCTTAGGCATCTTTTACCAGCTCAAAAGGAATTTCGTTTTCGTGATTTAATTTATTCGTGGATTCTTCTGGTTTGTGGTACTAAGCTGAAAGGAAAGAAATTAATCTACAGTAAAATAACAAGTACGATTTCTGAAAGGAAAACATGCAGAACATCCCTGACCTCGTCACTTACTATTCTCTCACCCCAACTGAATATGCGAACACGGTTTTCCATTGCACTGAATGTGACCGAGACCACAAAATCCCTTTTGAAGTTGTTCACTCTGGGGAAAATTTGTTGCTCTTAATTCCTGAGATAATCAATGGGATTTTACAAGGTACGCCAAAAAATATCGGGGTCATTTATGATCAACACATTGAAAACAAATTAGTATCTTTATTTTTTATTCCTTTTGGTGAACTTGAATTACCTTTCACTCGCCTCCCTATTGGTCAGAAGGGGCACTTACTCGAAGCATCCATTGAAATAGGTGACCATCTTGCAGACAGTATTCCGGAAGATATTGATATATTGATCGGTGTTGGCTCCGGTGTGATCTGCGACCTGACCAAGTGGATCGCCACCAGACTTCATTTACCATTTTTAATCATGGGGACAGCAGCATCCATGAATGCCTATACCTCCATTACAGGGACGATGACCGAAAACAATGTCAAATCCACGCGGTGGCTGGATCCAGCCAAGGCTGTGCTAATGGATTCAGCTTTGATTGCATCTGCTCCCCACGAAATGACCTGTGCTGGGGTTGGCGATCTTCTGGCAAGGCAGGTTGCTAATGCAGATTGGAAGCTTTCTCAGATCATCCGGGGCACCTTTTTTTGCCCAGTTCCATACCAGATGATGACAACTTTCCAGGATCAATTTCTACCCGTGGTTGGAAAGCTGCATGGCAGGGATTTCGAAGCTATGGAAAAATTAAGTGATGCCATTTTAGCCTCCGGATATTCGATGACCATTCTTGATGGAGAAACCTCACCCTCCTCTGGATCTGAGCACATCATATCGCATTTCTTCGATTTTCAGCATGAGATATTCGAAAAGCCAAAAAACCTGCACGGTGCGCAAGTTGGTATCGGAACCATCCTAATGAGCACCGCATTCGAGATACTGCATGAGATGGATCCCGCCCATTTCGATATTGATCAGATTATCCACCGCCGCCTTTCACAAATGGCTATTCAATTCGATACTCGCCGCATCTTTGGCGATTATCATGGTGTTTTTGACCAAGTTTTGGCCAAGAAATGGATTCCTGATGATGAATTCAGGGCTTATATCAGCAAAATCTTCAACACGTGGGAAGATCTATGGCAAGAAATTCAGCCTTTTCTTATGCCTGCTGACAAAATCAGGCAAGCTATGACGGCTGTAGGTGGATGCACGAAACTTAAAGATGTCCAGCGCACAACAGAGGATGCCCTGCAAGCATTATTATATGGCTCGCACTATCGACCAAGATATACTATTTTGGATCTGTATTGGGAATTAGGGCTTTTTCCGCAATATGGTCAAGTGATTCTGGAAAAGGCTGATGTATTAACTGAGTAACACTCTGCAAGAAGTGTTATCCGGATTTTGTTTTGTTTTGCCGATTGATTTCACGAAGTAAATTGGCTTGTTTTTCTGAGAGCGCATTCTTTCCTTTCAGGCATTCCGCATAAAAAATCACCTCGTAGCAAGTCTCTAAATGCTCAGTCAACATCCAAGCCATCATCAGACTGTGACCTACTGCAAGAGTCCCATGATGGGATAGGATGACAATATCACTCTCCCTAATATAATCTCCGCATATTTCAGAAAGCTCATTGGCAGCTTGAGGCTTAAACGGTACGATGGGGACACCCTTGGGAAACAAAAAATCAAACTCGGGGAGGATACCCTCTTCGATAGATTTCCCGATCAAGGAGAATGCGGTCGTAATCACGGGATGTGCGTGGATTACCGCCTGAGCATCGGGCCTGGCTCGATATGCGGCTATATGGAATTCAGTATCCATTGATGGTGGATGCTTTCCACGTAATCTTGTTCCAGTATTGTCAATCACGACAATATCCGCTTCACGAAGATATCCCTTCGGCAATTGCGTGGGGGTGATCAGGATTTGGTTGGAATCTAACCGGGTTGAAATATTGCCGCTGGACCCACGAATTAGGCCACGTAGAGCCAGGCGGTTAGAAAACTCGATTAATTCTTCTCGCAATTCTTGTTCGTTCGGTGTTATCGGCATTTTGTACTTCACCACTTTCGAATTCGCATTTCCTTACAACTTGTGTTTGATTTTACCAAATCTTCCTTGTTTTCAATCAAAAATGCTCATAATTAGGATAAGAACAGGGAAATTCATGGGTGTATTTCTAATAAAAATGTTGTATGCTATAAACAATGATCTTTTCCTTTTGGAGGACACCATGAGCGAACATCTGTTCAAAGATTATTTGATTTCGAGGGGTTTCACTGGGGAAGCGATCGATAAAGAAATCGGGGTGGTAAATGCAATGGAAGAAATATTGCAAAAAGAGGTTCCATTCTGGACCTTGAACGATTTGGACCGCTCCTCACTACAGGTTTTCGTTGACACATTAATTGATC
>Ga0114946_10002684_pt1 | contig 12164 bp, 9 predicted proteins | sample WalLakDeSediment_FD_88676 | JGI IMG/M metagenome (GOLD analysis project Ga0114946, IMG submission 88676) | Lake sediment microbial communities from Walker lake, Nevada to study Microbial Dark Matter (Phase II) - Walker Lake 11/02/13 Deep Sediment | ecosystem: Environmental > Aquatic > Freshwater...
GCGCCAACACGGCGGCTGATCAGCCCGCGGACCAGCGGCCGCGTAGGTACGCGCGATCGGGGGTCCGCACGGCCTCTTGCAGGGCCACGCCGACGGGCTGCATGCCCAAGAACACCCCGAGCGCCGCTCCAGCGCCGAGCATCGAGACCCAGTCGAACAACGGCGGCCACAGGATCAACACGGTGCACGCGGCCGCGAGCGCGAGATCGGCGAGCACGAAGCCGAGGATCAACCACCGCTTGCCAGCGATCCAGCGGCGCGGATCGATCGCGGCGAGGATCATCCCGGGGCCCTCGGGGCGGCCGGCGACGAACACCCGATCACCCGGCCCGAGCTCGACCACGACGTCCCGCGCCCAGCCCCGCGCGCGCCGGGCTGAGGCCTGCGCGGCCTTCAGGGTCGCGGCCGACTCGGGCCCAGCGGCAGCACGCCGGCGCCGGTCGAGGGCCGGCCAGACGGCGAGCTCGGTGCTCGGGCCAAGCTCGAGCTCGCGACCCCCGTCGAGCTCGACGACCCCGCCGAACAGCTCGCTGCGATGACTCGCGTCGCTGAAGTGGATGACTCCATCGCCCTTGCTGCGCCCGATCTGCGCGACGACGTTGCGTGCTAGCGCGCGGTCGGGCCCGCGACCCGAGCGGACGACGCCGGTTTGGACGGCCGCCCGGCCGAGCCGGCCGAGGTCGCGCCAATCGAGCCAGGCCGCGCCGGCGATCAGCAGCATGTGGATCCAAAACGAGCCGAGCGCGACGACGGCGATCAGCGTGGTCCCCCACTCGCTATCAAACACGATCACCCCTCAGCCCGCCCGCGCGAGGCTCGACTCGGCGAGCGCGCTGGCGTCGGCGGCGGCCCGCCGCTGCGCTCGGCTGCCAAGCTGGTCGGCGGCGGCGCCCGGCTCGCGCAGCAAGGCGGGCGCCGGCCTCCGCACGCGCAGGAGGTAGGTACGCAACAAATACGCGACCATCGAGGGCTCATCGAGGCGCGGATCCATGCGCGGGACGACCTCGCGGCGGTGGGCTCGATCGAGCTCGGACCAGTGCATGCCAGCGCGGTTGTGATGGATCGTGTGGTAGCCGTTATTGCACATGATCCAGTTGAAGGCGCGGCCGACGAAGTTGCGCGAGTGATTCCACTCGCTGCCGATGTCGGCTCGATCGTGCTGGATCAGGTTGATCCGCAGGATGCAGCGGGCCCCGTAGAGCTGGGGCAGGACCACGAACAACAGCGCGCCCCAAAAGTCGACGACGAACAGCAGGCCGGTCAGGCCAAAGGCGAAGCCGGTCTCGATCCGGTATTGCCGGACGAAGCTCGGGTGCCGGCTGCTCGCGGCCCAACGCTGGACGCCGGCGAAGGTCCGGGGTCCGGCGACGTTGGGGAAGTGCAAGAGGTTGAGCAGGTTCCAGCGGAACCTAACGTGATCGGGCGCGGCCCAGTCGAGGTCGCCGTCGTCGTCGAAGTGGTGGTGGACGAGGTTGTGGGCCGGGATGTTGGCCGACGCCGGGTACAGGGCGCCGAAGCTCAGGACCGCGCGCCAGATCAGGTTGAGCGCCTTGCTGTGAAACACGCCCTGATGCATGTGGTTGTGAATGACCACGGCGTTGAGGAAGCTGAAGTAGCAAGCCGCGGCGAACATCGGCACGTTGCGCGCCGCGGGCACGAAGACCATCGCCGCGAGCAGGGCCCAGTAGACCGCGATGATCCCGACCTGACGCCACTCCTCACGCCGGCGAACCAGCCAGGTCGACTGCCCTGCCTCGAGGGCGCTGACGCTCACGGCCACGCACCGGACTTAGCAGAGCCTAGGCGCGCCCGTCCACGCGTGCTGGCTCACTCGCTTGGCTCACTCGCTTGGCTCACGGTTTGCTGCAGGTCGACGGCTGGCCGGGCGCCGTGCTATCCAAGCGAGCTGTGTCCGCAATTGCCGCTGCCCTCACGATGCAGCCCTCCGTCCGGTTCCGGCAGCGAAGGGCGTTTTACGTGCTCTACGACGGCACCTACCTGGTGCTGTGCTCGGCCTTGCTCGCGCTGATGTTGACGGCGGGTTGGCCAGGCTTGGTCCGCGAATTTCATTGGTGGTACTGGCTGGCCCTGCCGCTGGTCATCCACGCGCAGATCCTGTGCAGCGTGTTCATCCACAATTGCTCGCACGGCAATTTCCCCAAGCCGATCAACCGGCTGATCGGCGAGCTGTGCGGGATCGTGGTCCTGACCCGCTACGCGAGCTGGGAGATCATCCACCGTCGGCATCACAAGTACTCCGACGACCCCGAGCGGGACCCGCACCCGATCACCGCCGAGGCCGCGGGCTACTGGCCGTTCTTGTGGCGGACCATCGTCAACGTCGAGACCCAGCTTCAGCGCCAGTTCTACGAGCTCCACGGCGACACCCCCGAGAACCGCACGTTCGAGCAGCGCCGGGCGTACACCAGCTACGCGACCAACCTGGTCCTGATCGCGTGCTGGTGGGTGTTCCTCGGGCCGCTTGGGTTCCTGTTCTTCTTCTTGCCGGCCACGCTGATCGGGTTCTTTCACATCAACCACTTCAACTGGTCGACGCACAACGCCGCCAAGCCCGAACAGGGGTTCTTCCCGGTCAACCTCGACCACGGCTACTACTGGCTCGGCAACCGGATCTGGTTTGGGATCTACTATCACGGGTTCCATCACAAGCAGGCCAGCTTGTTCAACCCGCGCCACTACGAGGCCCACCAGCAGGCCAAGGCGGCCCGCGTTGCGAGCTCGCCGCCGGTTTGATCAGGTCTGACCGCGCGCCTACTCGTAGCGCAGCGCGTCGATCGGCCGCAGCTTCGCGGCCTTGCGGGCCGGGAACACGCCAAACACCACGCCGATCGCGACCGACACCCCAAACGCGACGGCGGCGGCGAGCGGCGGGACCAAGAACGGCAGCTCGAAGCTGCGCGCGGCCGCCCACGAGCCGATGACCCCGAGCGTGATGCCGAGCAGGCCGCCGCTGGCCGAGAGCATCACGGCCTCGACCAAGAACTGGCTGAGGATGTCGCGCGAGCGGGCGCCGACGGCCATGCGGATGCCGATCTCGCGGGTCCGCTCGCGGACCGAGACCAGCATGATGTTCATGATCCCGATCCCGCCGACGAGCAGCGAGATCGCGGCGACGCTGGCCAAGACCGTGGTCATGATCCCGGTCACGGTGCCGAGCACCTCTTGGACCTCGCGCAGGTCTCGGACCGAGAAGTCGTCGTCCTCGTCGGGCAGGATCCGGCGCCGCCCACGAAGCAGCTCCTCGATCTGCGCTTGGGCCTCGCTCGCGCGCCGCTCGCTGACCGCCGAGACGACGACCGTGCCGATCCGATCGCTGCCGGAGATTCGCCTAGCGAAGCTCGAGTGGGGCATGAACACGACGTCGTCCTGATCGGTGCCGAAGGTCGAGACGCCCTTGGCCTGCATGACGCCGATGACCTCGCAGCTCGCGTCGTGGATCCGCAGGGTGTGGCCGATCGGGTCGGCAGCGCCGAATAGGTCGTCGGCGACGGTGTGGCCGAGCAAGCAGAGCTTGGCGGCCTGGCGCTGATCGACGGCGTCGAGCAACCGGCCCTCGACCACGCCCCACTCGCGCACGGCGAAGAACTCGGGCTCGACCCCATACAAGGTGGTGCTGCGGTTGGCCTCGCCGAACACGGCCCGGATCGCGCGGACGTCTTGGGCGCTGGCGTAGCGGACCGCCGAGACCTCGCGGCGGATGGCCTCGATGTCGACGGGGGTGAACGCCGGCGCCGAGGTCATGCCAGCGCCAAACATCTGCCGGGTGGGCCCGCCGGGCAGCACGACCAGCATGTTGCTGCCGAGGCTCGAGATCTCACCGGTGATCCGAGCGGTCGCGCCGGCGCCGAGCGACTGCATGATGATCACCGCGGCCACGCCGATGACCACGCCGAGGGTCGTGAGCACCGAGCGCAGCTTGTTGCGGAGCAGCGCCGTGATCGCCGTCGACAGCGTGGCGATCATCCCGGGCTCCGATCGTCCGAGGCGATCTGGCCGTCGTGGAAGACCACGTGGCGCCGAGCGTAGGCCGCGATGTCGCGGTCGTGGGTGACCATCACGACGGTGATCCCACGCTCGCCGTTGAGCGCGGTCAGCAGCTCCATGATCTCGCGGCCGGTGTTCGAGTCGAGGTTGCCGGTCGGCTCGTCGGCCAAGATGATCGCCGGCCGGGCGACGAGCGCCCTGGCGATCGCCACGCGCTGCTGCTGACCGCCAGACAGCTGGTTGGGCGTCGCACGCTCGCGGCCCGCGAGGCCGAGCTCGGCGAGGACCTCGCGGCAGCGCTGGACTCGCTCGCGTCGCGGGAGCCGGGCGTAGATCAGCGGGAGCTCGACGTTGGCCAGCGCCGATGTCCGCGGCAGCAAGTTGAAGCCCTGGAAGATGAAGCCGAACCGAGCGTTGCGCAGGAGCGCGAGCAGGTCGCCGCCCAAGCTCTCGACCGGCACGCCTTCGATGCGATAGACGCCGGTGCTCGGCGCGTCGAGGCAGCCCAAGATGTTCATCGCCGTCGACTTGCCGCAGCCCGAGGTGCCGAGGATCGCGATGAACTCGCCGGCGAACACGTCGAGGTCGACGCCGCGCAGGGCCATGACGGCCGCGGGTCCCTCGCCGTAGACCTTGGTCACGCCACGCAACGACAGCAGCGGCGCGCCCATCAGCCGGCTCCCGCGGTCTGCCGACCGAGCTCGCTGAGCTCGACGATGACCGCGTCGCCGCGCTCGAGCGGGCCCGCTGCGAGGGCGCTCTCGCGGCCGCTGCTGACCCCGAGCTCGACGCCGATCCAGCGCAGCGCGTCGCCCTCGACCACCCACACGCCCTGCGCTCCCGGCTCTCGCTCGGCGCCCGGGTCTCGCTCGGCGAGCTCGGGCGGCGGCTCGAAGCGCAGCGCGGCGTTCGGCACCCGGATCACGTCGTCGGCCCGGGCGGTCTCGACCCGGACCGACGCGGTCATGCCCGGACGCAGGGCGAGATCGGGGTTGGCGACCCGCAAGACGGCGTCATAGGTGACCACGTTTTGGACGATCTTGGGCTCGTTGCGGACCTCGCTGACCACCGCTTCAAACCGCCGGTTCGGGTGGGCGTCGACGGTAAACCGGGCGAGCTGTCCGACCCGGAGCTCGGCGATGTCGGCCTCGTCGATCGGCGTGATGACCTCCATGGTCTGCAGGTCTTCGGCGATCACGAACAAGACCGGGGTCTGAAAGGTCGCGACCACGGTCTGGCCTGGATCGATGAAGCGCGAGATCACCACGCCGGCGATCGGCGACGCGATCACCGTTCGCTCGGCCTGAGTCCGGGCCTGCTCGAAGCTCGCGCGCTGGGACCTGAGGTTGGCCTGGGCCGACTCGAGCTGGGCCTCGGCGAGCGCAGCGGACGAGCGCGCCGCTTCGTAGTTCTCGAGCGACTCGTAGCCCTCGCTGTAGAGCGCCTCGGCCTGCCGGAGCCAGCGCAGGGCCTCGGCGCGGGTGACTTGGGCTTGGGCGACCGCGGCCTCGGCTGCGGCCACGGCCGCTTGGGCTTGGGCGGCCTGGGCCTCGAAGGTCTCGGGGTCGATGCGCAGCAGGACCTGGCCGGCCTCGACGCGCTCGTCGAAGTCGACCTCGACGGCGATGACGCGGCCCGAGACCTCGGCGCCGACCTCGACGGCGCCGCGCGCTTCAACCCGCCCGGTTGCGACGACCTCACGGGTCAGCGGGCCGCGAGTCAGGCGCTCGAACTCGAACTGAGCGGCGAGCGGGACCGGGCCTGGGCGGGCGACCAGCCAGCTCACGAGCGCCACCACGATCACGCCGAGCGAGCCGAGCGTCCACAGCAGCCGACGCCGCCGCCGGTCGGCGGACTCATCGGTGATCAGCTGGTCGAGCGGACGCAGCGGCGTCGCCACCGGCGGCTGTTCGTCGATCCCACGATCCCAAGGAGCGGCTTGGCCCACCTCGAAACCATAGGCGGGATGATCAGTCGACGCCGGTCGGCGGTGGCGCCCGGCGGATCAGCTGCGCGAGCAGCTTGGCCAGCTCGAGCACCGTCACGGGGACCACGCCGATCCCCAACACCAGGCCCAGGTCAGCCCAGCTCAGATCCCCGAGCTCGAACAGCGCGCGGGTGAAGTCCAGCTGGTAGAGCCCGACTTGCACGATCAACGCGACGGCCACGATCAGCACCAACCAGACGTTGCGCAACACCCCGACCTGCCAGAGCACGCGGCTCGGGCTGCGAAACGAGAACGAGCGCAGCAGCTCGCCGCAGACCACGGTCGAGAACGCCAAGCTCCGGGCCTCGATCAGCGGGCGGCCCTCGAGCTCCAGCGCCCAGTAGTAGACGCCAAAGCCGACCACGGTCTGAAGCACGGCCGTGGCCGCGATGATCGCCCACGCCCGGCGCCCGAGCAGGGCCTCCTTCGGATCGCGCGGCGGGTGCAAGAGCACGTCATCGCTGGCCGGATCGACGACCAGCGCGAGGCCGGGGAACGGCTCGGTCATCAGGTTGATCCACAGCAGATGCAAGGGCAGCAGCGGGAACGGCAGGCCCATCGCCGCGGCGACCAGCATGATCAGCAGCTCCGAGAAATTGCCCGAGAGCAGGTAGACCACGGTCTTTTGGATGTTCTCGTAGATCACCCGGCCCTCGCGGATCGCCGTGATCACGCTCGAGAGATCGTCGTCGACCAGGACCATGTCCGAGGCCTCGCGGGTGACCTCGGTCGCGGTCTCGCCCATCGCGAGGCCGACGTCGGCCTCGCGGATCGCCGGCGCGTCGTTGACCCCATCGCCGGTCATCGCGACGATCTCGCCAGCGGCCCGAAGCTCCCGGACGATCGTGGTCTTTTGCTCGGCCGTGGTCCGGGCCCGGACCCACTTGGCTCGATCGGCGGGGCTGGTGCTCGGGTCGATCAGCCCGAGCTCCAAGGCGATCGCGGTCGCGGTCGCCGGATGATCGCCGGTGATCATCATGGTCTCGACCCCAGCCGCGCGGGCCTTGGCGATCGCCGCGCGAGCCGAGGCCCGCGGAGGATCGGCCAGGCCGATCAGGCCGATCGGCTCGAGCTCGCCAGCGGCTCCGGACTCGCGCCCAAGCGCGACCGCGAGCACCCGGAGCCCGCGAGCGGCGAGCACCTCGCCGGCCTCGAGCATCGCCGCGCGGGCGTGCTCGTGGCCAGGCCCGAGCCGCTCGGCGAGGGTCTCGACGGCGCCCTTGACCCATAGCTTGGGCCCGTCCTCGTGCTCGCGCAGGATCGCCATCCGCCGGCTCGCGGGCGAGAACGGCTCGACCTCGAGCCGCCGGTGCTCGGCCTCGATCTGCGCCCGCTCGATGCCGCGGGCGCGGGCGGCTCGGAGGATCGCCAGCTCGGTGGTGTCGCCGCTGTCGCCGGTCTCGCTGTCCGCACGGCCGAGCTCGGCGTCGCAGCACGCGGCCGCGGCCCACAGCAGGCGGTCCTCATCCTCGCCCCACAGCTCGCGCACGCTCATGATCCCGGTCGTGAGCGTGCCGGTCTTGTCGGTGCAGATGACCGTGACCGAGCCGAGGGTCTCGACCGCGGCGAGCCGGCGCACCAGCACGCGCCGGGCGGCCATGCGCTGCATGCCGAGCGCCAAGGCGATCGTGATGATCGCCGGCAGGCCCTCGGGCACCGCCGCCACGGCCATGGTCACGGACGCCATGAACAGCTGGTCCCAGCTCATCCCGTGGAGGGCCCCGAGCCCGGCGACGATCGCCACCAAGACCACGCAGACGATCAGCAGCAGGTGCCCGACGCGGTTCAAGCGGCGCTGCAGCGGCGTGGTGTCGTCGCGCGGCGCGGCCAGCAGCGCGGCGATCCGACCGATCTGCGTGGCCATGCCGACCGCCTCGACCTCGGCCTCCCCGGCCCCGCGCGCGACCGCGGTGCCCATGAACACGTGATCCGAGCGCTCCGCGAGGTGGGCCCCGGCCGCGACCGGCGTCAGCTGCTTGGCGACCGGTAGGCTCTCACCGGTCAGCGCCGCTTCATCGATCGCGAGCCCATGCGAACGCCGAACCCGGCCGTCGGCGGCGACGAGGTCGCCGGCTTGGAGCACGAGCACGTCGCCGACCACCACCTCGCGCGCCGGGACGCTCACGACCTCCCCGCCGCGGCGGACGTTCGCGCGCGGGGCCGTCATGCTGCGCAGGGCGTTCATCGCCCGCTCGGCCTTGCGCTCCTGAACAAAGCCGATCGCCGCGTTGAGCCCGACGATCACAGCGATCGCGATCGCGTCGACGAAGTCCCCGATGCTAGCCGAGACGACCGCGGCGACGACCAAGATCAAGACCAAGGGGCTCTTGAACTGGTCGAGGATCAACCGCCACAGGGGCGTATCCACGGCGCTCGTCAGCTCGTTGGGGCCGCCCTCGGCGAGCCGCTGCGCCGCCTCGCGCGGAGCGAGCCCGTGCTCCCCACCCTCCCCGCCGCCGCTGGTCGTCACGCCCGGACCCTACCCCCAGCGCCAGCGGCGAGCGAGGGGCGAGGTTGGAATGTCCCGCCCTCATCCGGTCCGACCCCCGTGCCAACTCGTCGCGTCTCCCCCCTACTGCTGTCCTGCTTGCTCCTCACCCCCGCCCTCGGGTGCCGCGACGATCGCGACGGCGATGACACCTCGGCGATCGGGGCGTTCGACGGCCTGTTCAACGGGGTCGCGACGGGCCTCAACTTCCCCCTCGACATCGGCGTCGGCAACTACGGCGTCGCGGTCGCGTCCGGGACCGTATGGTTTACCCGCGCCAACAATCAAAACGGCACGCTGCGGGCGATCACGCCAGAGCAGGACGTGCTCCCGACCACCGCCGGGCCGTTCCCGCCCCAGTAGCTCGACTGCCGACCCGGGACACTAGCCGTGCTCGCAGTTCTCGTCGTGAACGTGAACGTGCTCGTGCTCGTGCTCGTGCTCGAGCATCGGCGCCTGCCCCTGAGCGGCCTGCTTGCGCATCTGCTCCATCGCCGCGGAGGTGATCTGCAGCTGGATCAGGTTGACCACCCCGTCGACTTGATCGGGCGCGTCGGCCTCGCGCAGATCGACGGCGAGCTTGCGGACCCGGCGGGCCTCGGTCAGCGAGCCATCGAGCCACAAGATCACGGCGACGTCGTCGAGGGCGTTGGCCAGCGGCCCGCGGAGACCGGCCTGCAGGGGCTCGTCGCCCTTGCTCGCGGTCATGATGTGCGCGAGCCGATCGGCGTCGGTGATCGTGTCGGCGTCGACGTCCTTCATGGTCTCGCCGAGCCGCTCGAACAGGCCGTTGGCGTCGAACAAGAGCGGCCAGGTGTGGACGCCCCCGGAGATCAGGATCCCGCCGAGATCGGCGGCCGAGGGCTCGATCGCGGCGAGGGCCTCGTCGAGGAAGCTCGGCTGCGGGCGCTCGGTTGGGGCCTCGCCGAGCTGCGGCAGCTGATCATCGAGGGCCTTGGGGATATCGAGGTTGCGCTTGCGGGTCTCGCCGCGGGCCCAGAACAAGCGGGCCTGCACCCAGCTCGCGGGGATCGTCCGATCGTCGGCGTCACGCTGCCACTCCCGCGCGGTCCGGGCTTGCTGCCCGTCGGTCTGGAAGTAGGCGGCGAAGTCCAAGAGCCGATCGGTGGGATCGAGGAGCGCGACCAGCAGCGCGGCGCCCTCTTGCGGGTGCGGCAGGCTCAAGGTCACGCGCGTGACCGCGGGCGAGGCCGCCATGTCGATCATCGCCGCGGCCCCGACGTGGCTGCGGATGGTCTCGGCCTCGGCCCAGGTGCGCCCCTGATCGGGGATCGCTACGCCCTTGCTGCGCAGCACATGGATCGCCTTGCGGGCGGCCTTGCGAACTTTTTTATCGCCGTGATCCTCGAGGGCCTTGAGGCCGCCAGCGTCCTGGGCCGCTTGGAACTTGGCGATATCGTCGAGCAGAGCCTGAGTCTCGGACATGGAGGCGGTTCCTATCACACGGCCCCACTACAGACCATGGTCGAGCGCGAAGGCCGGCTGCAGGTTCGCGCCGGTGCCCCAGCGCGCGCGCTTCCATTGGGGCTCGGGCAGCTGCCAGCCGAGCGCCGTTCGCAGCATCCGTAGGGCAATTCCGCCGTCGACGATGCGGTCGCTGAGCTCGCCAGGGTCGCTGCCGAGGTCGTAGTAGTGCTGGGACTCACGCCCTCGCCCGGGACCGAGCAAGAACTTGTGGTCGCCGATGATCGCCGCCCGACTCCCGTCGCCGAGGAACGAGACGATCAAGCGCGGCGGCGGCTGGGGATCATCGATCAGCGGGACCAGGCTCTCGCCTTGCCACTGCGGATCAAACTCGACGCCGAGCAGGTCGGCGAGGGTCGGGCCAAGGTCGAGGAGATCGACGGGCGCCTCGACCCGGCCGGGCGCGAGCAGCCTCGGCGCCCGGATCGCAAACGGCACGTGGATGCTCTCCTCGAACAGCTTGACCCCGTGGCCGGTCCCCCCGTGCTCGAGAAATTCTTGGCCGTGGATACCAACGAGCACGATCACCGCGTCGTCGAGCTCACCGACCTGGGCGAGCGCGTCGATCACCTGCCCGATCGCCTTATCGATGACCTGGAGCTCGCCGCGGTAGAGCCGGCGGACATAGTCGAGCTGCTTGCGATCGGGCACGACCGTCCCCGATCGGACCCGCTCGACCCACAGGTGCGTGCGGTGCTGGGCCGGCGCGCCCTCGGGCGGCGTGACCCCGGCCAGGACCTCGCTCGGCGGATCATAGGGCGCCTGCGCGTCATTGAGCACGGCGTAGATGAACCGCGGTCGCGGGCGCCGGTCGATCTCATCGAGCACCGCGTAACCGACCTTCTCCGCGTCGTTGCCCCGGGTGTTGCTGCGCTCGAGGATCACGTGGTGAGCGAAGCCTTGGGTCAAGCCGCGATCCTCCGAGAAGTAGGCGTTCGACGAGATGTTGGAGTTGTAATAGCCCGCGCGCTGGAGCAGCTCAGCGAGGGTCCGCTGGCCCTCGGCCACGTAGGTCCCGCGGACCGTCAGGTGGCCCGGCGGGATCACGCTCGTCAGCATCCCGGCGTGGCTCGGGACCGCCGCCGGCCCCAGCGAGTAGGCCCGCTCGAACACCAGCGCCTCGCCGAGCAAGCGCCCGACGTTGTCGTAGCGGGGACCCGGGCGCAGGGCCCCGAGCGCGCCGTCGATCAGATCGTCCGGCCGCACCCCTTCGAGGGCGAACACGTACACGTCGCGCGTCGTTCGGTCGCGCCGATCGATGGGGATGCTCCGGTGCGCGACGATCTCGATGGCCTTGAAGATCGCGCCGCCCGGGGGCTCGCCCGACCCCCGCTCGCGGCTGCTGCTCACGCGCAGCTCGAGCCGGACCGGGATCCCGCCGTAACCGGACAGGTCGACGCTCGCGGTCCGGCCCGACGCGCGCAGCGGCTCTTGGCTCAGGACCACCGGCCGCCGACCGTGCTGGTGGTCGGCGTCCGTGCTCGCGAGGATCTCGATGCTGCCGCGGCCGGCCACGTCAAAGCTCAGCCGTGAGCGCCGCGGCGGGACGAGGTAGTAGACCAGGCTCATGCCCGCCGGGATCGAGAACTCGACCTTCTCGCCGCGGGCCGCGATCGCGTAGCCGGCCCCCGCCTTGGCGCTCGGCGGCCCCGCCCTGATCGCCGCCAGCGGCCCGACCTCCACGCTCTCGACCGCGGCCGAGACCTGCGCCTCGGGTTCGCCCTTGAGCTCGCCGCCGAGCTCGGGGCCCGGCGACGCGACCGAGCGAAAGTGCAAGCGCAGCCGGTTCTCGCCTGTGAGCACCGCGTCGGCGGGCAGCGACAAGGTCCGCCGCTCCCACTGATCGGTCAACGCTAGGTTCGCGATGGGCCGCTCCTCCCACAGGACCGTGACCGACTGCTTGGGGGCCAGGGCTCGCAAGGTGATCGCCAGGGCCAAGCCAGCGCGCGGCGGCGGGGGCTCGTCGATCACCTCGCCCGGCGTCGGCACGTGGGGCGTGTCGGGGTGCAGCGCAGGCGAGAACGGCCCGTCGAGGGGGATGTCGAGGGCCCCGCCGTAGCCGACCACGACCCCCGCTCGACGGTCGCCCACGGTTTGACCGAGCCGCCAAGGCGAGCCGCCAGCGGCCACCTGCAGGTGCTTTTGCGCGCTCGGGTGACCGAGGTCGATCCAGATCCGACCGTCGCGGACGATCACCGC
>Ga0114946_10002686_pt1 | contig 12158 bp, 7 predicted proteins | sample WalLakDeSediment_FD_88676 | JGI IMG/M metagenome (GOLD analysis project Ga0114946, IMG submission 88676) | Lake sediment microbial communities from Walker lake, Nevada to study Microbial Dark Matter (Phase II) - Walker Lake 11/02/13 Deep Sediment | ecosystem: Environmental > Aquatic > Freshwater...
AGTCCCGGCTCCGGCGGTGAGGTTGCAGGCGCTCGGGCAGGGCCGGGCACACCGCCCAGCAGTCCCGGGCGCCGCTGCGGCTGACCGCGGTTTGAACCGCCTGGTCAAAATCCTCGGGCTGGTACTCTGCCGCCAGGGGATAGCCGATGGCCAGCAGCCAGTCCGCGGCGGCAAAGAACAGATAGTCGCCGATTACAAAAGGCTCCCCCTCGGACATGGCCCTCATGAAGGGCACGGAATGTTCCGGAACGCTTGCTTTTTCGAGAATATCCCGGATTTCACTCCGGTCATAAACAATTCCGCGCCCGGTAACAGTCCGTTTCATCCGGAATTCCCCCCATTTTTTTATGGGCACCGGCAGGAGAGCCATGACCGGCAATAGCAACAATATTCGCCGGCCGAGAGGTTACGGCGAAACTGCTTTAACCCCGGCTCTTTTCGGCCTTTTTGGCCTTTTTGGCTGCCTTTTTTTCCTTCAAGCTTTTGACTGAGGGCTTTTTGGTATCTTTCTTGCTGTCCTGACTCTTGGCCATGATCATTCCTTTATGTTGCGGTTTATCTGATGGCAAAGGCCCGCCAACCGCGCCGGCCTTGCTGGACATAAGCTGGAAGAACCGGACGGGAACCGGCGCTCTGAATTCGCAGGGGTTGCCGGTGAGCGGATGGGGAAAGGCGAGAAACTCGGCATGGAGGGCCAGGCGCCCGAGGGGATCGCTGGTAGCCCCGTATTTTCGATCGCCCGCCAACGGGTGGCCGAGTTCGGCCAGATGAACCCGGATCTGGTTCTTACGGCCGGTGTTGAGGGTGACCGTGAGCAGGGCATATCCCGACCCGGTCTGCACCACCTGATAGCCGGTAACTGAGAGCTTGCCTTCCCCGCCGCGGCCCACACTGCGGACCAGCAGATTCTTGTGCTCTTTGAGATAGCTGCTGATCTCGCCGCTTTTTTCCCTGGGAACGCCCTCAACCAGCGCCACGTAGCGCTTCAGCGTCCCGGGCCACTGTTCCTGCATCCGGCGCTTAACTTCATCGCTTTTGGCAAAAACCAGCAGGCCTGAGGTGTCACGGTCAAGTCGATGGACCACCAGGATCCTTTCCCCGGCCACCCGGGCCCGTTCCTTGAGAAAGTTGTTGAGCAGACAGAAGGCGGTGCGTTTTTTCTCCTTTTCGGTGGCAACCGAAAGCAACCCGGCCGGCTTGTCGATCAACACGATCGCTTCGTCTTCATAAACGATCGGCACCGGGCTTGTCCGCAACTCCGCTTTCATCTCCCGGGCGGAGTTGATGGTGACCACAAGACCGGGAGCGAGGGGATGATCCCCGCGCTTGAGGGTGGCGCCATCGGCCGCGATCGCCCCCTGAGCCAGGAGATGCTTGACCTTGGTCCGCGAGTACCCCGCGGCGGAGAGCAGGGCGAACAGGTCGGTTTCTTTTTTAGCGATCAACTTTTGCATCTCTGATTTCCGGTCGCAGTGGGGGTCGGGCCAAGCGCTAAGCAGCAGTGATTCCGCCCGGCTTCAGCCAGCGCCTGCCCCCACCTGGCCATGGTCGATCCACTTTTAAACCCCCGCAGAAATGTCAGCGGCGGGGACTCGCCCAGCTTCCGCGGGACCTCTCCCTGGCCGGATCAAGGAAAAGGACCGCTGAAGATCCGCGTTAATCGGGCCTAAATTTATGCTCCCCCATCATGGGGCCCTGATTCAATCGGGGGGTTGGCGGACTCTTCTCCCGGCTCGTAAATCGCCTTGTCCGGCACAAAAGGCAAGGTCAGTGACCAGCAATCGGTTTTGTCGGTCTTCGAAAAAACTGAGTGTAAACGACAACCCGCATAACTCGCAAGCTCAATAGGCGGATATTAATTCAGTAGCGGCGCCAACAGGTTTGTCAACTCAAATAACCGGCCGGATCGCGGTCTGGGATGTAGCCGCCAGATTTTGGGCTATCCCCCGCGGCCGGCAGGTGGTATATCGGGAGATGCTAGGTGAAGCCGGCGCAAAAATCGCCGACGTAGAGATGGCGCTGTCGCGTAATGTAGAGAATTGTAGAGAATTGAAAAAAGGAGTTACCGTCTTGACCCCCCGGCAACTCCTTGATTTTGCTGGTGCCGGAGGTCGGAATCGAACCGACATGACCTTGCGGTCGCGGGATTTTGAGTCCCGTGCGTCTACCAGTTTCACCACTCCGGCGGCAACGGCTCCCCGACCGCACCGGGCGGGAGAGAAGCCGTAATCTTTTACTATAAAAAGGCCGGCGGAGCCTGTCAAGCACAAGCTATGCGGCAGATCACGGTTTTTGCCGCCGGTGAACGGAGCTTATCCCCATGGCTAAAACCCGCCCAGAAGCAAGAGTTAAGGCCCTGCCCGCCCCGGCCGGGGGCCGGACAACCACCCTCTTCGCACCCGTTCTGCTGCTCTGCCTGGGAATGATCCTGCTTGCCGGCCCTAACCCGGCGACTGGAAGCCTGGCCTCCCAACCGGCTCCCGCCGAGGCCGAAGCGCCCCCACTGCTGGAAGATGACCTCAACCTGGCCGGCCTGATAAGCGCCGCCGAAACCAGCCTCCGGATCATGGCCGGCCGTGATGGGGCCGCCCTTTTTACCCTTTGCGGCCGGGAGTATACTTTGGCCAGGTTGCGCCTGGGCCTGGAGGATTTCACCGCCGCCGCCCGCCGGGCCGCCAATCCCGCAGAGCTGGCCGCCTACGTGGCCGAAAATTATATCCTCTGCCCCAGCGGGGGCGAACCATGGGCGGGGCGGGTCTTTCTCACCGGCTATTACGCCCCCGAGTTGGCCGGCAGCCTGGAGAAGAGCGAACGCTACCGTTACCCCCTCTACGCCCCGCCGCCCGACCTGGTGCGCCGCGACGGCCAGGCAGGCCGACTGGTGGCCGGCCGTCTCGAGCCTTACTGGAGCCGGGCCGAAATCGAGAACGGCAATCTCTTGGCCGGCCACGAACTGGTTTACCTGAAAGATCCCCTGGCGGTCTTCAGCCTCCATGTCCAGGGTTCGGGCCGGATCCGGCTGCCCGACGGCAGCCAGAGGCCGGTGGGCTACGCGGCCAAAAGCGGCCGGGAATACCGCAGCATCGGCCGCCTGCTGGTGGCGGAAGGCCGGCTCTCGCTGGCAGATGCCGACTGGCCGGGCATCCAGCGCTATCTGCGGGCCCATCCCGAGGAGCTGACCCGGGTTCTCCACCACAACGAATCCTATATCTTTTTCCGCTGGGGCCGGCCCGACGAGCCCGGCCCCCTAGGCTCCTTCGGCCTGCCCCTGACCGCCGGCCGCTCCCTCGCCCTGGACCAGGCTCATTATCCGCCGGGCATGCCCGCCTATCTGGCCGGGACCAAGCCCGAGATCACCCCTGATGACGAAATCGCCGCCTGGCGCCCTTTCGGGCGCTTTGTCTTCAACCAGGACAGCGGCTCGGCCATCCGGGGCCCGGGCCGGGCCGATCTCTTCTGGGGCAGCGACCGGGCGGCCGAAATAGCCGCCGGGGTGACCCGCCATCCGGCCGATCTTTTCCTGCTCCTGCCCCGGGACCCGGCCTGAGCAAAGGGAAACGGGGCCAGGCCCCCGGCGGCAAACTGCTCCCGGCGGTTGCCCCTAAACCGGGCCGGCGCCGGCCCTAAATCCGCCGGGACGGTGAAAAAAAAAGCGCTTCGGGCCCGGGTAAGATGAAAGAAAGGTTGTCAGGAACGGGGGCGATCTACTATAAAAGTGCGTGAGAGAGCGCTCCTCCTTCCGGCCCGGCGAGTCCCGGCCGTTCAATTCCGGCAAAAAGAGGCCTGGACATGAAAGAACCGGAAATCGATTACTGGATCACCACCATGCTGGAGTCCCACGGCAACGTTTCGGACCTCAACATCACCGTGGGTCGGCCCTTGCAGGTGGAAACCTCCGGCCGCCTGACCCCGGTGGAGGTTACGCCGCCGGTGGCGGAATTGACCCCCTTCCAGACCGAGGTTTTCGCCCTCAACCTGATCGGCAGCGACCGGCGGCTGCTCAATGACCTGATCGAACATGGCTCCTGCGACCTGTCCCGCACCCTGGAAGGCAAGGCCCGCTTCCGGGTCAACATCTTCTCACAGAAGGGCAACCTCTCCACCGTGCTGCGCCGCCTGGCCACCGATATTCCCACCGTGGCCGAACTCAATCTGCCCCCGATCCTCAACAAAACCACCATCGAACGCACCGGCTTCATCCTGGTCACCGGGGCCACCGGGACCGGCAAGTCCACCACCCTGGCGGCCCTGCTGGGCAAATTCAACGACGAGCGCCCCGAACATATCGTTACCCTCGAGGACCCCATCGAGTTCGTCCATCCCCACAAGCGGGCGACCTTCAACCAGCGGGAACTGGGTACCGATTTCGACGAATTCGCCTCGGGGCTGCGGGCCGCCCTGCGCCAGGCCCCAAAGATCATCCTGGTGGGCGAAATGCGCGATCGCACCACGATGGAAATCGGCCTGACCGCTGCGGAAACCGGCCACCTGGTCCTTTCCACCCTCCACACCGTCGATGCCGGCCAGACCATCAACCGGATCCTGGGCATGTTCGATCAGGATGAACAGGCCCAGGTGCGCAACCGGCTGGTGGACACGGTCCGCTGGGTGGTCTGCCAGCGCCTGCTGCCCAAGGTGGGCGGCGGCCGGATAGCCGCCCTGGAGATCATGGGGATGAACCTGCGGGTGCGGGAACTGATCATGAATGGGGAGCAGGAGGAAAAAACCTTCTATGACGTCATCGACTCTTCCCGGGCCCTGGGCTGGCAGACCTTCGACCAGCATATTCTCGATCTTTACACGGAAGGGCTGATCACCGAGGAAACCGCGGTGGGCTACTGCACCCGCCGCACCGCGATCAACCGCGGCCTCGACCAGATCAAGGCCGGCCGGGGCGAGGATACCACCGATATCAGGGGCCTCAGTATGGAAGAATTGAAAGACCCTTACGGCCGCAACCGCTGAAGCGGCCCCAGCACCGCCGTAAAGCCTTTTAACCAGCGCTCATCCAGGGAGAATGCCAGATGCTGTCACAATGTCCCCATTGCCGGAACAAGCTGGAACTGACCGTCGCCCAGCAGGAAAAGGTCTGCCAAGCCCTGGCCGCCCTGCCGGCGGGCAAAACCCTCAAGATCAACTGTCCCATCTGCAAGAAGCAGATCCATTTGGAGCGGGAGGGTAGCCAGGCGCCCGAACCCGTGCCCGCAACCACGGCGGCCCCGGCCCCACCCGATATCAGCTGGCTGCAGGAGGGGGCGGTATTCGCCGACCAGTCGGGGATCATCCGGGATATTCCCCTGGCCATGGTCCTGATGCATGACGAGGAACAGCGCGAGCCGGTGGCCACCGCCCTGGAATACCAGGGTTACAAGGTGGAATTTCCCCCTTCGGCGGCGGTGGCCCTGAAGCGGCTGCGGTTCGTCAACTTCGCCGCCGTGGTCCTCCACAGCGGTTTTGAGGGCGGCACCCTGGCCCAATCGGTTTTTCACCAGCACCTGCGCAAGCTGCCCATGACCCAGCGCCGTCTGATGCTTTACGTCCTGGTCGGCCCCGAGTTCCACACCCTTTACGACCTGGAGGCCCTGGCCAACAGCGCCAACCTGGTGGTCAACGAAAATGACCTCCCCCAAATGGAACTGATCCTCAAAAAGGCCATCCAGGACTACCAACTCCTCTTCGGCCCCTACCTGGACGCCCTAAAAACCCACGGCAAACTATAGCGCGGCATGGAAAAGGGGAGAGACGGGTCCACGGAACTGATAGCTGCGCGCCCCAGGCGCCGCGCCATCACCACCCGCCTACGCCAAACCAAAAGGTAAACGCCCGGCATTCCCGCAGATTGCGGCAAGCAGGCCGACGCCGCGTAAATCAGTACGCAAGCCGGACTGATCGCCGCAAGGTGAGGGGCTGCCGGGCGTTTACCGGCCGTAGAGGTCTTCTAAACGCTCGATATCATCTTCGCCAAGATAGCTGCCCGACTGGACTTCAATAATTTCCAAGGGAATCTGCCCGGGGTTGCGCAAGCGGTGCGACACGCCCACCGGAATGAAGGTGGATTCGTTTTCACCGAGCAAGCTGACCTCGCTGCCGGTGGTGACTTCGGCCGTGCCCTTGACCACCACCCAGTGTTCGGCCCGGTGATAATGGCGCTGGAGGGAGAGGCTGGCCCCGGGATTGACCACGATCCGTTTGACCTGGAAGCGCTCGGCGGTGTCCACGCACTCGTAGGAGCCCCAGGGCCGGAAAACCCGACGATGCAGCAGGGCCTCATCGCGCCCCTGCTCCTTGAGGGAGCCCACCAGCTCCCGGACCTCCTGAACTCGGTCCCGCCGGGCCACCAGCACCGCATCGGCGGTTTCCACCACCACCAGATCCTCGACCCCCAACAGGGCCAGGAGCCGGCCGGTGCCCTGGGCGTAACAGTTGCGGGTCTCGCGGGCCAAGACCTGACCCTGGAAGATATTGCCCTCGGCGTCGGGGCTGCCGATCTCCCAGAGGGCGTTCCAGGAGCCGACATCGCTCCAACCACAGGCCAGGGGAATAACCGCCGCCTTCGGTGTCCGCTCCATCACTGCGTAATCGAAGGAACGGCCGGGAGCGGCGGCGAAGGAGGCGGCTTCCAGGCGGATAAAATCCAGGTCCATTACCCGTTGCTCGTAGGCCTCGTCGATGCGACCGGCCATTTCCGGTTCGAAGTGGGCCAACTGGCCCAGCAACTCCGAGGCTCGAAAAAGAAACATGCCGCTGTTCCAGAGGTAGCCTTGCTCCAGATAAGCTTGGGCCTCCGCCAGTTTGGGCTTTTCGACAAAGCGACTCACGGCATAGGCCGCCTTTCCATTGCCGGAACATTGAGCCGTATCGAGGGGGGCGGCGCCGGGAACCAGAGGCGGGCCCGGCTGGATATAGCCGAAGCCGGTCTCGGGGCGGGAGGGCACAATGCCGAAGGTGACCAGGTAGCCGGCGTCGGCCAAGGGGACGGCGGACGTCACAGCGACGGCGAAAATATCAACCCGGGTAACCAGGTGATCGGAAGGCAGCACCAGCAGCAGGGGATCGCCGCCCTCGGCCATGGCCTGGTGGGCGGCGGCGGCGATGGCCGGAGCGGTGTCGCGGCCTACGGGCTCGATGATGATGTCTGCCTCTACCCCGATGGCCCGCAACTGCTCGGCCACCATGAAGCGGTGGGCCTCGGTGCAGACCACGATTGGCCGCCCGCAGCCCGGCAGTTGCCCGACCCGGCTCAGGGTTTCCTGCAGCAAGGTCATTTTGCCCACCAGGGGTAGGAATTGCTTGGGATAAAGCTCTCGCGACAGGGGCCAGAGCCGGGTTCCCGAGCCACCGGCCAACACAACCGGAACAATCATAAAACCCCCCTTATCTTGCCCGGAGCGGGCCAGTCCAGACCCCTCCGGGGTCTTTATCACACCCGGCCAAAACCAGGCTGTCGGCTCAGCCTGACCCTGCTCCTGCCGGCTGATTCCTTACCAACAACCGCCCACCCACCGTAAAAGGGCTGCGGGGCCGCAGGTTGCGGTAAGCAGGTCGGCACCGCATAAGTTCGCTATGCAAGCCGGACCGATCGCCGCAAGATGCAGTACCGGCAACGCACCGGACAAGCCGGACCCTGTTCCGCCCGGCTGAAGCTTTCTGACAGACCACCCACCGTAAACGGGCTGCAGGGCCGCAGGTTGCGGCAAGCGGGACGGCGCCGCATAGTTCGCTATGCAAGCCGGGCCGATCGTCGAAAGATGCGACCCTGCAGCCCGTTTACTCAACGGTAACGCTTTTGGCCAGGTTACGGGGCTGGTCGACATCGCAGCCCCGGAGCCGGGCCACTTCGTAAGCCAGCAACTGGAGGGGGATGGTATAGAGAATCGGGTTGAGGTCCGGCATCACCACCGGCAGGTAGATGACATGGGGGGTCAGCCGGGCCAGATCGCGATCACCCCGGCTGCCCAGCAGAATCAGGCGGCCATGACGGGCCTTGACCTCCTCGACGTTGGCGACCAGCTTCTCGTAGACCCCGTTCTGTGGGGCCAGGGCCAGAACCGGCATATCCCGGTCGATCAGGGCGATGGGGCCATGCTTCATCTCGCCGGCGGCATAGCCTTCGGCATGAATATAGGAAATTTCCTTGAGCTTCAGGGCCCCCTCGAGGGCGATGGGGAAATTCTCGCCCCGGCCGAGGAAGAGAAAGTCCCGGCTCTTGACGAATTGCTCGGCCAGCCGCCCCATTTCATCCTGCCAGCCCGGAAGTTCCCGTTCCAGCAAGGGGGGCAGTTCCACCAAGGCCTCGATCATGGTCTGGCGTTGCGAGGCACTCATCTCCCCCCGAACCTGGGCGAGATAAAGGGTCAGGAGGTAAAGGGCCACCAGCTGGCAGATGAAGGCCTTGGTGGAGGCCACTCCGATTTCGGGGCCGGCATGGGTATAAATGGTCCCGTGGGCCTCGCGGGTGATGGTGCTGCCCAGGACATTGCAGATGGCCACCACCTTGGCATCCTTCTTGATGGCCAGGCACATGGCGGCCAGGGTATCGGCGGTCTCGCCCGACTGGGAGATCGGCACCACCAGGACATTTTGATCCAGGATCAGGCGACGGTAGCGGAATTCGGAAGCGATATCCACCTCCACCGGGATCCCGACCCATTTCTCCAGCCAGTACTTGGCCACTAGGGCGGCGTGCCAGGAGCTGCCGCAGGCCACCAGGGAGATCCGGTTGAGATTTTTGATCTCACGGTCGGAGAGGTCCAGTTCGGGCAGGCAGATCTGGCCGGTTTCGAGCTCGACCCGGCCCCGGAAGGTGTTCATGATCGCTTGGGGCTGCTCGAAGATTTCCTTGAGCATGAAGTGGGTATAGCCGGCCTTTTCGGCCATGGCCGGGTTCCAGTCAATGGTCTTGATTTCTTTGTTGATCTTGCGGCCGCTGGTCAGAGAGCGCACCTCAAAACCGTCGGCCCGGAGAATCGCCATTTCCTGGTCGTCGAGAAAGACCACCTTGCGGGTATAGGGCAGCAGGGCGGGAATATCGGAGGCCAGCAGGGAGCCGCCCCCCTCATCCTCCTGGATGCCCAGCACCAGCGGGCTTTGCGATCGAACCGCCACCAGCTGGTCGGGCGCCCCGGTCCAGAGAACCCCGATGGCGTAGGAGCCCCGGACTTTTTTGAGGGCCCGGCGCACCGCCGCGGGCAGGTTGTTGCGGCTCAGCGGCAACGCCTCTTCGATCAGGTGGGCCAGCACCTCGGTATCGGTTTCGGAGCGGAACACATGGCCGTCGGCCTGCAGTTCCTCGCGCAGGGTATGATAGTTTTCGATGATCCCGTTATGGACCACCACCAGCTCGCCGTTGCAGTCACTGTGGGGATGGGCGTTGAGTTCCGAGGGGGAGCCGTGGGTGGCCCAGCGGGTATGGCCCAGACCGATATGGCTGGCGGTTTCCCGCACCCGGTCGAGCTTGGTCTCCAGGTTGACCAGCTTGCCGGCGGCCCGGTGCTTGACCAGCCCGCTCTTGCCCAGGTAAACCAGGCCGGCGGAATCATAGCCCCGGTATTCCAGGCGTTTCAAGCCTTCAAGGAGTACCGGAACCACCCGCCGCGAACCGATATATCCGACAATTCCACACATGATGTTCCCTTCTTTTGGGTTAGTTGATGCCTGTGGCAATCAAACCGGATCCCTCCCCGATCCGTATTTATAAAGGGTCGAGGCCCAAGGCGCAAGAGCCAAGGCAATAAGGCCGCTGTCACCGGCCTTGACGCATGGCGATGAAAACTGTTTTAAACAAAACCGCGCCGGGAATTGGCCACCACCTCCGGCAGGACCGCCAGCAGGGCGTCGACTTCGGCAGCGCTGGTGAAGCGGCTCAGGCTGAGGCGCAGGGTTCCATGGCGGAAGGTTTCCGGCACCCCCATGGCTCCCAGCACCGATGAGGGCTCAGGATCGGAGCCGTGGCAGGCGGCATGGGCCGAAATCGCGAAGCCCCGGTCGTCGAGATCCTGGATCATCTGGGCCGAGGAGCAGTGTTCGAAGCTGACGTTGACGGTGTTGACCAGCCGCGGGGCTCCGGCCCCGTTGATCCGGGCGCCGGGACAGGCGGCGAGAAGCCCTTCCTCGAGCCGGCCCCGGAGTTGGGCCACTGCCGCCCGGCCGCCGCCGGCCAGGTGGGCCCCGGCCAGCTCGCAGGCCCGGCCGAAACCGGCGATCCCGGCCACGTTCTCGGTCCCGGCCCGCCGGCCGCCTTCCTGGCCGGCCCCCATCACCAGGGGGGTCACCGGGGACTGGCGCCGCAGGTAAAGGGCCCCGCAACCCTTGGGCCCGTGCAGTTTGTGGGCCCCCAGGGAAAGGTAATCCACCGGCCATTCCTCGACCCGGATCTCTTCCTTGCCCGCCAGTTGGACGGCATCGCCATGCAAAAGCACGCCGCGCTCCCGGCAGATCGCCCCCAGCTCGGCCACGTCCCAGAGTACTCCGGTTTCATTGTTGGCGATCAGCAGCGAAACCAGGGCGGTATCGGGGCGGATGGCGGCGGCCAGGGCGGCGGCACTGAGCCGCCCCTCCCCGTCCACCGGCAGCAGTTCCACCTCATAACCCCGGTGGCGGAGAAAATCGAGCGGTTGGCTGACCGAGGGGTGTTCGACCCGGGAGGAAATAAGATGACGGCAGTCGGGTTGGGCCAGCACCGCGCTGAGAATCGCCTGGCAGTTGGCCTCGCTGCCGCCGCTGGTGAAGACCACCCGGTCCGGGGAGCAGTGGAGCAGCTCGGCCACCTGGCGCCGCCCCGTTTCGACCCGGCGGCGGGCCTTTTCGCCGAAGTAATGGGCGCTGGAGGGGTTGCCGAAGTCCTCCTCCAGGCAAAGCTGCATAACCTTGATCACTTCCGGATCGAGGGGGGTGGTGGCGTTATTGTCGAAATAAATGCGCTGCATGACTAAAGCCCTCCTGCAAAAGGGAAAGCAAGGCGGAAACGGCCTACTGGGTGGCCAGGCGCCCCGGCAAGCAAAGCCACCCTCCTTTCAGCTCGGCCGCCACTATAAACGCCCAAACTCAAGCCGTAAACTTGCCCCAAGATATCAGGTTCAAGATTGCTGCAGATCGCAGCCCACAAATCAGTAACCAGCCGGACCCCATCCCGTAAACTTGCCCCGGTGCCGCAGGTTGCGGCAAGCAGGCCGGCGCCGCGTACCTCAGTACGCCAGTCGGCCTGATCGCCGCAAGATGCGGTGTTGGGGCAAGTTTACGATCATTTGATGGTGAGCATGCGGTCCAGCGCCAGCCGGGCCGCCGCCGCGATGTCGGCGGGCACGGTGATCCGGTTGACCACCCGGCCGGCCGCCAGATTGTCCAGGACCCAGAGGAGGTAGGCGGGCTTGATCCGGTACATGGTCGCGCAGAGACACTGGAAGGGGGAAAGGGAATGGATTTCCTTGTCGGGATGCCGGTCCTGGAGGCGGCGCACCAGGTTGATTTCGGTGCCCACCGCCCACTTGGAGCCCGGCGGCGACTCGCTGACCGCCTTGATGATCGCCTCGGTGGAGCCGTACTGGTCGGCCCGGCTCACCACCTCGTAACGGCATTCCGGGTGGACGATGATCCGCACGGCGGGGTCGCGGCGCCGCCAGGCCTCGACGTGTTCGGCCGTAAACATCATATGCACCGAACAATAGCCGTCCCAGAGCAGCACCTTGGCCCGGCGGATCTGCTCGGGGGTGTTGCCCCCCAGGGGTTGGTCCCGGCGCCAGACCAGGATCTGGTCGGCGGGGAGGCCGATGGCGGCGGCGGAGTTGCGGCCCAGGTGTTCGTCGGGGAAGAAAAAAGCCCGTTCACCCCGGGCCAGGGCCCACTGGAGGACCTTTTCGGCATTGGAGGAGGTGCAGACCGAGCCGCCCTTCTCCCCCACCAGGGCCTTGATGGCGGCCGAAGAGTTGACGTAGGTCACCGGCACCAACCGTTCCGCGTCGATCTGGCCGGCCAGCTCCTGCCAGGCCCATTCCACCTGGGGCCGGGTTACCATGTCGGCCATGGTGCAGCCGGCCCGGAGATCGGGCAGCAGCACCTGCTGACGCTGGGAGGTCAGGATATCGGCCGATTCGGCCATGAAATGAACGCCGCAGAAGACGATGAACTCGGCATCACGGCTCTCGGCGGCGATCCGGGCCAGC
>Ga0114946_10002687_pt1 | contig 12157 bp, 10 predicted proteins | sample WalLakDeSediment_FD_88676 | JGI IMG/M metagenome (GOLD analysis project Ga0114946, IMG submission 88676) | Lake sediment microbial communities from Walker lake, Nevada to study Microbial Dark Matter (Phase II) - Walker Lake 11/02/13 Deep Sediment | ecosystem: Environmental > Aquatic >...
ACCTCCCCGACCATTATGATATCGGGATCATGTCTTAGGAATGCCCTCAGACCAAGTGCGAATGTCAGACCCGTTTTCGTATTAACCTGGACCTGGTTAACACGATTTATTCCGTATTCTATCGGATCTTCGATTGTACAAATCTTAACCTCTATCGTATTAAGAATGTTAAGGATGGAATACAATGTCGTCGTTTTACCCGATCCTGTGGGACCTGTTACCAATATCATTCCGTGGGGTTTTGTGATATTTTTTCTCAGGATTTCAAGACCTGCTCCTGACAAACCCAATTCTTCAAGAGAAAGGGGTCGGGCAGTCTCTTTTAGTATACGCATAACCACATTCTCTCCGTAAAAACCGGGTACTATGGAAATTCTTAAAGCAATAACATCCCCATCTTGTACAAATTTATACCTACCGTCTTGTGGAATCCTGTTTTCATCGATCTTAAGATTGGACAAAATCTTCACACGGGCAACCAAGGCTGATTCAATTCCTTTTGGTAGTTTTATTATGTCCCTGAGTATCCCATCCACACGAAACCTTATAACTACCCCCTCCGTTTGTATTTCAATGTGAATATCGGAAGCTCTCTCGGCGATGGCATACTCAAGTATTGTGTCAAATATCTTTATAATCGGAAGTTTTTCGGCAGCTTTCGTTAAATCCTCTTCAGGAGATGTTCTTTTTACGTTTTCCGCTATAACTTTATCAAACTCTTTTTTGATATTTCTTTTATATTGACCCAATCCTTTTGTTATTTCGTTCTTGGTTGCAAAATAAGCAAGAACCTGCAAACCGGTGTGCCTTTTTGTAAATTCCAGAGCCTCAAAATCAGTGGGGTCTTCAAGTGCGATTTTTAACTTGTCACCCTCTCTTCCGAAAGGCAGTAAGCGATAAGTTCGCGCCATTTTTTCCGGGATCAAAGCCAACAAATCATCGGAAATTACCTGTCTTCTCAAATCCGCGCAGGGAACCTTGAGGTATCCCGATATCAATTCTCCCAAAGATTCTTCTTTGATAAGTCCCCGAAAAATCAAAACATCGGTGATATCTTTCCCCAAATCAGAAGCACTTTTTAAAGCGTCTTCGAATTCTTTCTCCGAAATGTAGCCCGACACGACAAAAATGTTCTTGAGATCTTGTATTTGTAGCTTCATGGGCAGAATAACTCCGAAACCAATTCATTATACAATGTTACTCTGACTTCGACAAAAAACTAAAATTCCACAAAAACCCACCCCGTATATTTTTAGGATCAGAAATAAATAAAAAGAGACCAAAAAAAACACGCTCTGAAAGCGCGTTTTTTTGCTCTGGAGGCTAGTAAGCCAGGTTCTGTTTAACCCTCAATCCGTAAAGATCAAGGTAAACGGCTATCTATCTTTGCCCTCACTTCGGAACTCGGGAAGGCGTCCTCAAACGTTCCGTTCGGAGGTTGCAGCGGAGGGGATTGCCTCCTTTTATCACCTTTTGACAGGTTTTAAAAGGACCCTTCCAAAGCCCATTTAAGGGCAAAGGAGGGCGTTTCACTCGTGCCTCTTAACCTTTAGGGTTTTCGGCCGACCTAGTCTCTGTTGCTCTGACCAGCGGTTCACCGGTTTTGTAAAACAAATCCAGCTTCCCGTCCCTGCTTACGCAGGGTCTCCCGCCTTCTGCTGCCTGGACTTTCCTGAGTGCAGTCTCTTTAACAAAGAAAGCACCCCAGCCGTTCTTCCTCCAGAGCACTCAGAATTATACCAAAATGAGGCTTATTTCTCAATCATCTCATCAATATATTCCTCTTCATCGTCGTTAATATCATCATTATTTCTGCTTTTTACAAAAGGGGCATATTCTTCGGACAAAGCATATATCGAGACAACACAAGGAATGGATATTAATATACCAATAATCCCCGCAAGCTTGAATCCTATCGCCATTGCCAGTAAAGTAACTATCGGGTTAACGCCCACCGTTTTTTCCATAATTTTCGGGGTGAGCAAGTAATTCTCCGCTTGCTGTATCAGAAACCCCAAAGCCAAGGTGGCCACTCCCATAATAGGAGATATTCCAAAACCTATAATAACCGCGGGTATTGCCGCAATGACCGGGCCTATATTAGGAACAATTTCTAAAAGACCCGCAAGTATGGATAAAGGAAGAGCATAGGGTATTCCCAAAATAAGAAGTCCAAGATAAGTGGATATCCAAATCATAAACATCAAAAAAAGTTGTGCTCTGAACCAACCGCCCAGCTTTTTTTCAAGCAAATCCAGAACTTTTACGGCTTCTTTTTTTCTTCTGCTTCCCAAAAAGTAACCGAGTTGCTTGTAGAGCTTGTCCCTGTAAACCAAAAGGTAAAAAGAAAAAACAAGCACAGTAACCACAGCAAGTACATTGGAAAGAACCGACAGAGTTAACTTAGCCAGTCTACCCGGAAGAATACCGATTTGTGCAAATAGTTGCCCCAGCACATGCTCTGTGTAAGGTCCGAAAACCCCGATACTATCAAGGTATTTGGGTGCGTTGGCCACAAAATTCGACGATTGGGTAATAAGCGGAGGGATAAGTAAAGCTATGACAATCCCCGCAAAAGAAAGCATCATTAAATAAACTATAAAAACCGACATCGGTCTGGGGATCTTGTATCTTGAAAATTTGGTAACCGTCGGATTAAGAATCGACATAATCAGAAGAGATATGAAAAAACCCAATATTATCTCCCTTATCGAATAAAGCAGCCACACAACCAAAAGCAATACAACCGTAAAAACTATAGTTCTGTGGGAAATTTCTATCTTAATGGGTTTTTTCATAGACAACACTAAGGTGTTTTTACTTTATACCATTTTTTGACTTCCTTTTCTACGCCTGCAAGCCAGTTTCTTTTAGAAATATCAAACCAGATGATTCTTTTTGCTCCTTTACTGTAAGTTTCTTTTCGAAACCAGGTCATCTGACGTTTTGCATACTGAAATTCCTGTTTAATCCAATCATTAATTATCAATTCATAATTCTTTGATCCTTCAAAGTAGGGTTTCCACTGCCTGATTCCAAGAGAAGTCATCGATTGACTGTCCCAAGATAATAACTTAAGCAACTTACAAATCTCGCAAACCAACCCCGTCTTTATTCTTTTTTTAACTCTTTTCTTTATTTTTTCAAGAATATATTCCCTGGGAGCTTTAAGACCTATCATTAAAACTTCATCAGTAAGGGGAAGGCATTTTTTTTTCTCAATTGACTTGCTTTTCTCAATTTCTATGGCACGGATAAGTCTTCTTGGATTTTTTCTATCAGAATCATTCATCCTTTCTGCTCTTTTCTTATTTATTCCGATTAACATTTTAAAAAGCTCATCGGCGGTTTCACCGCTAATTTGGCTTCTGAGTTTATTGTCTCTTGGAATAAATGAAGTCGGTATCCCGTCAACTATTCCTTTTATGTAAAGACCTGTTCCTCCTACCACAACCGGAAGTTTTTTCCTCTTCCAAATATCGGCTATTACCTTTTCTATAATTGTCAGATAATCTTGCACACTGAATGTCTTACCCGGATCAACTAAATCATACCCCCAAATACGTAAATCTTTATTTTCATAAAAACCTGTCGATATATCCCCAACCTTAATATCAGATTCTTTAAATCTGAAGCCATGAGGTATGTCTTTCCCTGTTCCGATGTCTATTTTTTTATAAACCTGTCTGGAGTCTGCCGATACCAACTCTCCCTTGAATTTTTTGGCTAAACAAAGGGCAAGAGAGGTTTTTCCGGTTGATGTCGGACCGCAAATGACAAGAAGTTTTTTTGAATTTTTTTCAGCTTGATGCACTTGTATATTTTTTGATTGCATACTTCCAAAACCTTAACGATAAAAAAATACCGGTAAAACTTAAGAAGAAACTCAAAAGAACTCCCTGAATACTGACAAGTCCCATCAGAGCTCTCGCAGGAACCGCAATCATAACCCCTAAAGGAATCAAATAGGTAAGAACACCCTGAAGCGGCTGTCTGTATATTTCTATGGGAAAACGACCCAGATTTACAAAATCACGATATATCATTATTGTATGATCCACATCAAGAGTAATAATTCCAAGTGAAGCAACGAGAATATGAAACGCCATTGCTATCAGTAAGCCACTTATTATAAGCACAATGTATAAAAAAATATGAAACGCCATGGGATTTAATTTTCCTCCTATGTAGATCACTGCCACAATAAGGGGAGGTATTGTGAATAAATCTATAACATCAGCACCACCCATGAGCACCCTGAAAAGAGAATTGAAAGGTTTTAATAAAATGAGATCAAAATCACCTGAAATCAAAAGCGGTCGGAACCTGTAAATTTCTCTGAAAAGAAATTGGGAAATAATATCAATTACATTAAAGGTTAAAAAGAAAAAAACAGCCTGATCAACATCGTAGCCCACAATACCACCGGCACCCTGTACCAAAAAAAACAAAAACAAACCGAAAAAACTAAATCTTATAATTTTTCCCGTCAAAAACAGGAAAAACAGCTTCTTTTGGGCAAGAACCGACATAAACGCATTTTTCGACATCATTATCCAGATCCTTGCGTAATATAAAAACCTTGATAAAGCCGAGGAAAAATCAATTTTTAAAATCATCCTGATAACTCCCGTTATGTATTTCTTGCAGTTTTTTATTTTATCTTCCATAAGATTGATATGCTTTAAGACCCTTTCCCCAAACCTTTTTTAAAAGATAAGTAAATATCACCACCCACACAAAAGAGATAAATACTCCCTTCATTACGACCGGCAGGGGAAAATTACCTAAATACACCTGAATCGGGAAAAAAACAAGGTAAGGGAAGGGTGTATAACTTAAAAGGGAAAATAATTTATCCGGTAAGATATCCAGGGGAAAAAGTACTCCCGATAAAATCTCCAGTAAAACCATCAGAACAAAATGGACCCCCCATGCCGATTCGGGAATCCAGAAAGTTATCGAATTTGTAATAAACATCACTAAAAAAACAATCAGTATTGCCAACACGGTTGAAACTACGAAAAAAAATACCAAAAGGAGATTGGTCTGAACGAAAAAAGCCGGCTTAAGCAAAATAAACAACAAAAGTGCCTCTCCCGCAGCGAAAACCAGATTTAGCAACTTGCTGGAAACGTCACGGCTGAACCAATACTTAAAATAACTCACCGGCTTAACCAAATAATTGCTTAAATCACCCCTGCTCACCTCGCCTGCGGCATCAGTCACCCTCGAGGAAAGTACAAGTGCTTTTACAAATATCAAAACAAACACATAGGTGAGTATTTTACTTCTGTCATACCCGAACAGCTGTGTGTCCGGATCCGAAAAAACCGCGTCCCAAAGAAAAAATATTAAAAATATCTGTAGTAAGTTTCTCAATCTCCAGAGAATAAAATTCGCTCTGTAAGCAAATTCCTGTCCGAGGGATATCTTAAACACCTGCAGATACTTTCCCATATTACTTATCATTAAAAAAAAGAAGTTTCTTCTTCACGACTTTTTGTTTTTTAACAATTCAATCTCTCCTTTAAAAAGTCTTCTTATCGTTTCTTCTATCGGTTCTTCCTCTATGGTAAGATCGTCAACCGGTAGATTTTGCAGGAGCTCAGCCGCGGCAATCGCCGTAGCTTCTCTGGGAACCGAAACAACTACCTGAGGAAAAGAGATCTTTTTCACTTCTCCTATATTCTCAATCAGTTTCAAATCCGCTTCTTCGGATAAGTTTGCTTTTATCAATTTTGTTTTCGCGAATTTGACGACAAGTTCCCTTAAGTTTCCATCAAAAAGAATTTTACCCTTGTCAATCACTATTACTCTTTTCGCCAGGTCAATTAAATCACCCATGTTGTGTGATGTCAGCAGAATTGTTGCTTTCCGACTCTTGTTATACTGGAAAATAAAATCCCTTACTTTCTGCTGTGCAACAACATCAAGCCCGATAGTCGGTTCGTCAAGAAATAAAACCTCCGGTTCATGAAGAAGCGAGGAAATAAGTTCCAACCGCATTCTTTGACCGAGAGATAATTTTCTCACCTGAACGTCCAAAAGCTTACCTGCCTCAAGGACGCGGGTCAGCTCTGTTAATATTTCTTTATACTTTTTTACGGGAATCTCGTATATTTCCCTGTTAAGCTCAAAAGTATCAATAGCTGGCAAATCCCACCATAACTGGTTTTTCTGCCCCATTACAAAGGATATTTTTTTGAGAAAATCAGGCTTTCTTTCCCAAGGATCATAGCCTAAAACTTGTATAAACCCTGCTGTCGGGTAAAGAAGACCTGAAAGGACTTTAAGTGTCGTCGTTTTCCCCGCACCATTGGGTCCGATGAAGCCAACAAGTTCTCCCGGACTGACGGAAAAAGAAATCTTTTTTAAAGCGGTTACTATTTTTTTGTCAGGCTTAAAAAGCGAAGTTATGCTTCCTGCTAATCCGCCCCTTTTCTTTGTAACTTCGAAATTCTTAATAAGGTGTTCGACGATTATTGATTTTTCATCAGAGGCGGTCCCTTGTTTCATCAAGAAAAGTATATCACCGTAGAAGATAAATTCATAAAGAAAATCCTTTATCGGGCCACCTGTCTTTTAAGTTTTTTCCCTGGAGTAAAACGGGGAGACCTGTGCGGTTTTATTGTCACCAGCTTTTCCGTTCCCGGTATTTTGACCGTCTTGCCCTTCATCCTTATCACTCTGAAAGTTCCAAACCCCGAAAGAACAACCTTTTCCCCCTTTGCCAAGACTCTTCCTATTTCATTTAACAATACATCCACCGCTTCATCTGCTGCCCTTTTTGTCAAGTGGGCTTTCCTTGAGACAACATCAACGATTTGCCTTTTTGTCATATATGGTTGAAAGAATAAAATAATAAACGAAAAATGTCAAGTATTTGGGTTTTTCATTCAGTATTTATTAGCATCAATACCGACCATTTCCCTTATATTTCTCACTCCTTCTCTTTCCATAAGTTCAACCAGATCCAAATTTATCCGCCTTGCAACATAAGGGCCTTCAAAAATCATACTTGTAAATATCTGGACCAAACTTGCTCCCGCTCTGATTTTTTCCCAAGCATCCTGTGCGTTTCCTATCCCCCCGACTCCGATTATTTCAAGATCAGGAAAATTTCTTTTTATATGAGCAATCACCCTGGTTGACCTTTCTCTCAATGGGGGACCGCTAAGACCTCCTTTCCTGGAATAAACTTCTCCTGTTTTTTCTCTTGCTTGGGTCGTGTTGGTTGCCACAATACCGTCAAAGCCCGATTCTCTTGCCGTATTGACAATGCCATCCAATGATTCAAAATTCATATCGGGAGATACCTTCAACAACGTCGGCCTGTAACCATAGTCAAACTCCAATCTTTTTCTTGCATCCTGAACCTCTCTGGACAGGTGGCCAAAACCCTTCATCTGCTCACGGCAAAAATCAAACTGATTAGGACAGCTTATGTTAAAAACAAACAATCCGATTCCGGGGTTAGGATAAAGATTTTCGAAAACCTTAACCGGATCACCCATACTTCGGTCTGTTTTTGATCCTGCAATATTTACAATAACCGGAACTGACACTTTGTTTCTCTCTCCGATTTTTTCCATTTTCTTACCGACGACTTCTACTCCTGGGTTGTTCATTCCCATATGATTAATGATTGCACCCTCTTCTCTTATCCTCCAGAGTCTCGGCCTGAGGTTTCCTTTTCTCGGATGTTGCGTTATCGTTCCCACCTCAATATGTCCAAAACCAAGAGAGCAAAGGCTACAAAGTGTTTTTTCATCAGGATTCTTACAAAAACCCGCTGCTAAACCAACCGGATTTTTAAACCCGATATTGCAAAATTTCGTTTCCAGCATGGGATCTCTTACATCAAACTCCCTTTCCACAATTCCCAGCTTGCCGGTACCCAAAATTTTAAGACCTTTCATTACAATCATGTGTGCAGTTTCCGGAGATAATTTGTCACTAAGCAGGACAGGGCTTACGACTGCCCCGTATAATTTTTCTCCCGGCCTTTCATGTTCTCTTCTCATCAGACAAAAAAAAAGAGCCTTGAAGGCTCAATTAAAAAACAAAGCCCCTGACGGGGCCTGTATCCATTTCTATAATTTCCATTCGGCAACTTAAAAGTTTCCTCTGGAAAATAAGATTAACAATCGTTTATATCTTTTGTCAAGATTCACTTTGAAGAGGTGGTTTCAACCGCACGGACTTCTCTGATAGCCGTAACCTTTACCTGTCCTGCATACTCTGCTTCCTTTTCCAGTTTCTTGGCAATTTGTCTTGTTAGTATCACCAAGCTGTCATCATCTACTTCATCCGGCTTAACTATAACCCTAACATCACGTCCGGCCTGAAAAGCATAAACGGATTCCACACCCGGAAATTCCGCAGCTATTTTCTCAATTTTATCCATCCTTTTTATATAATCTTCGTGGGGTTCGTATCTTGCCCCCGGGCGGGAACCGGAAATCGCATCCGCTATCCAGACAACTTGTGATTCAATGGAAGAAAAAGGTTTATCCTCATGATGTTCGGAAACGCAAGCTACAACCTCCTTGGGAAAACCGTACTTTTTAAGAACGGAGACCCCGACCTCAACATGTGTGCCTTCCTCTTCGGAGATAACTTTTCCTATATCATGAAGTAAACACCCCAACCTGACCACTTCCCGATCGGCACCTATCTCATTAGCTATGGCGACACCTATTTTAGTTTCCTCTATTGTGTGAAGAGCTAAATTTTGTCCGTATGAAGTTCTGAATTTGAATCTCCCTATAAACTTTACGACTTCTGTAGGCAAATTATAAACACCGCATGTTTCTGCAATTTTCTTACCTTCTTCCAAAAGGACGTCTTCCATCTGCATCCTCGTCTGCTTGACTATCTCCTCTATTCTTGAGGGTTGAATCCTTGCATCTTTAATCAGTTTCCCGAGAGCCCTTTTTGCAATTTCCCGCCTTATTGAGTCAAAAGAAGAAAGTCTGATCTCATTTGTCTCATCGAGTTCCATTTCCACTCCGGTTGCTTTTTCAAAAGCTCTTATATTTCTCCCTTCTTTACCTATTATCCTCCCTTTTACTTCCTCACTGGGTACGGCAATCGAAGAAACACTATACTCGGCTACGTATTCCGTTGCCCCGTGCCGCATTGCCTCAACCAATATTCCCCTAGCTCTTTCGTTTGCTTCCTGTTTTATCCTCTCTTCGGCTGATCTAATTTTTTTGGCAATCTCTGCTCTGATATCCTTCTGAACCTCATCAAGAAGAGCACTTTTTGCCTCACTGACCGTCATCTCGGAAGATCTCTCAAGTAATTTCTTAAGTTCCTCGGACTTTCTATTAAGCTCTTCTTTTTTCTTGTCAAGAACATCCCTTTGTCTATGCAAATCTTTTATCAAAACTTTTATGTCATCCGTAATTTTTACCATAATTAAAAAACGCCAAAACAAAAGAAGAACAAAAAGGTAATACTTTTTATTACAAAACCCTCTTCAGAGAAGAAATAGTCCTGTGGGTCTTTTTAATCATACTCTCCCTGCTCCTCTTTAGGGTATTTTAAATCAATTACGATTAAGGGTCAAATATAAAATTTGTTTACAACCTCTCTTATCACATCCCATCCGAAACCTTTTCTCATCAGGTAGTTGCTGGCTTTTTTCCTCGCCTCAAAATCATCATATTTTTCCCATAAGTATTTTTTCTTTTGTATTAGTTTTTCAGCTGTTTGAATCTCATTTATATTGGCATCCGAAATAACATCATCTATAATGTTTTTTTCTATTCCCTTGGTTTTCAATTCCAATATTAATTCCTTTTCCGACTTGTACTTAAACTGTAGTCTTTGATTAATCCACCAAACAGCAAATTTCTTATCTCCTACTAAATCAAGGCGTTTTAATTTTTTAAGCAATTTGTTATGTAACACCTCATCTATTTTATGTTTTTTAAACCAGACCGAAAATTCCATTCTGCTTCTCGGTCGGAGGGATGCAAATTTCAGTATATTTTCATAAGTTTTGTTGAATTTGGATTTTTCAATTATCTTGTCGATGTCTCGCTTGGTAAGCTTATCACCCGTTTTAATATCAAATTCGAAAAGACATTCCCTGTCCAAACCGAAACCGAAACTCCCGTCCAAGTATACATTTACCCTTGCTTTGTTCTTTTGGGATTTGATCTTAGTTACAACAGGCATACTCTCCCTTTAAAATCTTGTTATAAACAAAGCTCAGTTTATTTTTTCCCGTCTCCCATTTCTTTGGGAAGCATTTTTGCGGAGGCAACAAGATCTCTTATCCTTCTTTCAATTTCTTCGGCTAAACCTTTAGTTCTTTCAATCTCCGTTTTGGCACCCTCCCTACCTTGAGCCAATACTTTACCTTTATAGTTGAAAAATGACCCTTTCTTTTCAATCAAACCAAATTCCACCCCTACATCCAAAAGCCCTCCCGATCTGGAAATTCCTTCACCCCCCATAATATCTAACTCCGCCACCCTGAGAGGGGGTGCTACTTTGTTTTTTACCACCCTTACCCTATGACGGGACCCTATTACATTATCGGCATCTTTAAGAATCTCTATCCTTCTTATGTCAAGCCTTACGGAAGAATAAAACTTTAAAGCCAACCCCCCGGGAGTTGTTTCCGGATTTCCGAACATAACCCCGATTTTCTGCCTTATTTGGTTGGTGAAAATTAAAATTGTTTTTGATTTGGAGATCGCACCCGTTAATTTCCTGAGTGCCTGGCTCATAAGTCTTGCCTGCATTCCCATGACCGCGTCACCCATCTCTCCTTCAAGCTCAGCCCTGGGGACAAGTGCAGCAACACTGTCAACCACTATAACGTCAAGAGCACCCGATCTGATAAGAGTTTCCGTTATCTCCAAGGCCTGTTCACCCGTGTCCGGTTGGGAGAGTAAAAGATCATCAAGGTTAACACCAATCATTTCCGTCCAGGAAGGATCAATTGCATGTTCCGCATCAACAAAGGCGCACTGGCCATTGCGTTTTTGAGCTTCGGCAATTACATGCAGTGCTATTGTTGTTTTGCCGGATGCCTCCGGACCGTAAATTTCAATGATCCTGCCTCTTGGAAGACCTCCGACACCCAAAGCCAGATCCAGTGCGATTGACCCCGTGGGAATCGAACTTACCTTCAACCTTCCACCAATCCCTTGCCCTAAGCGCATAATGGAACCTTTCCCGTACTGCTTTTCTATCTGATCCATGGCGATTTTTATAGCAGCAAGCTTTGAAGAAGAATCCCCTTGCGCTTCAACCGTTCTTTTTTCTTTACTTTTTTTAACTGCCATACACAAGCTAAAAAATATTTCTCATCCCGAATCTGGTTTATTTCTCACTGGTGAGGAGTTTTTATCACAAAGCGCAACGAAATACAACCCTAAATTCTAAATCAAAGCAAGCTAACCAGAAAAGATTTTTTTTTGTTTAATAACAATAGCAAATTCTCTGATAGTCCATGTTAGATGAGCTACACCTCTGAGAAAGCCCGTCAGACCTTCTCACACAACTGTTGTAATAAACCCCTCCGTAAACCATTCTATAAGGTTGACTGTAATCCACTCCTCTTATTGGATCTCTGTGGTAGCAGTCCGTGCAACCCGTCAAATATTGCAAAATACTGCAATTCTCATCATCATTCCAACGATCAGGACTACAAACCATATTATTCCGGGCACAAGCTGAAGTACAACTCTCACCGACATTGGCAGCTACCCACCCGGGATACGGATCACTTGGTGTTGGAGTGGGAGATGAAACGTATAAACACCCCGACGTGTCAAAACGACAGTTCGATGTGCAGCGTAAAATCCCTCCGGCAAAACCCAAGTCAGTACACGTATAACCGTTAAGATTGGCTCCGTCACATTCCTCACCCGGTTCCACTATCCCGTTTCCGCAATAAGAAGTAGGAATCGGGGTTGCCGTAGGTGTAGGTAAAAAAACGGGGGTTGGTGTAGGCGAGGGGGCGGGAACCGGAGTTGCCGTAGGAAAAGTAGCAATTGTAGGTGAAGGAAAAGAAGCCAGAGTTGGTGTAGGTGCCTCAGATGACATATACAAAAACCAAAAACTTCTCTCAATAGAATATCCACTCGCGTCACTGCATGTCGCATCAAAACACGCCTGTACTCTCCAAAAA
>Ga0114946_10002689_pt1 | contig 12150 bp, 8 predicted proteins | sample WalLakDeSediment_FD_88676 | JGI IMG/M metagenome (GOLD analysis project Ga0114946, IMG submission 88676) | Lake sediment microbial communities from Walker lake, Nevada to study Microbial Dark Matter (Phase II) - Walker Lake 11/02/13 Deep Sediment | ecosystem: Environmental > Aquatic > Freshwater...
GGGTGCGCCTGTGTTCCGGCTTGCCACCCCACGAGGACGGGAGCGCGAGCGCCATCTCGAGCCGCCCCTCGCGCGGCCGCACGCGCAGCACGCCGGTGTCGGCAGGTGCCGGGTCTCCGAGCGCCGGTAGCGCAACGACCGGGAATTCGAGGCCTTTGGACGCATGGACACTCATGACGCGGACTGCCGGCGACCCGTCGTCGGTGACTGCCGATGGGGCCTCCTGGTTCCCGAACCGCTCCTCGGCGTCCACCCGAGCGGTGAGCGCGGCGGCTCCGGCGCCGCCCGAGCGCTCGAACTCATCGGCCTTGCGGACGAACCGCAGCACATTGGCGAAGGCCTGCAGCCCCTCATCCCCCCGTCCGAGCATCACGAGATCGGCGCCGGACTCCTCTACCGCCCTCATGAGGACCTCCGCGAGCGGCATGGAGCCCGCTCGCGTGCACGCGCGTCGCAACACCTCGCGCAATGCGACAGCACCATCGATATCTCCTCGCTCGACCACCGCCTCGGCCACGCCGAGCCCGTCCCAGAGATGTCGGCCCGCCGCCCGCGCGGCCTCCGCGTTGCGCAGAAGCCACACGCCGTCGTCACTCACCGCGCTCATCGGCGAGAGAAGCAGGCAGGCGAGCGCAGCGTCATCGCGCGGGTTGGCGACCACCCGGCAGAGCGCCCGCACCATCGCGACCTCGGGAAGCTCGAGGAAGCGTCTTCCGCCCACTACGAGGACCGGGAACCCGGCCCGTCGCAGGCTCGCCACGATCGGGTCCGCACTGGCGTACCTGCGCACGAGCACGACCATCTCGCCCGCGCTCACGCCGGCTTCCCTCAGATCGCTCAGTCTGGCTGCGATGGCGTCGGCCTCTGCGCTGCGCGAAGCCGCCTTAGATCGGCCGGCGGCGTGGACGAGGTCGACAGCGATGCGGGGCTCATCCGGCGGCAGCGCCGGGGGCTCCAGCTCGATGCGGCGGGCATCCAGACGCAGCAGCTCCTCCCCGAAGAGCGCTCCGCTCCCGAACACCCGGTTCACGAAACCGATGACGTCCGAGTGCGAGCGATAGTTCTCCACCAGCTCAATCGGACTCGCCCCCGCATCAGCCATCTCCTCCCGGTGGCGGCGGTAGACGTCGAGATCGGCGCCGCGGAACCGGTAGATCGACTGGCGCTCGTCGCCCACAGTGCACAGGTTGTCGCCGGTCACCGCGCGAACGATCCGCATCTGCAGCTCGTCCGTGTCCTGGAACTCGTCGACCATCACGAGCCGGAACTCTGCCCGGTAGCGCTCACGCAGGTCCGGCCGCGCCTCGAGCAAGCGTGCCGCCTGCAGTTGCAGGTCTGCGAAGTCGAGCACTCCTCGTTCGCGCTTCAGTACCGCAAGCACATCCAGATAGGCGCCGGTGAGCTCCACGAGGGCCGCGGCATGACGCTCCGTGAGCACGGCGACCACTCCGCCGAGGAGTCGCAACCGCTCGTCGGCAAGCGTCTCGCAGATGTGCTTGATCGGCCCCGCCGAACCGCCCCTCGCCGAGTACTCGGAGAGCGCGCGCCACAGGTGGGTTGCCAGCTCCTCGTCGGTCAGCTCCTCCGAAACGAGCGGTTCGAGGCGCTCGAGCAGGGTGCGGCACGCGCCGGCGTGGTTGGCCGCTCCCTTGATAGAACATGCGTGCTCTCCGAGATCCGCCTCGGCCTCGGCGAAGAAGCCGAGCGCCTCGTCGAAGAGGTTCCGTGCGTCCGGTGTCGGCTCGATGCGAAGGTCATCGGGGGCAAGCCCCCGGGTCTCGATCTCTCTCGTGATCCTGGCTACCGCATCCCAGACCGGCTGGAACCCGTAGAGCGCGAACAGGCCGCTCACTGCCGGGGACGCGTCGTGCAGACTCCGGGCCGCATCCTCGAACGCCTCCTCGCGCAGCTCGCGCGCTTCGGTTTCGTCGGCGACGACGAATCCCGGATCGAGGCCGGCCTCTAAGCCGTGCCGTCTGAGCAGGCGGGCACAGAAACCGTGGATCGTCGAGATCCACGCGCCGTCGAGTTCGCGGGCCTCACGCGGCAGGCCTTCGCCCCGCAGCGTCCCTCGGATACGCTCCGAGAGCTCCCCGGCCGCCTTGTCCGTGAACGTGATCGTCAGCAGCTCGTCGACGCACGCCGGTGCCCACCCCTTTACACGACCGGGTGCGACCGCGCTCACGAAGCGCTCCGTGAGCGCGCGCGTCTTGCCGGTCCCGGCTCCCGCACTGACGAGCACGGGGCCCTCGAGAGTGAGTGCCGCACGCTTCTGCCCCTCGTTCAGCGGGAAGCTCACTCGGCCACCGCCTCTCCGCATACAGACCGCGCGGCGCAGAAACCACACTCGCCGCATCCGCCCCTGTGCGGCGTGATGTCGCCTGCCCTGATCCCCTCGGCGGCAGCGGCAACGCGGTTCGCGGCTGCCTCCAGGATGGCCGACACTTCGCCGGGCCCCACGGCGTCGACCCGGGACCCGCATTCGTGCAGGGAGAGTCTGTCCTCCCGCCAGAAGCCGCGCGCGGTCCGCGAACGCAGGGAGCGGAACACGGCTCCGTCCGGCTCACCGCCAAGCAGCTTCGCGGTGGCGGCGAGGTACACGGGAAGCTGCATGATGCCCCGGGTCTCGAACGACCCGTGACCCGAAACCGTGCTGGACGACTTGTAGTCGGTCACCACGAGGCCGTCTCCCCGCCCATCGATCCGGTCGACCCGTCCCCGGAGTGCTACGCCTCCGAACTCGAAGGGCCGCTCCCCGGCACGCCCGAACGCAAACTCGTGGGCGATGGGCAGGTACCCGGGAAGCAACAGCGCGTCGTCCTCGATCGCCGCCCTGACCCACCGCTTGACCTGTTCGACGGTGAGTTCCTCGGCCAAGCCGATCGCATCAGGGCCCGTGGCGAGGACCTCTTCGAGTGCCCCGTCGAGCACTCCGAGCGCCTCTGGCAGGTCTGCGGGCGTGACCCGCCGCGACGCATCGGTCGGAGACCAGTGCGCGTAGAACGCGGCGAGGACCTCGTGCGCGATGCTGCCGGCCTCGCGCGCCTCGAATGCGGCATCGATCTCGCGCGGGCTGATAGCCCGGTCGAAGAACCATCGGTACGGGCAGGCCGAGTAGGCTTCGAGCTCCGAGACCGAGAACTCCTCGCGTGACCCGATCTCGGCCTTGACCTGCTCGGACAGAAGCCTGCCGCGCTGCGGGCGCCAGGGCGCGCCCTGCGCTCCGGAGCGGTCCGCACGCCGCCCGGCGGTGTAGGCCACGCTATCGGACGCGAGTGCTGTAAGCGGTCGCCTGACGAGCGGGACCCCCTCGGGGTGTCGTTCGAGCTCCGCCGGATCGTTTCCGCGGTAGAGATCGAGCACCTCTTCCCAGAAGACGGAGGGGCGCACCGCCTGACCGCTCGCATCCGTAGCCTGCCTCAGGAGGTAGAGCCGCTCGCGCGGCCGTGTCACGATCGTGTAGAAGAGCAGCCGTTCCGACGCTCGCTCGTCGGTACCCGATGGCAGGCCGAGACGCTCCAGCAGCTCGGCACCGATAGGCCGCGGTCGCTCGGATGAGAACTCGGCGGCGGTCAGGCCCCCCAGAATCACGACGTCAAAGCGCCGCGACCGCACCCTGTGCGCTTCGGTGAAGAGCACTGCGTTTTCGCGCTCTGGCCCTCCCGGCGAGACCGATGCCCTCACGAGTGCTGCACGCACCTCCGGCTCCCCCACGCCCCCGGCAACGCCCTCGGCAAGCAACGCGACGGTTCTCAGCGCTTCGCGATGCACCGCGCAGTCCCAGGAACCTGCGGCGTGGCCGAGTCCGCGCCGTCCGTCCGCGGACGCAAGCAGTGCGTCCAGCAGCGATTTCCACTTTCTGGCATTACCTCGCGTCAACGGTGTCGCGGCGACCGCGCGCGCGAGACGGATCGCCTGCCCGGGTCCAGCCAGGCGGGAAGCGTCTTCGAGAAGTCGGGGTCCCGATACCCGGGCGCGCCGCCAGGCCGTGTCCGCCCGCTCGAGTTCGACAGGTGAGACGCCCGAGTACGGGGAGCCGAGGTACGCGAGAAGCCGCTCGCGCGACGAGTCGCGACCAGCGGCCACATCGAGCAGTGCTATCAGCGCCCGGCCCATCGGTACATCGGTCAGAGGCATCGCCACGTCGACGTCGACGTCGAGTCCCGACTGGGCCGCCGCAGCCTCGATAAGGGGGGCTCGCGCCGCGGCGCTCCGAAACGCCATGACGATGCGCCCGGGCTCGGTGCCGCCGGCTATGCACTCAGCAGCGAGATCGACAGCCAGGACGGCCTCGAGGTCTGTGCCTGCGGCCTCTGCGAACACAACCGCGCCGGTTGGAGTCTGAGGACGTTCGGGCCGGTAGAGCGCGCCCTCAAGCGCCGTGAGCTCGTCTTCGCGCTCCTCCGTTCTCACGTGGACGTGTCGGCCCCGCTCCACCAGACGACCGACGAGCGGCGTCAGCGCATCGGTCGCCGGATGCCCCTCTTCCCAGGGGAGCGCAACGCCGACTTCGGCCACAGCGGCGAGTCCGCACACGAAGGCCTCCTGCGCGGCGGAGAGATCGGTGAAGCGGTTGACCACCACCGGCCCGCTCAAGGGCGGCAGGCTGGTGCCCAGGAGCGTGGACGCCACGGCAAGCTCGACAAGCCCCTCCTCGGCCAGTACGCGATCGTACCGCCTGAGCACGTCGAGGACCTCGCGATCTTCGGACGAGCGCGGACGCGCCTGCTCGAGGTCGGGGAGCCGCTCGGCGACTGCCGCGAGCAGCCGAACGAAGCCCGGCGTTCCGGCCGAGTGAACGAGTGACCGGAGCGGTGTCTCGTCACGCGCACGGCGCAGGAGAACCTCGCGTACTCCTGGCTCGACGATACGGCGCCCGTCTCCGTACAGCGACCACAACTCGGCGATCCATCGGTCCAGCACGGTCGTCCGCACCCCGGTGACGCCCCGGTGAGCGAACTCCTCGGCTGCCCGGCGCGCATCGGGCATGCTGGGCAGCAGGATCACGGGGCTGAGACCGGCAGCGGCGGCCTTGATGACCGGTCCGTACAGATGGCCGGTCTTCCCCGCGTTCGGCCGGCCCGTGACAAGGGTGAGCGTCATTGTCCCCTCCTGACTGGGAGAGTCACTCTCTCACCCGGGTCTGACGCGCTCAGTTCGCGGTCTGGGCGCGCGTGTAGCGCTGGACTCCCTCGCGAATCTCGCGCACCTTGCGCCAGGCGACCTCCTCGTCGCGGCCCAGGTAGTGCTCCACCCGGCCACCGAGTCCACCTGCGACCTGCTCGGCGCGGTCGGCGACGTTGCGGGCCACCTCCGCGGCTCGCTGGGCTTCGAGTGCCAGACGGCGGCGGGTCTTGGCGCCACTCTCCGGTGCTATAAGGATCCCGATGAGAATGCCTACCGCCAGTCCGATGAGCGCGCCGACGGCAAACCATCCGGTCTTGCGCATGTTCACGCCTCCTCCGCAGCCATCGCAGGCGCCTCTCCCTCGGTGAGCAGGCGGAAGATGCGTTCCAGCTCCTCCTCACCGTGGAACTCGATCTCTATCTTGCCCTTCTGTTGGGTCTGGCGCACTCGCACGCCGGTGCCCAGCATCCGCCTGAGCTTCCGCGCCACGATCTTGAAGGACTTGGGGGTCTGGGGTCTGGGCGAACGCTCGACCTGGCCGGCAGCGTACAGACGCGCGAGGTTCTCCGTCTCGCGGACCGAGAGGCCCTCGGCAATCACTTTGTCGGCGAGCTTGATCCGCATCGTCTCGTCCGGCACTGCGAGAATCGTGCGGGCGTGTCCCGCGGACAGCCGCCCTTCATACACATGACCCTGCACCTCTTCGGGCAGGTCGAGCAGGCGAAGCGCGTTGGTGACGGCCGAGCGGGACTTGGAGACCTTGTCCGCCAGCTCAGCCTGCGTCATCTGATGCTCGGTGAGCAGGCGACGGTAGCCCGTTGCCTCTTCGATCGGATTCAGGTCCTCGCGCTGCAGGTTCTCTATCAGCGCGAGCTCCAGCGACTCGGTCTCACCGACGTTGAGCACTCGGACCGGAACGCGCTCGAGGCCCGCGAGCCGGGCGGCTCTCCACCGCCTCTCGCCTGCGATAATCTGATAGCCATCGCCGTAGGGACGGACGATGACCGGCTGGAGGACCCCGACCTTGCGCACCGAGTCGGCAAGCTCTGCGACGGCCTCCTCGTCCATGTCCGTGCGCGGCTGCTTAGGGTTCGGCGTGATCTGGTCGAGGGCGACCTCGTGAACGTCCTCCGCGCCCTCCTCGATCGCGCCTGGTATGAGCGCCGACAGTCCGCGTCCCAATCCCCTCTTAGACACGATCGATCACTTCCTTCGCTAGTGCCCGGTAGGCCTGGGCGCCTTTACCGTTCGAATCGTAGAGCGTGATGGGCTGCCCGAAGCTCGGCGCCTCAGACAAGCGCACCGAGCGCGGGATGAGGGTGTCGAACACCTTGCCGTCGAAGAACTCCCGGACCTCGTCGACCACCTGCTGCGAGAGTTTGGTCCTCACGTCGTACATCGTCATGACGACCCCGAAGACCTCGAGGAGCGGGTTGAGATGTGCGCGCACGAGGCGCACGCTGTCCAGCAATTTGGAAAGTCCTTCCAGCGCATAGTACTCGCACTGAATAGGGATGACGAGCCCCTGAGCTGCGGTAAGGGCATTCACGGTAAGGAGCCCGAGCGAGGGCGGACAGTCGATGATGATGAACTCGAAATCCTTGAGGACGGGCGCGAGGATCGTCTTGAGGCGGTTCTCGCGACTCATGGCGGATACGAGTTCGATCTCGGCACCGGCAAGCTGGATGGTGGCGGGGACTGCGAACACATGTTCGACTTCTACGGGCTCGATCAGCGACGCCAGGTCCACTTCGCCGAGCAGGGCATCGTAGATGCACTCGCTCCGCTGGTTGCGATTGAGACCGTACCCGGAGGTTGCATTGCCCTGCGGATCCAGATCGACAAGCAACACCTTCTTGCCGAGCTCACCCAGACATGCGCTCAGGTTCACCGCAGTGGTGCTCTTGCCGACGCCGCCCTTCTGATTCACGACCGCAAGCACTCGTGCTTCGAATGGCTGCTCGGAACGAAGGAACTCGACTTCCTGGGACACAACAACCCCTCTCCCGCCGATGCGAGACGACAGCCGTCAGTATAGGTGATTGGGGCCGGACCGAAAAGGGGTGTATCAGGACAATGGTCGCCTCTGTGCCAATCCCGTCCGACGTGGGAGATCGATCTGAGAGGGTCCCGAGCGGAGATACCGAACGAGAGTCCTCCTTTCCCCGGAATCGGGGAGTCGATACTCTCTCCAGTCGACCTCCCTCATCCCCACCAGCTGGCCGGCATTCGCGCCCTCTTGGCGCTCCGCAGGAGTGGGCGAGCCCTTCATCGCAACAAGGAAGCCGCCTTTCCTCAGCAGCGGGCTTGCAAGTTCCACCAGCGATGGAAGCGAGCACAGCGCCCTCGCGACAACGCAACCGTACCCCGCCGGGCGCTCCCTGGCGAGCTCCTCCGCCCGAAGGGGGATCACCTGCGACCCGTGAAGGCCGCCAAGAGCAAGAACGCACTCCGACAGAAAGAGCGCCTTCTTCTTGACCGATTCGACCAGGTCTACCGGAATACCGCCCGATATCGAGATCGGAATTCCCGGGAAGCCTGCACCGGAACCTATATCGGCGATCGGGAGGTGCTGTTCATCAAGAAGTCCGAGGATTGCAAGGGAGTCGACGACGTGGAGGGAGATCGCCTCCGTACGATCGGTGATTGCGGTAAGGTTGATCCGTCTGTTGGCCTCAAGTACCGCATCGAGGTGCGCCAGGAGGGTAGCGGACCGTTCTGGCGTTATGGTGTGTCCCATTTCTGAAGCAAGCCGCGCAATCCTGACGGACTCTTCCTCAACCCCGTTCGCCAACGTGTCTCCCTTCCGATGTTTCACGTGAAACATCTCGGATGCGATCGGAGCGGGAGTCAGTCGCCGCTTCCGATTGTTTCACGTGAAACCCCCACCCGTGTCTACGCCCACATGATACAGCATACGACTCTCTCGGTGGACGTTCTATCTAGCGAGTGTGCGCGCTTCAGCTGCTGAACACCTTTCGGGAAGGTTCCCACGAATCCATCTGGCCCTCTACGGCGGTGGGCGGGTCCGGCAATCGCAGTGCTACCTTCACGCCGTCTCCAGCACGGTTGTGCTCGGTCCCTCTCTGGAGTGAGGGCCGAACGCTCGGGCCGCGAACAAGTCATGCTGCACTGCTGATCTCCGTTACGCGACTTCCCTGTCTCCGGCTCTGCCTCCGATCGCTGGGATGCAACGCCGTTCAGCATCACTGTTCGGCCGGGCACGCAGGAACCTGACAGGAATCCTCGAATCGGGTAATCCTGGCATATCTGCGCGAATCTGCACGCGTGACTCACCACGCCACCCGCCCGAATCGTCCGGTGGAGCTCAGTCGGTTGGTCGCTATGTACCGGTGGGCATCACGACCCGTACGCGCAGTGAGCGGCTGTCGCCCGTTTGGCGGCATCGACGCGCTCAGTCTTCTGAGACTCCGGTTGAATTCGTCACGTTCCCGCTGCGACTGCAGGAGCGCCTCCGGCAGTCCGCGCCCTCTCCCGGTTGCCGTTCTGTGAGGTCTTCCTCTCGCTCGAGTCTCAGGACCCAAGTCTGCTCCACGCTATGGAGCTCGCGGCCGCGTCCCCGTTCCCGACGAGTTGCGTTCCCGCTTCGATCTGACCGAACGCGAAGGGGCGGCCCTGCGGCCGCCCCCTCTTGTTCCCTGTCTAGCTGCAGTACGCTAACGGCGGCGCGGAGACACGACCACCGCTCGGAACGGCTCTTCTCCTTCGCTGGCCGTCGTCACGCGAGGATCGTCACGCAAGCTCATGTGGACGACGCGACGCTCGAGGGCCGACATGGGGCGGAGCTTGACGGCTCCCTTCTGTCGTACCGCACGCTCAGCGGCTCGCTCCCCCATCTCCTCGAGCTTCGCCCGTCGCCTGTTCCTGTATCCCTCGACGTCAACAAGGACGGGATAGCGGAAGCCCAGACGGCGATTGGTGATCGCCGAGACGAGCACCTGCATGGAGTCGAGCGTTCGTCCGTGACGCCCGATCAGCAGGCCGAGCTCCGCCCCGACGATGTCGAGGATGATCTCGCCCTCGTCGCCCTCGTACTCTTCGATGGTCGCATCGATTCCGAACCCGTCGAGGATGCTCTGGATGACGCTCACCGCCTCGTCGGCGACTCTATCGAGCTCCTCATCAGTGAGTTCCTCGACCGGGTCCCGGAGAACGCCGGGCGGGGGTGTCTCGCTCTCGAACTGCGCTACCTCGTGGTCGACGACTCCAGTGTCCGTAACCTCTTCGTCGGCGCCGTCATCACCCAGCTCTGCGATGAACTCCTCGCGCAGCCAGACACGAACCTGGGCGTTGCGATGACCAAAGAGTCGCTTGCCGCCCTGCTCCACCACCTCGTACTCAACCGCATCCTGCTGAACGCCGAGTTCGGCAAGGGCCGCGTCCAGGGCATCCTCAACGCTTGCCCCCTCAGCCGTGGTCTCTCGCTTCATGGCCTATGCATCCTCTCTGTGCTGCTTGAGGTACTTGAGCTGAATCTGCTGCTGTGCGATGCCGAGCACGCTAGAGGTCACCCAGTACAACAGCACGCCGGCGGGGCTGATCCATCCGATATATAGCATGAATATCGCCATTATCATGGCTATCTGCTTCTGCTGACTCTCGCCCGGCATCAGCATCTGCGGCAGCCAGATGCTCAGCCCGAACAGGACTACAAGCACCGCGTAGGGGATTGCTGCGACAAGTCCTTGCGAAGCCCACACCGATGCCGGCGTGGCCGTGAGGTCTGGAAGAAATATCCAGAAGCGCGTGGCCTCCGCCTGCATCTCCGGCGGCAGTGACTCCACATACTGCAGGAAGAGCCCCGGGTTCTCCGGGGTGCCTCCTAGAACCTGGTAAAGAGCGATGAAGACGGGCATCTGGAGGAGCAGCGGCAAGCATCCGCCGAACGGGTTTACCTTGTTCTCCTGGTAGAACTTGAGCGTTTCCTCCTGGAGCTTCTCCTTGTCGTTCTTGTACTTCTTCTGGAGCTGCTTGATCTTCGGCTGGATGCGCTGCATCTCGTACATCGACTTGGTCTGCTTGATCGTCAGCGGGGTCATCATGAGCCTGATGACGACCGTGAGCAGAATGATCGCGAAGCCATAGTCGCCGGTGATGTCGTAGAAGAACTGGAGTCCGGAGAAGATGACTTCCTTGATGGTTTGCCAGATCTCCACGGGTCGAGGACCTCCTCATTCAAGCCGCATGCGCGGCCGGTCAGGCGCTAGTAGGTGCTCAGGGCACCGGGTCGTGTCCGCCGGGGTTCCAAGGATGGCAGCGACCGATACGCCTGATCGCGAGCCAGCCCCCCCTTAGCAGACCGTATCGCTGCAGAGATGTTATCGCATACGAGGAACACGAGGGCGTGAATCGACACGAAGGGGGGAAGAGCGGGGAGATGAGGGCCTGGTAGACGCGCACAAGCGCAACGGCGATCCTCCTCGGAACTTCGCTCAGCACGGCGCGCCGGCCCTGCGAATGACCGCTCGCATGGCCTCGTCGAGGCGCTCCGGGGCGGCGTGGGCCGTACCGGATCTCGCGATCAGTACAACGTCGGCTCCGGCCCAGGGGCCCCCCGACCTCCTGACGGCGGCGCGCAGAACGCGCTTGGACCGATTGCGCATCACGGCGTTGCCCAGTTTCTTGCCCGCAACGAAGGCGACGCGGCCCTCGGGGCCGCGCTCGGGGGGGGTCTGTCGTATCAGCGCGATAGCGAGGTGGTGAGTCACCCGCGTTCCTTCGCGGAACATCTCATCCATCTCACGACCAGACCGGATCGTGCGCACAACGTCACGCTCCGCTCCCTATGAGCTATCAGGCGGAGAGAACCTCGCGGCCCTTACGACGGCGGCTTGCAAGTATTCGGCGCCCGCCGCGCGTTGACATGCGCACGCGAAAGCCGTGCGTCTTGCTGCGCCTGCGGTTGTTTGGCTGGTAGGTCCTCTTCACGACTGATTCCTCCGATCCGGCTCCCGGACGGGAGCAGAGCCCGACGATTATATCCGCGGCCAGGTCGCAGTGTCAACGAGGCTCGCGGTAGGCTGGCTTGTGACGACCCGCGACTGCCGAGAGCCAAGCCTCGCGTCTGTGGCAAACTCCGGTGAAATCTGTGGACAGTGTGGAAAACCCAGGCGGCGCGCTTGTTGAACTTGTGGATAACTCCGCGTTTTCCGTTGTTGGCCGGGGGCCCCTTTGCTAACATCGCCCGTACCCGACGAGAGTTGCGTTCCCGCAGCGTTTCCTTGAAAACACCTGTTCAGGCATCATATCGTGCGAGATGGCGCTTTCCCGTCCGATTCGGCGGGGTGGCTTTTCCACAAGCCCGTGATCCCACGGACCCGTCGGCAGTGATCTATCCACAACACGAGAACACGGCGGGGCACTCTTTTCAACAGACGGGAAAGCCCGAGCGGTCGATGGAAGCCCGTATGCTGGCAGCTTGAGGGTTTCGAGAGGGTCGCTGCGGAAAGGGATATCCACAGATGTGGAAAGCTCTGTGGACAGTCCGGGAAACACCTCCTCAGGGCGCTCGTGTTCTGGGGTGCCGGGCGGAGACTCGCAGGTGGCTACAGCCCGTTTACAGGTGCTTAAGGATTGAGTGCGGCGGGCCTGGTTGTTGAAAAGCGTGTGGATGATTCGCATGCGTGTGGAAAGCGATGGGGGAGAGCGTGAAGAGCTTCTTCGGCGGACAGCCCGCCGTTTCAGGAGGGGAAGGTGGGCCGAGCATCTCCGTGCTTGCCCCTTCGGCCCGGGAGCACGTCGCTCCGGCGAACGAGTGGTCTGCCCGGATCGCTATCTACGATGCCCCGGCGGCGGCTCCCCGAACGGAGGAGGTGTCCGCGCGGACCGAGGCCGACCTGATCGAGCAGATCGCAGCCCGGTCCTTCGCGCACGCGCGTGACGCCGGCGGCGACATCCCTTACACGGTCATACGTGAGGTCGCTGAGAACTTCATCCATGCGGACTTTCGCGAACCCGTAGTATCTATATTAGAGTCCGGCGGCACGATCCGCTTCGCCGACC
>Ga0114946_10002690_pt1 | contig 12144 bp, 12 predicted proteins | sample WalLakDeSediment_FD_88676 | JGI IMG/M metagenome (GOLD analysis project Ga0114946, IMG submission 88676) | Lake sediment microbial communities from Walker lake, Nevada to study Microbial Dark Matter (Phase II) - Walker Lake 11/02/13 Deep Sediment | ecosystem: Environmental > Aquatic >...
GATTTAAGGTCTGTTCCCCCTCCCCCCAGAGATATCCGCGTCGGTGCAGCAGATAAGATCATACTTCTCCTTTCTTAAATTTCTAGACTAAGCATGTCCCTTCCCCAAACAACCTCCTTCGAGAATCCAGAGAGCTTTCTTACCCCAACCTCAGGACCAAGATGAATGAGAACAAGTTTCTCAGCCCTGGCAAGGCGAGCATCTTTGAGGGCTCCTGCTACTAGTCTTCCACACAATTCCGTATAAATTTCCTCTCCCTTGATGGGAGAGCCCCTGATTAAATCAGGGGTAACGTGAGGGTGTATTCCCCCTCCCTCTAACTCCCTCCCGCTAGGGGAGGGAGAATTACAAAGGTTTTTGCGGTTAACTAACCGTTGAGTGCCCTGCCCGTCTTGCCTTTTCCTCATCTCCTGTCCAGAGCTTGCTCCGTTTCAGCCATAGACGTATGCCTTCAACCCTCGCATGACCAAGGCGTTTAAGAAGGCCTTTAGCGATACGGGGAGGAGCGACATCAGCGACGCCCACGTGGTTGACGAACGCCTTTGTTTCGGCAGACTTCCAGCCCCGTTTATGGTCAATGAAATCTACCAGCCACTGCAACGCCTGACCCGCTTTCGCCAGGGAGAGCCCTACCCAAAGAACACCCCTCATTTTGTTGTTAAAGTGCGACCACCAAAAGTGACATTTCACCGCAGGCCTTCTTACGAACATGCCCAATAAATATGACTGCATTCCCGCCTACGGTGCTGCTGCTACCACTTCGGCAGTGCTGCTAATCACACCCTTTGACTCAACCATTTTGGCTGTTTTTCCCGTTTATCACCAACTTAACACGCGGCTTTGGGTTTGTCAATTTCCAACTGCAACCGAAAAAACAAGATTTATTGAGTAAAAGCTCTCCATAGGTTATAATGCTAAATAGACTGAAAAGGGAAGAGTATTTTGCTCAAAAGCCATAATTGTGGTGAACTACGGGAAAAGCATGCCGGACAGAAGGTGACTTTAGCTGGCTGGGTGCACCGGCGCCGTGACCATGGTGGGAAGGTCTTCATTGACCTGCGTGACCGGGAAGGCATAGTTCAAGTAGTGTTCAATCCTTCGGTATCATCAGAGGCATACCAGGCAGCTGGTTCGCTCCGTAGTGAGTATGTAATTCAGGTTACTGGGGAAGTTGTTCCCCGCCTTAAAGGGACGGAGAATCCCAAATTGGCTACCGGAGATATTGAAGTCGCAGCTAAAGAGGCGGTCATTCTTAATCCATCGAAAACGCCGCCATTTTACATAAATGAAGATGCGGAAATTGAAGAATCGCTTTGCCTCAAAAACCGCTACCTGTATTTGAGAAGACCCAGGATGAAGGACAATCTTCTCTTACGCTACAGGATGATAAAGTTTATTCGTGATTTCCTCGACGCTAAAGGATTTGCTGAAATTGAAACACCTATTTTGATTAAGAGCACGCCAGAGGGAGCACGGGACTACCTTGTGCCCAGTCGTATCAATCCAGGCAAGTTTTACGCCCTTCCTCAATCTCCACAGCAGCTCAAGCAAATCCTCATGGTAGCCGGGTTTGACAAGTACTTCCAGATAGCTCGTTGCTTCAGGGATGAGGACCTCCGGGCAGACCGCCAGCCTGAGTTCACCCAACTTGACATGGAAATGAGTTTCATCGAAGTAAAGGACATATTGCAGCTCATGGAAGAACTTTTTACCTCGCTTGTGGAGGCTGCTAAACCTGATATGCGGTTACTAAAGCCATTTCCCTACATCTCCTATAAAGAAGCGATGGACAGGTATGGAACAGATAAACCTGATATCAGGTTTGGCCTGGAGCTCAAGGATATATCAGACATAGCCACTGACACCGACTTTCAAGTTTTCCGCTCCGCTATCGACCATGGTGGCAAGGTGAAGGGAATATGCGTCCCTGGTTGTGGTCAGTATACTCGCCATCAGCTTGACGAACTAATTAATTTGGCCAAGGGTTGTGGTGCCCAGGGTTTAACCACCATGGCTTTCCCAGAAGGGGCAATAGCTTTGGATGAGGTAAAATCGGCGGCGGCTAAGTATTTAACTCCTCACCAATTGGCAGAAATAGCCAGTAGATTCCAAGCAAAGCATGGTGACCTTTTACTCATCGTGGCTGATAAATTGGAGGTGGTTAACAAGACACTCGATGAATTGCGCCGCGAGATGGCACAGCGGCTTAACCTGGCTGATGCTAAGTTATTGGCCTTTACATTCATAGTCGATTTTCCCCTGTTTGAGTGGGCTAAGACCACGAATCATTGGGAAACCATGCACCATCCGTTTACTGCTCCCCGCGAGGAAGATGTGCTGTTTCTCGATACAGAACCAGCCAGGGTCCATGGTCAACATTATGATGTAGTGTGCAATGGCTGTGAACTTGGCAGTGGCAGCATCAGGATTCACAATCGTCAGCTTCAAGAAAAAATATTTAGCCTCCTTGGCTACAGTACGGAGGAAGCGGAAAGCCGATTTGGATGTCTATTAGAAGCACTGGAATACGGAGCGCCGCCCCATGGCGGTATTGCCATAGGACTCGACCGTTTGGTGATGTTATTTGCCGGGGAGCGGAGTATCAGAGAGGTCATCGCTTTCCCGAAAAATCAGAACGCCGTTGATGTGATGTTCGACAGCCCCTCTTATGTTGAGAAGCATCAGCTTGACGAACTGAACCTTAAGTTAAAGCACGAGATTATTTCCCCGTATTAAAGACGGGCCACAATGACAAAGGAGTACAAGATATGAAAGTCAGCACAGAAAACTTGGGGAACTGCCAGATAGCCCTTGATATAGAGGCTGAAGACAGTGAGTTAGATAAATCACTGGATGCGGCTTACCATCGCCTGGTTAATAAAGTATCTATACCTGGTTTTCGCAAAGGAAAAGCACCGCGAGCTATTCTGGCGCAGCACATAGGAAAGAAGAATTTGTTGGAAGAGGCATTGGAGCATCTCATACCACAGCTTTATAAACAGGCGATTGAGTCTCAATCGCTTGACCCTATTGCCAAACCACAAATAGAAATTACTCAAACTGAGCCTGTGGTCTTTAAAGCCATATTGTCTCTCAAACCTGAGGTCAAGCTTGGCGATTACCATAGCATAAAGCTGGAGCCTGAACCTGTGGAAGTCGGGGAAAAGGAAGTTGCTGCCGCTGTGGAAAGAATTCGCGCGGAACAAGGGGCCTGGGTGCCTGTAGACCGTCCGGTTGGGCTTGATGATTTAGTTACCATGGACATCGAAGCCAATGTGGAGGGGAAACCTTGGTTGAATCACAAAGGCGTAACATATGAGGTGGATAAGGATTCATATTCGCCCGCGCTTGGATTCGCCTCTCATTTGCAAGGAGTTGAGAAAAACAAGGAAAAGACTTTCAGCTTGACTATTCCTGATGATCACACAATTAAAGAAATACGCGGGAAGGAAGGCATTTTCAAAGTCACTGTTACCGAAATAAAGGAGAAACTATTGCCAGAGCTTGACGACGAATTGGCTCAGGGTGCCGGCTATGATAACCTCTCCGCTATGAAGGAGAAAGTGGCTGCCTCTTTAAGAGCCAAAGCTGAAGTTGAGAGTGGCTTTGAGTTAAGGAGAAGGGCGATTGATGCTCTGGTTGAAAGCAGCGAAGTGAATTATCCCCCCATTTTGGAAGACGAGGAAATTGCCGGGCTCATGAGGGATGAGGCACAACGCCTTGGTTTCCGAGAGTTAACAGATTACCTGATGAGAAGTAACAAAACAGAAGAGGAACTTCAACAAGAACTGCGTCCTATAGCGAAAAGGCGGCTTACGCAGGGTCTTGTCCTCGGGGAATTAGCCGAAGAAGAAAAGATTGAAATTAATTCCACAGAGGTAGATAATAAAGTAGGTGAGATTGCCAATGGCGCTGAGGATAAGGAAAACACAAGGCAGCTCTTCTCACTGCCTCAAATTAAGCAGTCAATTAAACAATCTCTGCTTACTCAAAAGACGATGGACCGCTTATTACAAATAGTCCTTGGCAATGTTGAGAATATGACAAAGGAGGAATGATGGAGACAACAGCTCAAGTAATAATTCCTACAGTGACGGAGACCAGTGCTCGGGGTGAACGTATTTTCGACATATATTCCCTCTTGCTGAGGGAGAGAATCGTTTTTTTGGGCACGCCGATCAATGACCAGGTAGCCAACCTTATCATTGCCCAGCTCCTCTACTTAGAGAGAGAAGACCCGGAAAAGGATATAAACCTTTATGTTCATTGCCCCGGCGGCATTATCAGCGCTGGTTTAGCCATTTACGATACTATGCAGATTCTGCGCTGCCCTGTATCCACCATTTGTGTTGGTCTAGCAGCGAGCATGGGCACCTTGCTTCTTTGCGCTGGAACCAAAACTAAAAGGTACGCTTTGCCCAACTCTACTATACATATGCACCAGGCAGTTGGTGGTGCTCAAGGGCAGGCGGCGGATATTGAAATTGCGGCTCGAGAAATCATGAGGATGCAGGAGAAGATACGCAACATTATAGCTTATCACACGGACCAGCCGGTAGAGAAGATTGCCCATGATACCGACAGAGACTTTTATCTCAGCGCCGAACAAGCAGTGGAATATGGTATTGTAGACGAGATACTTAGCAAGCCAGCCAAGAAATAGAACAGATGCTTGAAGGCAGGGGGATTTTGGTTTTGGTTGGTGGGATGATAACAGATTTTATAGGGACGAGCTCTGGAGTTTATGCCACAGGCGAAGCAGCATTTGGTGGGTTGGGCAAAGCGGGCTTAATTACTGTCATCGTCATTTCCTTAATCGCTACTGTTACCTTCGTGTGGATCTTCCGTGAGACCAGAAAGCGAGAGTAATCTCTACTAGCCCAGCCTGGCAGCTTCCTCTCTAACCAGGCGTCGAATCCTTTTGTGGATTTCCTCGGGATGAGTTCTGAAACTCCGCGAAGAATCTTTATCTTTTGGACTCTGCCCCTTTACTTCGTTGCTATTATGCGCTCTCTTATCTTTGCCCAGGTGCTCGCAAAGTGAACCAAGGGGCTGGACCTTTGCCCAAATATCCTGCCTTGAGCTAAACAATTTAAGAAGTCCTCTGGGCCATCGAATTCGGGCATTTCCACATATGCTCGGCCAATTTCGCCTAAAGTATGGGCATCGCTGCCAGCGCTGGCAGTCTTTCCCTGCTCAATGGCTAATTTCCATGCCCTGGCATCGCTATTAGGAAATGGCGTACGCGAATTATAAGCTTCAATAATATCAACCTGCGATAAGACCTCTCCTGAGATTAGCTTGTTAGAATTCCGCAAAGGCGACCTGCCAAATGGGTGAGGAATGCCGACTAGTCCACCTTGACTTCTGATTTGAGCTATTGTTTCCTGGGGAGACAATCCCCGGGGAACTTCTTCAGTAAGAAACAGCCCCATTAGTTCGCCCGCAGAAGTTAGTATCTCCTCAGCAACGATTATCTTAAATGGAGCAATTTCTTTTAGTTTTAAGGCGCCAGTAATGGTACCATGGTCAGCTACGGCAATACAATTTATGCCCAGCTTGAGACAGCGCTCGACTATTCGCTCCAAAGGCGTGACGCAATCTATGGAGTAACAGGTATGAACATGTAAATCAGTTTTTATCAATTAGCTTGCCTATCTTGTTGTTGCCTATCGGTCATACTGAGTTCTCCTCCCCTTGTCATTCTGACCCTGAACGAAGTGAAGGGGAAGAATCTAATCCCGCTCAAGGTAAACTCCGCGACCGAAGAATCTGACTCCTTCGCCTGTTACCTGATTATACCAGATTGTTTAATATTGCACCTGAATTCGTTCAGCCTCAGTGCCCCAAAGGTTTTAGGGAAAGGAGCCGGCATCTTTGAGTGTGTCTGTTTGTGCTATATAGTTAACTGCAAAAACCCTTATAATTCTCCCTCCCCAGGCGGGAGGGAGTTAGAGGGAGGGGGATTCAACCCTCATCCTTCGATAAACTCAGGACAGGCTCTTAATCCTCTCCCATCCAGGGAGAGGAAATTTGTACGGAATTGTGTGGAAGACTATGATCAACTTAAACCACAGACGAGGCGTGCAGCAAGATGGGCTATGTTAAGGCCAAAATAATTATCGGAGACCCCCAAAAGAATAAGCTGCAAGAAGTTGTTTTTCTCGCCGATTCCAGTGCTTTTTTCCCTATCATATCGCCAGCTTTAGCGACGACAAATCGCTGAAAAGGCTGATTAATCGATATCAGCCTGCCTTCTCGAGATACTCCCCAGTGCGTGTATCAACTTTGATGATGTCGCCGACATTAATGAAAAGAGGAATCTGGATGGTTACCCCCGTTTCTAGCTTAGCTGGCTTGGTACCCGCTGTGGCTCTATCCCCCTTGAAGCCGGGCTCTGTCTCCATAACCTGAAGCCCTACCGATCTAGGTAGCTCTATAGCCACTGTACCCCCCTTGCAGGTCAGAATCTCCAGCATCAGACCCTCTTTTAGATAATTTGTGCCCTCCCCTATTTGAGCAGAACTTAACATAATTTGCTCGTAACTCTCATTATCCATGAAGTAATAGATGTCGCCATCGCTATAAAGGTACTGGACCGGGCGATGCTCCAGAAATGCTGGTGTAACTTTATCCCCGGATTGGAAATTCCTCTCGGTGACATTCCCGCTGCGAACATCACGAAGCCTCAACTTAACTACAGGCTGCCTTTGCTGCATCTTGACATGCTGGTATTCCAGAACTTGGTATATTTCGCCATTTAGCTCTATAGCAGCTCCCTTTCTCAATTCTCCGGCATCGATCATAGGACAACCTCCTAGTTAAGCATTCAGCCCTCAGCTATCAGTATTCAGTTTTTGTATCAACCTCGTAAGCATAAGTTTTACTTCTGTTACTTGGTTATTCAATTACATCCGCATCCTTCCGCAATATTTGCTGGAATTGATGAAGTGACTCTTCGAAGCTGACTTATCAATCCGTAGGTTTCTTCTCGAGGAAAGAGTAGCGTAATCTTATATACGGATAGTGACAATTCATGGCTTTTTTGCCCTACTTTTAAGCTTCTGAAATCTTTCATCGCTGAGCACTTGTTGAGCGCTTGCCAGCGTTCAGCAGATTACTGATTGCTGAAAGCTGATAGCTGAAAGCTATTTTTCTCTGACCTGGTAAGCACTTTTGCCTTACCGTTTTTCAGAACTACCATATCCTCAATCCTAACACCACCTTGTCCCGCAAGATAAATTCCAGGTTCCATGGTAAAAACCATGCCATCTGCAAGTGAATCGGAGGAGCCATGACCAAGCGTCGGTGACTCGTGCACCGCTAACCCAACACCATGTCCTAATTTATGTCCAAAGGCATCTCCATAGCCAGCTTGTTCAACAACGCTTCGAGCCAATTGGTCTGCCTGCGAAGCATCCATACCTGATTCAACTCCTTCTATGGCAGTGGTCTGTGCTTTGAGAACTATATTATAAATTTTTTGCAGGGTTTTGTCTGCTTTGCCCAAAAATAAAGTGCGACTAAGGTCGCTGCAATAACCACTGATTCTAGCCCCCATATCAATCAAGACTGGTTCACCAGAACGAATTATTTTTTCTGTAGGTCGCGCATGAGGCAAAGCTGAATTGGGGCCTGAAGCCACAGTGATTTCGAAGGGCATTCCCTCACTCCCTTCTTGGCGAAGGAATTTCTCTATCGCCCAGGCTACCTCCTTCTCCGTCACGCCAGGACGAATTATCCCCTTTGCCTCTTCAAAGGCGGCATCGACTAGCTCTACTGCCTTCATGATAAACCCTATCTCCTCTGGCTCTTTTATGGAGCGAAGCTGTCCTACCATGCCAGTGGTGGGAACAAGCTCAAGGTTAACTTGCTTTGTCCTTATTGCCTCGCTGAGCTTATGATAACTATCGTAAGAAATAAAATTTGCCTCGAAGCCTAATTCGTGCCATCCTGAATCAGAGACCAAACCAGGAAGCCAGTCATGTAACTCTCGTTTAGTTTGGATAATTTCAAAATCTGGCGACTCTCTCTTAGCTTGCTCCACATAGCGAAAGTCAGTAGCTAAAACAGCATTCTGTTCTGAAATGAGCAGCCATCCTGAGGAGCCGGTAAATCCGGAAAGGTAGCGGAGGTTCTCCGGCTGGGAAAGCATGAGAGCGTCCAGTTCCTTTTCAGCGATTAAAACTCGCAGCTTCTGCAGCCGCCTTATTCCCGACTTTCTGCCCGGGCCTTCGACAGTTTTACGCTTCATTTCTAGCCTTCCTCTGCCATTCTGAGCGGAGAATCTCTGACATACTTCATTCCCTTCCACTATATTCACAATAATACCATGAAAAAGCGCCCGCTGGAAGAAAAAAGAAGCAGGTGGCAAAAAACAAGCGTGGCGCCAAAGTGCACAAAGTTTATTATGCGGCACGAATGCCCCATCAGCGATTCCTCGAATCCGAAGTGCTCGAAGAGGCGAAGCAGCAGGAACTGGCAGTGACCTATTATGGTCTGAACACGGTCATACTATTAGAACAGGTCAATTTGAAGCAGGAGAGCTTACGGAGGCGGGCAAAGTCGCGGTACAAACTCCTCGCCTGGCTCGGATAGCTTTACTTACCGTGAAGGAAAGGATTCCTTCACGCCGCAGTTGATAGTTTTACTTTGCGTTGACAAGCCAGGCATTTAGCCCAATTCCCTCTATCTTGTACCAAAAGCTTGCCACAGTCAGGACAAGGCTGCGCTATTGGCCGGCGGCTTATGGCGAATTGACATTGGGGAAACTTGCTGCACCCATAGAACACCTGCTTTTTCTTATTAATTCTTTCCACGATTTCACCGCCACATTGGGGACAAGGAACTCCAGTTTTAACTATGTAGGGCATCGCTGTTTTACAGTCCGGATAGCCACTACAGGCGATAAATTTACCGAACCGCCCGACCTTTATGACCATGGCGCGACCACAATTTGGACATGTCTCCTCGCTCATTTGAGTCATGTCGACCTTTTCTACATTCACCCAAGCCTTATGCAACATGCCTTCGAAGGGAGGGTAAAATTCCTTCAAAGCAGCTATCCATTCATATTTACCCCGAGCTATTTCGTCCAATTGTTTTTCCATCTGCGCTGTGAAGCCAATGCCAACGATTCCCGGGAAATGCTCGGTCAAGATATCATTGACTACGAACCCCAGCTCAGTAGGGTAGAACTTGCCATCGGCTTTGTTTACATAATCTCTCTCTTGAATGGTGGACAAAGTAGGGGCGTAGGTACTGGGGCGCCCGATTCCATTCTGCTCCAGTGCTTTTATCAATGTGGCCTCTGTGTAGCGAGATGGTGGTTGGGTGAAGCGCTGCTCAGGAAAGATTCCCAGGTAGGTCAATTCATCCCCAACTCTCAGTTCAGGTAAAGCAACAAAGCTTTCCCCTCGTTCATCTTCATCCCTGCTTTCGCTGTAAACTGTCAGAAAACCGAGGAATTTAACCACAGAGCTGCTTGCCTTGAGTAGATATCCCTGAGATTGATTCCCCTGTACTGTGTTCAGGACCTCAACGACATTCTGTGCCTGTATCTCCACATTAGTTGTATCATATAAAGCTGCCGACATTTGACTGGCGACCATGCGCTTCCAGATAAGCTCGTAGAGCTTTAGCTGGTTTGAATTAAGAAACGATCTGATTTGCTCTGGTTGGCGGTGAATTTTGGTGGGACGAATTGCCTCATGAGCTTCCTGTGCCCATTTTGCTTTCTTGACAAAGCTGCGTGGCTTTGGCGGGAGGTATTCAGCTCCGTATTTCTCGCTGATGAACTCTCTCGCCTCGCTTATGGCGGAGGCAGCCACATGGGTAGAATCAGTGCGCATATAGGTAATAAGGCCCACGGAGCCTTCCTTGCCCAGGGACAGTCCTTCATAAAGTTGCTGGGCGATAGCCATAGTTCGCCCAGCGGTGAAGCGTAGTCTTCGCCAGGCCTCTTGCTGTAAGGTGCTGGTGATAAAAGGTGGAGCTGGTTGACGAGCCACCTGTTTAGGCACTACCGCCTTAACTGCATATTTGGACTTTTCTAAGTCCGCGACGACCTTGTCTGCTTCGTCTTTATTGACAATATCTGATTTAGTACCATCGATCAAGGCGACGAGCCTGGCTTTAAAACTCGCCTCTTTTTTCTCAGGCGGCTCTAACTCGACTTCGATAATCCAGTACTCCTGGGGAATAAAGTTTTGAAACTCCCGCTCGCGGTCAACAATCATCCTCACGGCCACCGATTGAACCCTGCCTGCGGAAAGCCCCCTCTGCACCTTTTGCCACAGGAGCGGACTCAGCTTGTAGCCCACAAGTCTATCGAGGATACGCCTCGCTTGTTGGGCATTCACCAGGTTCATATCAATAGAGCGAGGACTTTGGAAGGCTTCCTGAACGGCATCCCTGGTTATTTCATGAAAGACTACGCGATGAAAGGGCTTCACATCCTTGTCTAACTTGATTGCTTGCACAAGATGCCAGGAAATTGCCTCTCCTTCACGGTCAGGGTCAGTAGCCAAATAGATGGAACTCGCCTTACTAGCCGCCTTCTTTAGCTCGCCAATAATCTTTTTCTTCTGCGCTGGAATGACATACTTGGGGGTGAAATCCTGGTCTATATCTACTCCCAGTCTTGTCCGGGGTAAATCGCGTACATGCCCCAGAGACGCTTTGATAGCATAGCTGCGTCCGAGAATCCTGTTTAGCGTCCTTGCTTTGGCTGGAGATTCGACAATAACCAGTTTTTGCTTCGCAATTTTGCCATCGTCAAAAGAATTGTTGTTTCCTTTATCCTTGATTTTTGTTTTTGCCTTTGGCAAATTTTACCTCCTTGCTTTCGACCTTTGGGCAAATTTATCCCGTCCTAATTCCTTGAGCCAGCACATAGTTCATGCTTCCCACTTGCTTGGCAATCCCTTTTAACTCCAGCATCGATAGAGTGCTGCTTACCTCCGGCATTGGTAAACCGCTGCGGCGGCAAATTTCATCTATATGATTTGGTTCGGATGTCAATTGTTTTAGTATAGCTGATTCAACTTCGTCAGCCGGCGAAAATTCCTTAATTTCCATTTGCTGTACCACGATGGTCAAGTTTAGTTCTTCGAGAATGTCAGCATAATTGCGAACTAACTTGGCTCCTTCTTGAATAAGACGGTTAGTTCCCTGGCTACTCGGGGAAAGGATGCTGCCGGGGATGGCAAAGACCTCTCGATTCTGTTCCAGTGCCTGCTGTGCCGTGATCAAAGCCCCGCTCCTTTCTCCGGCTTCCACCACCAACACTCCCAAGCTCAAGCCACTCATAATTCGATTGCGGAGCGGGAAGTTCTCAGCCTTTGGCTTGACGCCTAAAGGATGTTCGCTTACCAAAGCTCCTTGTTCCATAATACCTTGAGCGAGTTTGGCATTTTCCCCCGGATAGACGATATCCAGCCCGGAGGCAAACACAGCTATGGTTTTGCCTCCGGCATCCAGAGCAGCCCGATGTGCCACAGAATCAATTCCTCTGGCTAATCCGCTGACAATAGTGATTTGACTTCGGGCTAAGCTAGTCACGAGCTCTTCAGTTACTTGCCGCCCGTAGATGGTGGGACGGCGGGTGCCAACCACAGCTAGGCAAGGCTCATCTTGGACATGGAGATTACCTCTCACATAAAGCACCGGGGGATAATCATAAATTTCCTTTAATCTAGAAGGATAAAGAGGGTCATCACAGGCAAGCACCTGTATCCTGCAGCGTTGTAGTTTTTCCATCTCGGCGTCCAGGGAGATTCTCGGGCGTAGGACCACCAGGGCATCTATGCTTCGCGAATCTATCCCCGCTTGCTTTAGCTTGCCTTCGGGGGCTTTCCATGCATCCTGTAAATTGCCAAAATACTCTTTTAACCGAGAAATCCGCACCCGGCCAATCCCGGCTATCCCGGAGAAACCAACCCAATATTTTAATTCGTCAGCGTCTACCATGATGATTGGTGGATTGTATCACAGGCTCATCCATATCGTCATCACCAGGAGTCTCTTCCAATACAAGGTGAGCCTGAAAGATTAAGGCAAATCGTTTATGGTTGGGACATGCAACTGATGATGAACGACAGACAATTACAGACGGTAGAGCAAGTAAGGCAATTTCTGGAGGGA
>Ga0114946_10002691_pt1 | contig 12142 bp, 12 predicted proteins | sample WalLakDeSediment_FD_88676 | JGI IMG/M metagenome (GOLD analysis project Ga0114946, IMG submission 88676) | Lake sediment microbial communities from Walker lake, Nevada to study Microbial Dark Matter (Phase II) - Walker Lake 11/02/13 Deep Sediment | ecosystem: Environmental > Aquatic >...
CATCGGCATAATCATCATCTCGAATGCCATCAACCTGTTCCTCTTATCAGCGGGCGCCTACCAAGGAGATGTGGCTGCTTACACAAATGTGATTGGACAGCGCAGCGACGCGCTGCCACAGGCGCTGGTTCTGACCGCCATTGTCATCAGCGTAGGTGGCTTCGCCTTTGTACTGGAAATGCTATACATCTTGTCAATCCGCTACCACACCAGCGATTCCGATGAAGTCAACCGACTGAGGCACTGAGCAACTCAAGCAATGCATTATGAATGATCTTTTCGACCACTTAGCCATCCTGCCCATTATCATCCCCCTGACCGGGGCGGCTGTTGGGTTATTGCTGCGCGCCCGCCACCGCCTGCAGGCCTGGTGGACCATGGGCGCTATCCTGACCTCCCTGGCCAGCAGCCTGACGCTGCTGTACGTGGTCTGGGATACGGGCAAACCGGTCGTCTTCCAGGTCGGAGCTTATGCAGCGCCATTCGGCATCTCGATTGTGGGTGACATGCTCTCAGCTACCATGGTGGTCATGAGCCAGATCGTTCTCTCAGCCGGGATTCTGTATGCTTTGGACTGCAAAGATCAGGTCGCCCAGTACCCTACTTTTTACCCACTTTTCTTGATGTTGGCTACCGGCCTAACCGGTGGCATGCTGACGGGTGACCTGTTCAACCTGTTCGTATTCACCGAGCTGTTGGTCATCTCAGCCGCCATCTTGACTGCCATCTCCGACGATAAACTGGGCACCGAAGCAGCCTACAAATATTTTTATATCAGCCTGATGGCTGCCATCTTTCTGTTGATTGGGGCCGGCCTGCTGTACACATCATACGGCACATTGAATATCGCACAACTGGCGCAGTTGATCGGCATGGACGAGCAGCGCACCCTGGTTCCGGCGGCAATGGTCTTTATCATGGCCTTTTTCATGGTCAAAAGCGCCGTTATCCCCTTCCATTTCTGGCAGCCAGATTTCCACACTGCCGCTCCTACCCCAGTACACGCGGTCCTGTCATCGGTGGTTGTAAAACTGGGCATCTATGGCTTTTTCCGTATGACCACCCTGCTGTTCATTGACCAGGCCGAGGGAATCCAGGCGGTGTTGATCTTGCTGGGTGTGACGGGGATCTTCTTTGGGGGGTTGGGCGCCACGGGCACTTATGACGCCAAACGAATGCTGGCTTACTCCACCCTGGGGCAATTAGGCTTCATCCTGGTTGCGATCGGCTGGGGCACCCCCTTAGCTCTGATGGCAGCCATCGTTTACGCCTTCAATCATAGCTTGTTGAAAGCCGCCATGCTGATGCTGGCTGGCAGCGTGGCCAGCCGGGCGCCGATCAAAACGGCGGCCTTCTCGGCCATCACCGGGCTGGGCAAAACGGTACCCCTGGCCGGCGTGTTGTTCCTGTTGGGAAGCATGGGGTTGGCGGGTATCCCCCCCATGAACGGCTTTGTCAGCAAGCTGACCCTGTTTTACAGCGGTCTGGAGGCGCAGTCCTATCTGCCGCTGGGCTTGCTGGCTCTGGCAAGCATTATCACTGTCGTTTACACTGCCAGAGCCTTCCAGAGGATCTGGTGGGAACCATTGCCTGAAAACGTACAACCTAAAAAGTATGGCGACCGCTTGATTGCGCCGGCGATATTGATCAGCTTGTGCCTGGTCCTGGGGCTGTGGGGAGAGCCATTATTGCAATTGGCTCAGGCAACTGTTAGCTGGATGGGCGATCCTGCTGCATACATCCAGGCAGTGTTGGGAGGGTAGCGCGTTGACATATCCTGGAAACTACCTGCGAGTCACACTTCCACTGCTGATTATTTACCTGGCGCTGACCTCCAACCTGGCGCTGAACAATATCTTGCTGGGTCTACTGGTCTCGACAACCATAGCCATTTTGATCCGCCCACGGAGACAACACTACCAACTGCATCGCCTCCCTGGAACGCTGTGGGCGGTTGGGCAGTATGTCTTGATCCTCATGGTAGATATCATCAAGAACGGTCTACAAGTTGCCCGCATCGTGCTGACCCCCAGTTTGCCCATCCAACCGGGCATCATATCCATCCCATCCCAATGTGACACGGAATTTGGCACCGCGCTGAGCGCGCACGCGATTACCGTTTCGCCAGGAGAGCTGGTGGTGGAGGTGGGTGAAGACGGCACCATGTATACACACTGCCTGGATGCCACCAACAGCGAGCAAAAAGCAGCCGAGGCGCAGAGGCTGCGCGTGAACTTATTACAGAAGATCTTTCCATAAATATCCAAAAACAGGTGGGTGTGAGGGCCCAAACACCTGTTTTGCAGATTTAGCTACAGAAAAGGCATTAGAATAGTAATCGATGATTGAAACTGTCCTGATTTACACATTGAACCTCTCCCTGGCCATCCATATCGCGCTGATTGCGGTATGCGTATGGCGGGTAGGGCGAGGGGAAAACTTGATCGACCGGCTGATCGGGCTGGACATGACTGCCACCTTGATCCTGGCTGTGCTGGTGTTGGTATCCTTCATCTCGCAGGACGTGATCTATATCGATATCGCCCTGGCTCTGGCAGCCCTGGGATTCATCGGCACGATCGCCTTGGCACGCTATATCGCCGATCAGGAGATGTTTTAATTATTATGGAATATATCCTTCAGTTTGTTGCCTTGATTGCGGTCATTGTGGGTACAATGTTTTCTATACTCGGCGTTGTCGGGTTAATCCGCCTGCCGGATGTATACACCCGCCTGCATGCCACCGGGAAGGTTGGCTTGTTTGGGGTCGTGTTATTATTGATCGGCGACGTGGTTTTCACTCCCTTGGGTCTCAGCAAAGGGTTGGCATTGATCGTGCTTTTAATGATCGGAGGCCCAGCCACCTCCCATGCGCTGGCCTCAGCCGCTTATCGCTCGGGCATCCCCATGAAACAGGCCATCCGTGATGATCTGAAAGAGAAAATCGAATCATAGCTGTGGTTCACCTGTTAGCCCCAATTCTTAACAATCGCTGGCTGAACTGCGTAACTCCTAACACAATTAGATAAACAGAGGGGTAGATATGGACATACAGAAATCCTGGCATTCGATAAGCATCGATGAAACCTTTGCAGCTCTCGAGACAAAACCGAAAGGGTTAACCGAGGCAGAAGTCAAAGCACGCCTGGAAAAATATGGTAGAAATGAAGTTGAAACGGAAGCCGGCGCCACCTGGGTCAAGATCCTGTTACACCAGTTCATCAACCCGCTGGTAGCAGTGTTGGTGGTAGCAGCCGTCATCGCGCTGCTGGCCGGCAAGACCATTGACACAATCGTCATTGGGGTCGTTATCCTGTTTAACACTGCCATCGGATTTTTCCAGGAATTTCAGGCCGAATCAGCCATTGAAGCTTTAAGATCGCGTTCCGCGCCCCAAGCCGATGTCTTACGCTGTGAGGAGGGTGACCGCTGCACGGATGTCAGCGTTGATACTGCAGAGATCGTCCCCGGAGATATCATCTTACTGGAGGCAGGCGATAAAATCGCGGCCGACAGCCGCATCTTTGAAGCTGCCAACTTAGAAATCGACGAATCGATGTTAACCGGGGAATCGCTCACCGTTTCCAAAACCATTGAACCCCTGGAAAGCGAGCTGGCAGTGGCAGACCGGACCAACCTGGCATACGGCGGCACCATCGTTACCGAAGGCAAGGGCAAAGCTATCGTGTACGCCACCGGAAAGAACACACAGCTAGGCGAGATCGCCACCCTGATCCAGGAGACCGAAAAAGCCGCCTCGCCCTTGCAGATCCAAACCGGCGAGTTGGGCAAACGACTTGGATTTATCGCCTTTGGAGCTGGTGCGCTGATCCTGGTATTAGGTTTGATGCGCGGGCTCGAGCTGCAAGAGGTGTTCCTGTTTGCTCTGGCGGCGGTCGTATCGTCTATCCCTGAAGGGCTGCCGGCTGTCATGACCATTACCCTGGCAGTTGGCGTCAATCGCATGGCCCGGCGCAACGCCATCATCCGGCGACTCCCAGCCGTAGACACCTTAGGCGCCACAACGGTGATCTCAACCGACAAGACCGGTACGCTGACCACCAACCAGATGACCGTTCAACAAATCCTGGCAGGCGGAAAGCTAATCCACGTATCCGGCGCCGGCTTTACCCCCGAAGGTGAATTCACAGATAACGGAGAAGAGATCGAACCCGCCGAAAATGAAGACCTGTGCACAGCGCTGCGCATTGCGGCTTTATCCAACGATTCCCGCCTAGTGCACGAGGAAGAAGGCCCAGACATTCGCTGGGGTATACGCGGTGATCCGACCGAAGGCGCTTTGATCGTAGCGGGCAGAAAAGCGGGTTTGGATCGACCTGATTTGGAAAGGGAGTATCCCCGGATTAATGAAATCCCTTTCAGCTCTCAAAAAAATATATGGCGACATTTCATGAAACCCCATCAGGAGGCACCCAGGTTTTTCTGAAGGGCGCCCCAGAGACAATTTTAGACTTTTGCAGCTCAATCCGCCTGGATGGGGAAGTGGTCGAGCTAACCCAGGAACAGCGGGAAGCCGTCTTGCAAACCAACAAGGAAATGGCCAAGCAAGCCTTGCGGGTGTTAGGTGTGGCCTACCAGGAGATCGACCGAGAAAAAGTCGAACAAATCAAAGATAACATCTCTGAAGATCAAGGAGAGCTGGTCTTCGCCGGCTTATTTGGCATGATCGACCCCCCTCGTGAGGAGGTCTTTGAGGCTATTGAGCGTTGCAAACGAGCCGGCATCCGCGTGATCATGGCCACCGGAGACCACCAGACCACTGGTGAAGCCATTGCTCGCAAAGTGGGTATCCTGGAAGAAGGTCAAAAAGTGCTCACCGGGCTGGAGCTCGACCATTTGAGCGATGAGGAGCTGGACCAGGAAATACAAAAAACGGCCGTGTTTGCCAGGGTCTCCCCAGCGCACAAGCAGCGCATCGTTGCCTCCCTCCAGCGCCATGGAGAGATAGTGGCCATGACCGGCGATGGGGTGAACGATGCGCCCGCCTTAAAGGCAGCCGAGATCGGCGTGGCCATGGGCATAACCGGCACTGACGTGACCAAAGAGACGGCAGACATGGTGCTCACGGACGACAATTTCGCCAGTATTGTCAATGCAGCCGAAGAGGGGCGAGTCGTATTCCAAAATGTGCGCAAGGTGGTAAATTTTCTGATCTCCACCAACGCCGGGGAAATCCTGACCATCCTGGGCGCCATTTTCCTGCTCCCGGTGGGGCAATTAATTTTTACTCCAGTACAGGTCTTATGGGTAAATCTGGTCACCGACGGCCTGCTGGATATCACCATTGCCCTGGAACCAAAAGAAGGGGATGTGATGAATGAGCCGCCGCGCAGGTCGCAGGCGCGGATTATCAACCGCAGCATGCTCCTCGTTGTGCTCTTCGTAGCCATTATCATGGCAGCCGGAACTCTAGGGGTATATTTGAGCGTTCAGAACTCTGTCAACGCTGAACGCGCCCAGACCATGGCTTTCATTACCATCGCCATGTTCCAGGTCTTCAACTCCTTCAACGTCCGCTCTCTGAACAAATCCATCTTCCAGATCGGTGTCTTCAGCAATAAATATCTGATCGGCGCCATTATTGTCTCGGTCTCGCTGTTATACCTGGCGACCGTTGTCCCCTTCATGCAGGTAGCTCTTTCAACAGTCCCCTTAAGGACAGGCGACTGGGGCTTGATCACACTGGTATCCAGCTCGATTTTGATCCTGGGAGAGCTCAGGAAGCTTGTTTGGAGGAGGATGAATAAAAGTTAACCACATGCCTACACAGAATCAAAAGAAAGCTCAAATTGAAGAGACATTGAGTGAGGTGGTGCTGGCCCGGCTGGGATCAGCTAATATCAAAACCTGCCAGCCGCATGTGGTGCCGGTCTGGTTTCTATGGGATGGTGAGAGCGTCTATATCAGCGCTTTTACCAGCACCCGCAAGGTCAAGGACTTGCAGGGAAACCGGAGATGTTCGATTTTAATCGAGCCAGCGGCTGGAGATGGAAAGCTTCAGGCGATTTTATTAGAAGGCGTATGTGAGCTGATCAGCGAGCCGCGCCAGCTGGTTGAGGAATTATCACTGCGCATTTATACGCGCTACCTGGGAGCGGAAGGCGTCCTGGCGGATGAGCCACAATCTTGGAGCAGGGACCCAGAAAACCTGATCATCAAGCTGAAGCCCGAGCGGATTGCTTCCTGGTAACGATTTGGTCAAGATTCGCCCCTGACGTGACGTCTGGACCAGGCGGCTACCCCAATCACGCCGGCATCATTGCCCAAACGGGCCGGGACGATCTCAACCTGCTCTGCTGGCATCACAAAAACACGCTCCTTCACCGTCTTGCGGATGGGCTCTAGCAGCAGGTCGCCGGCTTGGGAAACCCCACCGGCAATGACCACTTTGCGCGGCCCAACTGATACCAGGGTATTCGAAATCGCAATGCCCAGGTAAGTACCGGCTCGCTGGAAAATATCCAATGCAATCCGGTCGCCGGCTATAGCAGCTTTATAAATCACTTTGGGAGTAATGCGGTTGAGGTCATTTTCAATCAACTCAGCGATCTTGGTGGTCAGTCCCTGGCTGACCGCCTTCATGCCCATCGCAGCAATAGCCGGACCTGAGCTGTACACTTCCAGGCAGCCCCGGTTTCCACAACCACATAAAGCGCCATTGGGCTCGACGGTCTGATGTCCCAATTCCCCGGCTGTCCCACCGATGCCCAGGTGTAGCTGGCCATTGATGACCAGACCACCCCCAACGCCCGTGCCAATGGCGAAACAGGCCATGGTATCCACATCCTGACCGGCGCCAAAGCGCCATTCGCCGTACGTGATAGCGCGCACATCGTTCAGCAAGTTGACCGGCAGCCCGGTTTGGTCAGAGATAGTCTTAGCCAAAGGCACGTTCGGCCATTGCCCAGACAGGTTGGGCAAGAAAAGGGTGGTACCCTTTTCCAGATCCAGTACTCCTGGCACTCCTATCCCAATCCCACCAATGTCATCTATCGGGATATTGCTTTCATGGATAATCCGGTTGATTAAGCCAGCCATGCGGGCCATTACCGCATCATGCCCTTCTCTGGCTAAGGTTGGAATAGTCGCCTGATGAGAAATTTCCCCCGTCTCCAGGTTCACAATCCCTGCCCGAAAATTAGTGCCTCCCAAATCGCAGCCGATGTATTTTCTCATGCCCAGCCTCATCCAGAAATTTTGATTGACACAGCCTGTTCATATCTTCTATAATAATTTTATCAGAGCCTGGCCTGTCCTAACAAGCATTGATCTCAGCAGCCGGGAGGAAAAGATGCGCGCGTTCTCGGAGCCAGCCAAACAACGGAAAGAAGCCATCCAAAAACACAAAGAACGCGGCGGGCAGGTCGCAGCAGTGCTGCCCATCCATTACCCGCGCGCGCTGTTGCGGGCGTTCAACTACCTGCCGGTTGAAGTATGGGGGCCACCGCAAATAATTAATCGTCCTAGCGCTGCACACCTGCAACCATATATCTGCTCCATCGCTCATAACGCGCTGTCCTTCCTCCTGACGGGTGGGTTAGAACCCGCCGATCTGATCCTGGCGCCGCATACATGCGACTCGTTGCAAGGCCTGGGCAGCATCATCTTAGATTTTATAAAGCCCAGACAAGCCGTCTTGACTTTGTATTTACCGCGCGGGGGAGAACCTGAGAGCCTGGAATACCTGGCTCGTGAGATCCAATCGCTTTACAATCAATTAGAGCTCCTGACCGGCTGCTCCCCAAGCATGGCTGACCTGGCTGAGAGCATCCATAGAGAAGAGGCTGCAGACAGGGCGTTGAGCGAGCTTTACCAGCAACGCCTGGTTCTCCCCCTGGACTCACCGGCTTTTTACCGGCTGATCCGCTCACGGGAATACCTGCCGGCAGAGGTTTTCGAGTCAGCCGCGCGGGATGTTTTGTCTGTGGCTGCTGAAAGTGCTCAGCAGGGTGGAACACCGATCCTGCTCTCGGGCATCGTCCCCGAACCGATGGCAGTACTCGAGGCGATCACCACTGCAGGCGGTTATATTGCCGGTGATGACCTGGCTTGCTGCGGTCGGCGCTTATATCCACCCGGCGCCAGCCCGGCGCCTTTCACCCGCATGGCTGAGAGCCTGCTGCACGCGCCAGCTGACCCCACCCGCGGCAGTCCCATCCAGGAACGCTTTGAATGGCTGCTGGACATGGCTCACCGGACCGGCGCCAGGGGAGTCGTCTTCTATGAAATTAAGTTTTGCGAGCCGGAGCTTTTCGACCTGCCGGTTTTGCGCAAGAAGTTGATGAAAAGTGGGGTGCGCTCAACGGTGATCGAAATAGACCTCAACGATGGACTCACCCAACAGAACCTGACCCGCCTGGAAGCCTTTTTGGAGGCTCTCCAATGAAAGACCCCAGCCTGGCGCGCTACCATCTTTCTGTAGGTCTGGGTAGGGCAGCCCTGCGGATTCGCCGCTGGCAGGCCGAGCGCAAGGCCTTATCTGCCAAAGGTTGGAATAGCCAGGCGCTTACCCCACCACTCAAAATATCGCCCTACACCAAAGAACTGGTTGCCCGCCATTATTTGGAAGGACGCTATGCCAATCAGGGTCGCAAGGTTGCCTGGGTGACGTCAGGAGCACCGGTGGAGATTTTGAAAGCCCTGGATTTCTATGTCCTATATCCCGAAAACCATGCTGCGGTATGCGGCGCGGCGCGCCTGGCGGAAGACCTGGCTGTTCAGGCCGAAAACGCAGGTTATTCGCGCGATATTTGCTCCTATGCCAGGACAGATTTGGGCGCGCTGATCTGCGGACGCACCCCGGTTGGCAGTCTGCCCCGCCCAGACTTGTTGTTTGCCTGTACAAACATCTGCCAGACCGTCCTGGCCTGGTACCGGGTGCTCGCCGACCATTATCAAACGCCCCTGATCGTTATTGATACACCTTTTATTTACCAACAGCCCGGCGAACATGCCCTGGGTTACGTTCAGCAGCAGTGCGAAGCAGCCATCCCACTGGCAGAGCAAGTGGCTGGCAAAAAACTGGACGAGACCCGCCTGCGCGAAACGATCAAGCACAGCCGCACCGCCTCCCAACTGTGGATGGAGATATTAGAAAGCGCCCGCCACCACCCCGCACCGATCTCTGTCTTTGACCAGTTTATCCACATGGCTCCGATCGTGGAAATGCGCGGCGATCCCCAGACAGTTGACTTTTATGCAGCCATGCTGAGGGAGGTCCACGAGCGAATAGACAAAGGCATTGGGACGGTAAAACGCGAGCAGAAAAGGCTCCTGTGGGATAACCTGCCCCTATGGTACCGGCTGCGCAACCTGGCAGAGATGTTGGGAGAGCGTGGAGTGGCTTTGATCGCCTCCAGCTACACCAACGCCTGGGGGGAGCTGGCCGAAATGATCGACCCGCACAAGCCACTTGAATCAATGGCTCGGGTTTATTTGCACCCCATCCTCAACCAGGGGGCAGGTCATAAGCTGACCACTTTGCAGCGTATGGTAACAAAATACCAGTTGGATGGCGTGCTACTACATTCAGATCGCTCGTGTAAACCGTACTCAATAGGACAGATGGACCAGCGTGAGCGCTTGAGCAAGGATTTCGGGATACCGGCGCTCTTGCTGGATGCCGATCATAACGACCCGCGCGCTTTTTCAGAGGAACAAATAGCCACCCGGCTCGGGGCATTTATGGAGATATTAGGAGTGTAATGAGCCTCGACATCCGTGCATTAGGACTCGATCTTGGCTCCACCACAGCAAAGATCGTTGGCGTTGACCATCAGGGTTGTCTGGTTTGGCACCACCTGGAACAAGCCCGGCCGCGCGTGGGTGAGCAAGCTGGGGAACTCCTGGAACGCGCCCGGCTCGCATCCAACCAGACAGAGCGGTTACCCCTGGTTGCAACCGGTTATGGGCGCGGCCTGGTGCAGCAAACCACCCACAAAATCACCGAGATCACCTGCCATGCCAGGGGAATTTTCCGGGAGACGGGTCACGGCGGCACGTTGATAGACATCGGCGGGCAGGACAGCAAAGTCATCCTGATCAACCCCAGCGGAGAAGTGGGTGATTTTGCCATGAGCGACAAATGCGCGGCAGGCACAGGCAGGTTCATTGAGAATACCGCTCGCCGGTTAGATGTGCCTCTAGACCAAATGGGCAGGATGGCGTGGGAAGCTGAGCAAGAGACACCGATCTCCAGCACCTGCACTGTATTTGCCGAATCGGAAGTGATTTCCCTGATCGCGCACGGACAACCACTGGATGCCATTTTACGGGGTTTACATCGCGCCCTGATCAAGCGCATTGCTGCCATGGTAATCGCCACCGGGTTAATGCTGCCGTTGATGCTTTCTGGAGGTGTCGCCTGGAACCAGGCCATCCAGTGTATGCTGGAAGAAGAATTTAAAACAAAAGTGGTGCTTCCCCGCTACCCTCAATTGACAGGCGCTTACGGTGCAGCCCTGATTGCATTGGGTTCAGTTACTTCTCAGTAAGCTCAGCCCTTAAGAGCAGCGCTGACCCGCTCCAGGCGTTGGCGCGCCTCCTGAGCGACCGCTGCCAGCTCTTCATTTTCGACAACCCCCAACATGGCTAACGGATCGACCAGGGAGACATCCACCAGCCCATCATCAGCCATGGACACGGTCACATTGCATGGCAGCAGCAGGCCGACTTCTGGGGCTGCACTGAGGGCGCGATAGGCCAGGGGTGGGTTGCAGGCGCCCAGGATCTTATACGGGCGGAAATCGACATCCAGCTTATTCTTGAGCGTTTCTTTTACGTCAATTTCGGTCAATACACCAAACCCCTCCACCTTGAGCGCTGCGGTCACCCGCTCAAGGGCCGTCTGATAATCCGTATGCATGCGGACTGTAATCCCAATTTTTGGACTGGTCATCTTTGTTCTTCCTATCTCCGCCAGAAATATCTCAAACAACCTGCTGATTCTATCATATCCACTAAAAGTTAATCGCTTAGGCAAAAACCTGTTCAGATGTTACCGCAGAAGATCCCAGTTTTAGGGGTGATCCCTTCACGTACCTGTTTTTCGGACATATCGGTTCCAAAAGAAGCGGTCCAATTCGCATGAATATCAATTATAATACCTATGCAAAGCTGCGGTACAATCGATCTTGGATAAGCTCTAGCAGGCCTTAACACCGAAAGGCTGGTTTTGTTACCATCAATCTTAATGAAATGTGTAACAAAATGACTTGTTTTACGTCTATACTATTGAGAGAGAGTTGTTAGGGTCAGGCTTATTAGCGCCTGAGCAGCTAAAATAATGAAGCTCCAGAAGAACAAACCCTTCTGCGGGCAAGGGGCCCCGCCTGGGGAATTATGCGTTTCCTGGCAAAGGCTTCACAATATAGCATGCTTAAACCCTGTACCCGCAACAGAGGATGCTATCGATGCAAGATCCAACGGTTCTTATCCTGGATGAATCCCTTGAGGCAATTGAGAGAGGGATCTTAACGCGCACGCAATGTCTTGAGCGTTATCCAGAACACAGAGGGGAATTGGCGGTTCTCCTGGACGCGGCCTTGATCTTGCGCAGCGCGAAGCTACCTACTCCTAATCCCGCCTATTTCAAAGCCGGTCGAGCGCGCCTGGTGGCAAAAATTGAGCAAGAACAACAACTGACCGTGGTCGACCGGGTGGGAAGTTTCTTCCAGCATCTGACGACCAACTCTTTGCGCTGGCGAACTGCCTCCATTGCACTGTTACTGGCCTTCTTATTCGTGATGCTCAGTGGGGGCACGGTATACGCTTCGGCTCATGCCTTGCCGGGGGACACACTCTACCCGCTTAAAACTACCCTGGAAGATTTGCGCCTGGCAGTTGCCAATGAAGAGGGCGAAAGCGTTCTTTACGAGCAATTCTCAGAACGCAGGTTGGAAGAAATCCAGGCCTTGGTGGAGTCCGGTCGCGATGAAGAGATTGCCATTGCGGTTGCTCGCTTCGAAGAGACTCTGCTTGGGGCAAGCATCCTGCTAGAAAACGTGAAACCAGACGATGAGGCCTGGGCCGAACAGAAAGCCGATCACCTACGCGATCAGCTCAACAAGCATCTAGTTGTCCTGAAAATGCTGCTTTCCAAAGTACCTGACGCGGCCAAACC
>Ga0114946_10002692_pt1 | contig 12141 bp, 9 predicted proteins | sample WalLakDeSediment_FD_88676 | JGI IMG/M metagenome (GOLD analysis project Ga0114946, IMG submission 88676) | Lake sediment microbial communities from Walker lake, Nevada to study Microbial Dark Matter (Phase II) - Walker Lake 11/02/13 Deep Sediment | ecosystem: Environmental > Aquatic > Freshwater...
AGAGGGACGGAGTCCCTGTTGAGAGGGACGGAGTCCCTGCTGAGAGGGACGGAGTCCCTGCTGAGAGGGACGGAGTCCCTGTTGAGAGGGACGGAGTCCCTGTTGAGAGGGACGGAGTCCCTGTTGAGAGGGACGGAGTCCCTGTTGAGAGGGACGGAGTCCCTGTTTAATAATATAAAAGCTTTGAAGTCAACTGTTTATTTCACCGTTACTGCCACAGGGACTCCATCCCTGTTCCGAGGGACTCCATCCCTGTGGATACTTCTTCTTTTTTTCACCCTAAGCCTTCATTCTCAGGACCATCCCCCCGTTTCCATCCACCAGGAACAAAGCACTCTTTATGCCGCTTACGGTGAGCAGACTTCATCCTTCTATGATTCCCTCCATCAATTTCAGCTAATGCCAGACCGGCAAGCCGGCGAATGCAAGCTCCGGAGCGTGGTTTTCGGGTATCATCCCTACTGGGGAGGATCGGCGTACCTGAACTACCGGTGGGAACTGCTGAGCGACCTGTGCTACTTTTCATATGAAGTCAATCCCTCCACCGGCCAGGCCGTAACGATCCACAACTGGCTCACCGATCCGGCCATCGACCTGGCGCTGCAACAGGGAGTCAGGGTGCATCTGTGTGTGACACTCTTTTCCGGCCACACTTCCTTTTTCGCCAATCCGGCCGCCCGGCAGACACTGATCGATAACCTCATCTCTCTGGTCCAGCAGCGCAACGCCCACGGGGTAAATATCGATTTCGAGCTGGTGCCTTCATCGCAGGCTGATAACCTGACATCCTTCCTGCATGATCTTTCTAATCAAATGAAAGCAGTTCTGCCGGTATCTATCCTGAGTATTGCCATCCCGGCCGTCAACTGGAATAACACATTCAGGATTAAGGACATGGAACCGTCCATCGACCTGTTCATGGTGATGGGCTATGATTATTACTGGAACGGCAGCGCCACGGCAGGACCGGTGGCTCCGCTCTATTCCCTGACGCCCTCCTTTGATTACAGCCTGTCAAGGACTATATCCGCTTACCAGGCTGAAGGGATCCCGTCAGATAAATTTTTGCTGGGCATCCCCTATTATGGCAGGCAGTGGCTGACACAGTCGAACACCGTGCCTTCGCCTATCCTGGCCAACGGCATTGCGCTGACCTATGCCAATATCCGCAACAACAGCGGCGGGAATTACAATCCCCAGCATTATTTCTGGGAGCCCAACAGCTTTTCTTCCTGCTACATCTTCTTCCAGAACAACAACTGGAACCAGTGCTTCATCGGCCTGGAGCGGGATGTGCGAAAATGGTACGATATCGTCAATTACCGCCGCCTGGCTGGTATCGGCATCTGGGCACTGGGTTACGACAATGGCCATCCGGAACTCTGGCAGGCGATTTCCGATAAGTTCAGCGACTGTTACGTTCCGCTTACTTATGATACATTGTATGATTCCGGTGGGCCGACATGGAATTACTATGCCAACGAGCATTACGCCATGACCATCGACCATGGCTGGCAGGATACCCGGTATCTCGACTTCATCAGTTTCCATCTTGAGGAGCCCTATGATTCGCTGTGGATATATGCCGGTCCCGACACCCTTTCCCCATTGCTCGGCAGCTTTACCGGAACTGCCGGGCCGGGCAGCCTCTCCTCCCCTTCCGGCGTGTTCACCCTGCGGTTCAAATCGGACCCCCTCCAGCAGAAACAGGGCTGGATGGCGGTGTTTCACGACGGTTCCCTGGGCCTTACTGCATTCTCACCGCCCGTTACCGTCCGGGGACTGGCCTACCCCAACCCGGCGTTGGATAAGGTTCAAATCCGGTTGGAAAGCAACAAAGCATGGTCAGGATACTCCTTATATGATCCCAGAGGGCAGATGATCATAAGAAAGGAATTGCCAGCACAGATGGGGAAGCCAGGAATAGTGGAAATTGATCTTGCTGGTCTTCCCGGCGGCCTGTATGTTTTGGTATTGCATGATACCGGGGAATATTGCGGGAGCATAAGGTTCATCAAGCGATAAAAGTCTGGCATTCCAACGGGATGGAGTCCCTCTGAACAGGGATGGAGTCCCTTTGAACAGGGATGGAGTCCCTGTTGTCTCATCTGTCCCCAAGATAATTCTTGAGCGATCTGTAATAGTTTTCATGCGGCCCAAGCATAATTAATTCAAGTATCTCTTCGTTGAACCGGTATGCAAGTAAGTACAAAGTTGTATCGACATGAAATTTGTAAACGAAAACTCCTTTAAGATCTCCTTTCTTACCCTCTCCTGCTTCGGGATTTTTTAAAATACATCTGACCGCATCGTCAAGTTGAGCTTTTTGCGACGAGTTCAGCTTTTTCACTTTTCGCTCGAACGTGCGCGACTGGATAATTTTCATAAGGATCAGCTAAACTTGTACTCAGATAATTTACCTGATTCGATTTCTTGCTGGCCGCGCAGGATTTCCTTGATAAGTAAATAAGTCATGTCCGGATTTTCTTCGGCAATCCTTCCAATTTTTGCCCAGTATTCAATTTGTCCGGTTAATGAACGATTCTCAACCTGGCTGACCATTTTAGCATAATTGATGAGATCATCTGAAATTCTTATAGTTGTTGACATGGGATCAATTTTTAGCAAAATTATACATAAATTATACATTTTGCATCTTTTTGCTACATTTTGCATTAATATTTAACAAATATTAAGCTTCTTTCATTGTTAATTTATTAACAAATAAACCAGAGCAAAATCTCCCCTTCTGCATTTTATTGTAATTTTGCGACCGTTCTTAATATTTATTGATCAATGAATAATCAGAATAACAATCTCTTCCAGGAATTCCCTCCGGTTCTGCCGGAACAATGGGAGAAAAAGATCGCCGAAGACCTCAAGGGGGCCGATTACGAGAAGAAACTGGTCTGGAAACCGCATGAGGGATTCAAGGTCAAGCCTTACTACGTTGCAGATGACTTGAAGGCGCTGGAACACCTTTCTGTTTTGCCCGATGCTTTCCCCTTTGTCAGAAGCAGCAAGAAATCGGACAATACCTGGTTTATCCGGCAGGATATTATGGTCAGCGACCTGAAGCGGGCCAATGAGAAAGCGCTGGATATACTCATGAAAGGCATTGATTCACTGGGATTTGTTCTTGAAGAAGATGAAGAATATTCCAAGGAAGATCTCGACCTCCTGCTGAAGAATATCTTCACCGAAATGGTGGAGATCAATTTTCATTGCGGAAGGAACGTCCTGCAAATCATGAAGAACCATTACGAGATGCTGGTTCGGTACAACCGCGATTTCCAGAAGATACACGGTTCGCTGGACTTCGATCCGTTTGGCAGGCTGATCACAAAGGGTAACTTCTATTTCTCGAAGGAAGAGGACCTGCAGGTCTGCCACGACCTGATCAAGACGGCTGAATACCTGCCGCATTTCACAGTGATCAATGTAAGCGGCGACCATTTTCATCATGCCGGCGCCACGATCGTTGAGGAGCTGGCTTTCAGCCTGGCTTCCGGGGCGGAGTACCTGACCCAGCTAACGGAGACGGCTTTATCGGTCAGCCAGGTAGCCCCGAAGATCCGTTTCTGTTTCGCCACCGGTTCGAACTACTTCATGGAAATCGCAAAATACCGTGCCGCCCGGCTGCTCTGGGCCCATATTGTGAAGGCTTACGGCCCCAGCAGCGACGAAGCAGCCAAAATGACCATCCATGCCGTGACTTCCCGCTGGAACAAGTCGATGTACGATCCGTATGTAAACATGCTGCGGACCACCACCGAGGCCATGTCGGTCATTATCTCCGGGATCGATTCCCTGACGGTCGGCCCCTTCAACGAAGTCTTTGAAAAGCCGAACGACTTCTCCGAGCGCATCGCCCGCAACCAGCAACTGCTGCTGAAAGAAGAATCTTACCTTGATCAGGTCATCGATCCTGCCGCCGGTTCGTATTACATCGAAAACCTGACCGACTCCATCGCCGCGGAAGCATGGAAGCTGTTCCTGGAGATCGATGCTATGGGCGGCTACCTGGAAGCGGTCCTGCAGGGCGAAATCCAGAAAAGGATAGCTGAAACGGCTCACAAACGGGACATGGACCTGGCCAGCCGAAAGGATATCATCCTGGGGGTGAACCAGTACCCGAACTTTTCCGAAAAGAAAGAGGAAGATTTCTCTGCAGCGTTAAAAGCCGATGGTCAGCCTGAACCGGGCACCGAAGTTGAAACGCTGAAAATTTACCGTGGTGCGATGGCGTTCGAGGAGTTGCGTCTTAAAACGGATCTCTATTCAAAAGAACATAAGCGGCCGGCGGTATTCATGTTCACTTTCGGCAACCTGGCGATGCGCGTTGCCCGCTCGCAATTCAGCCGGAATTTCTTTGGCTGCGCCGGTTTTGAAACGATCGACAACCTTGGATTCAAGACGATAGAAGAGGGGGTGAAAGCATTTTTCGACACCAAGGCGGAGATACTGGTCATTTGCAGTTCCGATGAAGAATACCCTGTGATCGCCCCGGAAATCTTCAGGCAGGTTGAAGGGAAAGCGATCTTAGTATTGGCGGGCTATCCGAAAGATCACCTTGATGAGCTCAGGGCAAAGGGCATAGCGCATTTTATCAACATGAGGTCGAATGTGCTGGAAGAGCTGGAGAAGTTTCAAAAACTTCTGAAGATTTCAGAAACTGATAAATAAGAATTTAACAATGATGTTTTACCGCAAAGGAACGCAAAGGATATTCGCAAAGGAACGCAAAGGATACGATCATTCAATGCCTTTGCGCGCCTTTGCGAAACCCCTTCCTCGCCTTTGCGGTTAAAAAATAGACGTAAATATGAAACCGAATTTTCACAAGATCAATCATAGAAGTGTGACGGGTCAGAAAATGACCGTGAAAGAGTGGGAGCAGCAGCACCGGATAGGTGAAGAATGGCAGACGGCCGAAGGCATTCCGGTAAAACCGGTTTACACCGCTGAGGACCTGGCAGGGATGGAGCACCTGAGCTATGCCGCGGGCATCCCGCCTTTCCTGCGCGGGCCGTATTCTACCATGTTTGTCACCAAGCCCTGGACGATCCGGCAGTACGCAGGTTTCAGCACTGCCGAGGAGTCGAACGCTTTCTACCGCCGCAACCTGGCTTCAGGACAGATGGGGTTATCGGTCGCCTTTGACCTGGCCACGCACCGCGGTTATGATTCAGATCATGAGAGGGTAGTCGGTGATGTAGGAAAAGCTGGTGTTGCGATCGACTCTATCCTTGACATGAAGGTATTGTTCGACCAGATCCCGCTCGACCGGATGTCGGTATCGATGACGATGAACGGTGCGGTGCTACCGGTGATGGCGTTCTACATTGTCGCCGGCCTGGAGCAGGGGGCGAAGCTCGAACAGCTCTCCGGCACCATCCAGAACGACATCCTGAAGGAGTTCATGGTGCGGAACACTTACATTTACCCGCCATTGCCCTCCATGCGCATCATCGCCGACATCTTTAAATATACCTCGGCCAACATGCCGAAATTCAACTCGATCAGCGTAAGCGGATACCACATGCAGGAAGCCGGCGCTACCAGCGACATAGAACTGGCTTATACGCTGGCGGACGGATTGGAATACCTGCGTGCCGGAACGCAGGCTGGGCTGGATATCGACGATTTCGCACCCCGCATTTCATTTTTCTGGGCCGTAGGCATGAATCATTTCATGGAGATCGCCAAGATGAGGGCGGCCCGGATGCTGTGGGCAAAGATCGTCAAACAGTTCAATCCGAAGAATCCGAAGTCGATGGCGTTGCGGACGCATTGCCAGACCTCCGGATGGAGCCTGACGGAGCAGGACCCGTTCAACAACGTGGCCCGCACCTGTGTTGAGGCGCTGGCGGCGGTGCTGGGCGGCACGCAGTCGCTGCACACCAACGCGCTGGATGAAGCCATCGCATTGCCGACCGATTTTTCGGCCCGAATCGCCCGCAACACGCAGATCTATATCCAGGAAGAGACACAGGTTTGTCGTACAGTCGATCCCTGGGCCGGTTCCTACTATGTTGAATATTTGACTGACCGCATAGCAAGGCGTGCCTGGGAGCTTATCCAGGAGGTCGAAGCGCTGGGCGGCATGGCCAAAGCGATCGAAACCGGTTTGCCAAAGATGCGCATTGAAGAAGCCTCGGCCCGCAAACAAGCCAGGATCGATTCGCACAAAGATACCATCGTGGGTGTGAATAAATACCGTCTCGACAAAGAGGCGCCGATGGATACCCTGGAAGTAGACAATACTGCCGTCAGGGATTCGCAGATCCGCCGTTTGCAGGAGTTAAAGGCCAACCGCAACCAAGCCGATGTCGACCGCATCCTCGACGCTATCACCAACGCCTGTGCCACCGGTGAAGGCAACCTGCTCGAGCTGGCGGTGGAGGCTGCAAAAGCCCGCGCCTCTCTCGGCGAAATATCTTATGCCTGTGAGAAGGTATTTGGCCGCTACAAGGCTGTGATCCGCTCTATCTCCGGGGTTTATTCGTATGAGTCGCGCAGCGACGCCAGCTTCGGCAGGGCATGCGAGCTGGCCGACACCTTCGCCTCGCTGGAGGGACGGCGTCCCCGGGTCATGATCGCCAAAATGGGGCAGGACGGCCACGACCGGGGCGCCAAGGTGGTCGCCACCGGTTATGCCGACATCGGTTTCGACGTGGACATCGGGCCATTGTTCCAGACACCGGCGGAAACGGCACGCCAGGCGGTTGAAAACGATGTGCACATTATCGGCGTTTCAAGCCTGGCTGCCGGCCATAAAACATTGGTGCCACAACTGATTGATGAACTAAAAAGGCTTGACCGGGAAGACATCATGGTGATCGTCGGCGGGGTGATCCCTCCGCAGGACTACGATTTCCTGCACAAAGCGGGTGTGATGGCCATCTTCGGGCCGGGCACGGTGATTTCCGACGCGGCGATCAAATTGCTGGAAATCCTGATCGAAGCCAGGAAAGAGGCTTGATCCATAAATGGACTTTTATCTTGTTTATCTTAACGACAATCTGCGGAAATCTGCATACTGATCAGCGAAAATCTGCGAGACAACTTAATTTTTCTCGCAGATGTACGCTGATTTAAAACGCTGATTGTCGCTGATCCTCAAATAAATCCTTCTGATTACTTAGATAGCAAGGGTTTCTCCTCCGCCTGGATGATTTCCAGTGTTACAGTGTTATAAATGAAAGCGACGACCTCGCAATGGTCAACATCCCACGCTGCAGGTACCGTAAAATTATAGCTGTTGGTCTGCTTCACGCCGCTGAGCGCCTGGCCACTGGTCCCTACAGGGTCGCCCCAGGTGCAAGTGATGTAACTGCGCAACACATGGTTGTGAATATAATCGGTTTGAATTCCCTGCATGGTTTGCTGCGGCGACACGATGTGGCTTTCGGTGATAAGGAGGCAAATATTATAAACACCTTCCAGGTCTTCCAGGAAAGTGGTTTCCAGCATACAATGCAACAAACGGGTATTGTCGTTCCAGATATTTTCAATTGCAATATCAGCCTGTGGAGCCAGGGCTGCCTGGGCTTCCACGGCGCCTTCCCAGCTATCTTTGAACAGCACCTTACTGCCTTGGTAATCCGCGCGGTTCACCAGGCCTGAAGGATAACCGGCAAAACCGAAGAAATTGTTCAGCTCATTGCCGGCGGGGGTGCGGTAATCGGCTGTAAAATCGCCGGAGGCTGATGGAATGGCGTAGAATCCTGCATGCACGGCCAAAACGACCAAATTCTCTCCATAGACCGCTTTGAGATTGTCTGCCACGATGGCAGCTTCGGGACAATTCGGGCATTTATGCCCTGTAAATTCCTCCAGCAACACCTTCTTGACATGCTCATCCGGTTCCGGTCCCGGTCCCGGTCCTGACCCGCCGCCAACCGGCTTCAGGTAAGGCTCTTCCACAATATCGCATGCAGTCATCAGAATCGCAAAAACCGCGAAAAGGGAGAATATTTTAACAATCTTTTTCATGACATTCTTCTTTAAAAACTGGTACTGACATTGATTGTAAAACCGCTAGAGGCAGGCACCTGGCGGCATATGCCACCCACACAGATCAACCCTTCCCGCTGCCGGCCGTAAGCCAGGGCGAAGCGGTGCGGCCCCTGCACATAAGCTACCGAAGCGGTGTAATAATGCAATCGCATATCCTTGTCAGGGTTGCCGTAATTATACTGGTCCATGATAGAAAAGAACCATTTCGGAGCGATATTATATTCCACCATGAACATGGCCCAATCTCCTTTATCAAGGTTCGGATCATCCTTTTTTTTCAATTTCGGTATTGGGTCTTTTAAAGAAGTCGCGATATAATATTCAGGAATACATAAAAGCCCCCCTTCAAAGCGAATGGAATTGGTTGTATTAATTTTCCAGGTGAAATCGGCCAAAAAAACATGGCTATATACTTTCTTACCCGGATGCTCTTCTATGACTGCGATGTTATAAATAGATTGAAGATATTCTAATGTAAGCTTGAATAGTCGGCCAATTCTTTTGTCAAAAGTAAAATTAATCCCCTGGTAATAAAGATCCCCAAAACTGAACCAGGGCGCTTTGTATCCCAGCGTGCCGGTGGAATCGACCGGGATACCGTCGGCCACGGGTTGTTTGTCCAGTCCATGGACGCGGGAGTAATTAAATTCCAGTTTTGTGCCGTATTTTCCGCCCAGTTTCGAGCCCCTGGGGATGGTGTACACCACCTGGCCCTGGATGGCTGCTTCTCCATCCATTTGGGTGGCATAGGGGTAGATGTTTTCCAGGGAGTACACGAACTGTTTGGTCAGTGGTGGAATATAATTAATATCAAGCACATCTTCTAGCTCGGTCATCCTCGATTTGTAGCTCATGTTGTCGATTCGCTTGGCTGCCACATAAATCCCCAGACCCTTCTGTGAATAAGACAGCGAAGAGAGTAAGGCCTGCCCGTCTTTGTAAATAAAATTATTGAAGGCGGAAGGGTTGTTGAATTTATGGACATATTCCGTATAGAAGTTGAATCCTCCCCTCAATAACGTGATCCGTCCTGCTGTTGAAGCAACATTATGAGGGAGCTGGTATTCATACCGGATGGTATCGATAACCATTGATTTGGTCCGCATCTTTTCATATTTACTGACGAAGCTGCCACCGAGGATGATCCTGGTTTTCTTTTCCTTGAGTGCATTAAAGATATCGTTGAAGACCATTTCCCCGTCAAGGCCCCTGACAACGCCCCTGTTGTTGTCCTTGAAAGGTTCCCAATAGTAGCGGTGTGTGCCAATCAGTCCTTTGAAATAGAGGCCGTTCACCGGGTTGTATTTCACCCGGAAACCGTTCAGCGAATTATCATAACCCAGGTCCCAGTCCTGGTAGCTCCGCAGGATCATCCCCATGCCGAACTGTTCATAAAAATGTCCGGCGGTTACCTGGAGTTTCTCATCGCCATATTCGACGAACCAATAGGGGATGCCATGCCCCTGGTACTGTTCATCAAAGCCGTCCAGCGGGGGCATGTAGGCCTCATACCGGATCCCGGCATTGAAGCGCCACATCGAAAAGCGGATATCGCCATAGCTGTTCATCCCCATCATTTTGCCCTGCAGCAGCGAATCGGTGATCCCCAGCGCCTCATCAGGGTGATACGTCTGGGCATCTATCTGAAAATTCCCGTGAACCGTGGGATTTCCCGGGATATTCTGAGTGCGGGCGTTGTAAGCGATGGCCAACACTATCAGTAGGCTAACCGTGGTAAATCGAAGAATCATAAATTACAAATCACAAATTCCATCCCGAGTACTCGGGACCAAACAAATTCCAAATCACAAAATCAACATCGACACATCGACACATCGACACATCGACACATCGACACATCGACCAATCGACCAATCGACCAATCGTCCAATCGTCCAATCAGTAGCTTCCATCGGCTACTTTCTTTATTATCTCAAACAGCTCATACTCACCGCCTTCGGCATAGGAGGTATGCTGGTACACCACTTTTTTGTCCCCGTCGACGATAAAGATGTGGGGGATCATATTCACGCCCATGGCCCGTTTGAAATCGCCATTGGGGTCGGCGTAGAATTCGTATTCCCAGCTGTTGCCATGGATGGTCGGCTTGACATTGGGCATGGAGCGGGCGTCGTCGATGGAGATGGCGACCACTTTCACGCCGGTTTCGTCCTGCCAGTCGTCGTAAACGTCGGCGATGGCGGTAAGTTCCCGGATGCAGGGTTTGCACCAGAGGGCAAAGAAGGAGATCATCATCGGCTTGCCGTCGTTGTCGATGTTGGCGGTGTTAAATACGGCGCCGTCGAGCGTTTTGATGTCTACGGAGGGGATGGTCCTGCCGAAAATGCCGTCCTGGGCGTTCAGGATTATTCCGAAAAAGAGGATTGAGATTAAGATGATTGCTTTTTTCATATACACATTTAGTTTTGATTTTATCCTCAAACCACTAAGGCACTAAGGGCACTAAGATGCACTAAGATTTTGATTTTCTTGATTAACCTTAGTGTTTCTCAGTGTTCTCAGTGCCTTAGTGGTAAAGAATATCATAAAATATAAACTTCTAAAAATTTCACATTTCTTTCGGGGTAAATTTCAACCCTATCCATCATCGCTGGTATCAATAACAATTCCCCTTTCAATACATCTGTAATCTCATCCCCGCATTTGATGCTCATTCCTCCCTCAAGACAAATGTAAACCACAAACGAATCCACTTCCTCGTAATTCTTTTCCAAAGGTCGTGCCAGTTCGAACAGGTTCGTGGTGAAATAAGGGCAGTTTACCAATTCCGTAGTAATATCCGGTTTCAGATTATAATCGGTACGGGAGTCGGTACAAACGTTGTAATCGATAGCGGCGAGGGCTTGCTCCACGTGCGTTTCGCGGGGATTTCCCTGCGCATCCAGGCGGTCCCAGTCGTACACACGGTAGGTGGCATCGGAGGTTTGCTGGATCTCCGTTAGCAGGATACCCGGCCCGAGGGCGTGGATGCGGCCGGAGGGCATAAAAAAGACATCTCCCTTTTGGACCTTCTCAAAGTTAAGGATTTGCCGCAGGGCTTTCTGCTGCAGATGGTCAAGGAAGAGCTTTTGTGTGACATTCCGGTTGAAACCACTGATCAATTGTGAGTTGTCATCCGCATCGATCACATACCACATCTCTGTCTTGCCGTTTGGCATGCCCCGCTTCCGTGCGAGGTCGTCGTCGGGGTGTACCTGTACGGAGAGCCATTCCCGCGCATCGATAAATTTGATCAACAGGGGAAATACGCTCCCGTGCTTATCGAATACTTTCTCTCCAACCAGATCGTCCATATACACGTCCACCAGCTCGTTGATCCCGTTACCGGCCAGGAAGCCATTGCTGACGACTGTCTGTTTACCTTCTACACCGGAAAGCACCCATGCCTCGGCGCAGCGCGCCAAAGGGGCAAAATCAAGACCAAGACGGGTGCGGATCCTGACTCCGCCCCATACCCGGTCGTCGAATACCGGCTTGAATTTCAAAGGGTACAGCACATTCATCGAATGGAGATGAAGCGCCAAAAATAGTTATTTTTTTGCCTGACTTATGTGGATAGGTGGATACTTAGAATGGGTATAAATAGAGATTAGAAGATAGAAGTTAGAAGATAGAATTTAGAAGTTAGAATTTAGAAGTTAGAAGGCAGGAGGCAGGAGACAGGAGTCAGTAGTCAGTAGTCAGTAGTCAGTAGTCGGTGTCAGTCTTTAGTTTTTGCTCGAGTTCTTCTATTCTTTGCTGCAGAAGCCTGATCATTTCATGCTGTTCCTGCAATGACTTGAGTAAGGGTGAAATGAGGGACGAATAGGAAACGGTTTCGGGGTTGCCCTCTGCGTCGTAGCTGACGAATTCCGGTATGATCATTTCCACTTCTTCGGCGATCAGGCCATATTGCGTTTTTTTCAATTCATCCGATTTATAGGTAAAGTTGACCGGCCTTAGTTCATAGAGCCAATCAACATTTGTCATATCTGAGATATTCTCTTTATATCTTTTGGAAGATGAGGTGTAGCCGATTTTACCGGAATTGTCGACATATACATCCCGGTTGGTTGTTCCGACCATTCCATTATACGCTCCTATGCAGTATAACGACTG
>Ga0114946_10002693_pt1 | contig 12141 bp, 12 predicted proteins | sample WalLakDeSediment_FD_88676 | JGI IMG/M metagenome (GOLD analysis project Ga0114946, IMG submission 88676) | Lake sediment microbial communities from Walker lake, Nevada to study Microbial Dark Matter (Phase II) - Walker Lake 11/02/13 Deep Sediment | ecosystem: Environmental > Aquatic >...
GCTGTCCGCGTCCTCATCGATCAACACCCAGGTGCCAGCCGGACCCGGATCGACAAAATCGCTTTCCTTGCCGTAGGTCCGGAACGTTAGACCCCGCCGATGGCTGTGTTGGTTGTTCAGCCAAGGACCATGAACCGGCATGCTCGGGATCTCAGCCTGGCTATGCCCACCCGGGAAGGACGAACATGACGTTCCCACTGCCTGGCTCATCGCAAAAGTCCGCGCGGCAGGCACCCGTTGACCTCGCTTGGCAGGATCGGGCCCCTGGTAGGTTCCCATGCGCCGGTCGGCCGGGCACTTGAACATGCTGACTTCCCCACCCAGGTAATTGGCCAGCATCGAACGCTCTGGGTCCCTCAGGATGTCTGCGTTAAACTCCTGGGCGCCGCCTCTGCCCGCCTGACCAGGACACCAGTTGTGCCCCGGCACCGTGTTGCCGTCGTCCGGGTTCGGTGGCAAAAGATCGTTGTTGTCCGCACTGAACAACTTGATGGCCAGCATCATCTGTTTGCCGTTGTTCATGCAGAAAATGCCCTGGGCCTTGGCCTTCGCCTTGGCCAAGGCCGGCAGCAGCATGCCCGCCAAAATCGCTATGATTGCAATCACGACGAGCAACTCGATCAGCGTAAAGCCGCTTCTCCGACCGCCGTTCCGCACCGATGAAATCTTCGGGATTTTCATAATAATGATGTTCCGTTCGGAATAGTCGCACCCTAGCTTTCTCTGTTGCCCAAGGTCAACTGTGCGTTTTCCAGCACAGCTTCACTCTCAGCGAGCAACCCTGGGCTTGGATCCTGGCCTGGTTTCTACAGGGGGTGTGGTGCCGCCGAACCCCGATCCGCGCCAGCGCAGCGTTTCGCCAGGGCGCCAACCTGCTCAGCCGCCCTTGACCCTCATGCAACGCTGGGCGAATCTCAACCCACCATGCAACGCTTCGTGCCAACAGGCACGCCCCGCCGTCAACCCCGGCGCCAAGCTCGGTTGCGCATCGCAACCCTCGCGCTGGTCCTCGGCGCTGCGATGGCGACCCACGCCGCCCCGGCCACCTACGTGGACATGATGCGCGCCAAGCAGGCTGGGAAACCCAACCTGATCTTGATCGTGGCGGACGACCTCGGCTGGGGTGATCTCGGTGTCTACGGCCAACAACGGATCCGCACCCCCCACCTCGACCGCCTGGCTGGGCAAGGAATGCGCTTCACCCAGGCCTACGCCGGCAGTCCCATCGGCCCGCCCTCCCGCGCCGCCCTCCTCACCGGGCTGCATACCGGCCATAGCCGCATCCGGGGTCGCGGCGATCGACCCCTCCGCCGCGGCGACCCCACCGTTGCCGAACTGCTTCAATCAGCGGGATACAAGACGGCGGCGATCGGCACCTGGGGTCTCGGACGGGAGGGATCCAGCGGCCAGCCCAACCTCCGTGGGTTCGACGAATGGCTGGGCTACCTCGAGTCGCGCCACGCCAACGATTACTACCCCCGGTTCCTTTGGCGGAACCAGCAGCGCTACGAACTCGCCGAGAACGCCGGTGGCCACCAAGGCAAATACGCCCCGGACTTTTTCATCGAAGCCACCCTGAATTTCATCCGTTCGCATGCCAAGTTCCCCTTCTTCGTTTACCTCGCCACCACCCTCCCCCGGGCCAATGTCCAACTCGGCCAACTCACCGGCAATGGTATGCAGGTCCCCGGACCCAACCCTTACGCCCACCATGATTGGCCGGATCCCGAGCGTAACAAGGCAGCCATGATCAGCCGGCTCGACTCGCACATTGGCCAATTGCTCCAGCTCCTCGATGAACTCGATCTGGCCCAGCATACCGTCGTCTTCTTCACCAGCGACAACGGCCCCCACGCCGAAGGCGGCGTCGACCCCGCCTTCTTCCAAAGCGCTGGCCCCCTGCGCGGAGGCAAAGGGACCCTTCACGAAGGCGGCATTCGCGTCCCCCTCATCGTCCGTGGGCCAAACCGCATCCCCGCCGGCAAAGTAACCGATCAACCGTTCGCCTTCTGGGATTTCCTGCCCACCGCCGCCGCCCTCGCCCAGACTTCTCCGTCCGGCCCGGCCGACGGCATCTCGCTGCTGCCTACGCTCCTAGGCCAGCCCCAACCCCAAGCTCAAGAGTACCTTTATTGGGAACTGCACGAACCCGGTTTCCAACAGGCCATCCGGCATGGCGATTGGAAGGCCATCCGCCCGGGCCCCCGGATGCCGCTGGAACTCTACCACTTGAGACGTGATCCGGCCGAACTGCGGGATGTTGCTGCCCAACATCCCGAGGTGGTCCGCGACCTCGAATTACTGCTCGCCAAAGCCCGGACCGAGTCAGGCGACTGGCCCGTGACCGAGCTGGCGCCCGAGTAATGCGAATGTGCTGCAGCTGCATCGCACGCGAAGGTTTGATGCATCGTATCTCCTTGGTCACGAACAGGTTAGAGTTGTAGCATGGAATGTGCTAAGTCTTGTCCCAGACCGAATTCACGGCTGTAATGCGTGAAAACCAATACCTCAGCAATCCAACCCCGTCACTCGCGAACCCCGCCCGCCGCCCCCGCGCACAGCACGGGGGGATATGTGTTGGTTTGCGTGGCGCTCTGGTGCATCCTCAGCTCCGTTCTGGCCCATCGGTTCCTCTATTCCAGCATCCATGTACTCGGCCAGAGCATGGAGCCGACTTTGCACGAAGGCGACTGGCGGCTGATCAATCGCTGGCGACACCGCCTCCTCGGTGTCGAGCGCGGGGATCTGGTCGTGTTCGAAGAACCGCACACCCGCATCCCGGTGATCAAGCGCGTGGTTGGTCTGCCGGGCGACATCCTCCATTTCCGGTCGGGCACGGTCTACGTAAACTACCGCGAACTCGCGGAACCTTACCTTCGGCCGCGTGTCCTTACGGAGTCCTACTGGTTGGGTGCCGAATCGACGGCGTTGGGTGAGAACCAGTATTTCCTGATGGGTGACAATCGCTATCTGAGCCTCGACAGCCGGGCTTACGGACCGGTCAACCGGTCCCACCTGGTTGGCATCGTCACTTTTTGAATCCCGGTTCGCCCTTGGCGGCGCCCCGATCACCGGCTAAGCTCGGTGCCGGAATCATGACCGCACCGTATCCCGACCACGATTTGGTCTGCCGAGCACAAGCGGGCGATCTGGATGCCTTTGAAGCCCTTACCACCCGCCACGAGCGCAGTATCTATTGCCTGGCCCAGCGGATTCTGGGCAATACGCACGACGCCGAGGACGTCACCCAAACCACGTTTCTCAACGCCCTGGAGCATCTTGCGGGTTTCCGCCTGGAATCGAGTTTTTCCACTTGGATCCATCGCATCGCCACCTTCGCCGCCCTCAAGATCCTGCGCAAACGCCGTGGCCTGGAAACGGTTTCCCTGGAGGAAGCCACCTTCTCATCCGAGGAGGCGGAAGCGTTGCCGCTCCCGGAGTTCATCGCCGACTGGACCCAAAGCCCTGAGGAACTCACAGCCCGACAAGAAACCCGCCAAGCCATCGAGAACGCCCTTGCCGAACTCGACGAGAAACATCGGTTGGTCTTCGTCCTCCGCGATGTCGAAGGGTTTTCGGTGCGTGAAACCGCTGAAACGCTGGGTTTGACCGAAGCCAACGTCAAGGTACGGCTCCTGCGTGCCCGCCTGCAACTGCGGGAAAGACTGACCCGCGTCTTTGGCGACCCGCAGCGCGCCTTGAGCCGCCACCATCACCATCAGCCTGCGGCCGCTCCCACGGCGGGCGCTTCGGGCGCTTGATTGCTAGACACCACCATCCACCGCCGTCCCCACCCAACCCCTGTAACCTTTTCCCGCATGAAGAGTCCACATCAGCAGACGGAGCATGTGATGAAGTGCACAGATCTGCTTGCGTTGCTGAACGACTACGTCGATGGGGCCATCGACCCCTCACTCTGTGCCCAGTTCGAGGCGCACATGGTCGGCTGCAACCCGTGCCAAGTGGTGATCGACAACATTCGCCAGACCATCACCCTTTACCAGAACGGGGCGGTCCACGAGCTACCCCTGCCGTTCCGGCAGCAACTCCATGCGGCCCTGCGGGAGAAGTGGAAAACCTGCCATCCCTGCCCCTCGCCCGCTGGCGACCCTCGCTCATCCACCGGTTGAGCCTCCGTCTTCAACCTGCAATCCGGGTCAGGCGAGGACCTCGCGCTACCGCCGATCAAGGCGGCAGATGGCGCCCCCGACGTGCGGCTCTGAATACAAACACCTTAGCCACCGTCAAACATCGCGATATGCGTATGCGCCGCCTCGCTTACCTCAGCACGATCGTTCTGGCCATCTCCCTTGGCTACTGGGTCAACCCGGTGGCGGCCACCGAGGCGCCCGCCAAAATACGCGTCCTGCTCATCACCGGTGACGACCTAACCCCCGACCGCGACTGGCTCAGTTGCGCCGTCGCCACGCGCGAGGTGCTGCTCGAAGCGCGCGATTTCGAGGTCAGTGTGGTCGGCAGCGCAACGGTCCTCGAAATTGAGTCCAACCTGGACAAGATCGATGTCATCTATTTCAGCATGTACAACGCCCGCACCCCGACCATCTCCGACCGCGCCAAGGAAAACCTGCTCCAGTTCGTCCGCGGCGGCAAAGGGCTCGTGGTCAGTCACTTCGCCAGCGCATCGTTCCCGGAATGGGACGAATTCAAGCGGTTGTGCGGCCGGGCCTGGGTAATGGGCGTGTCGGGTCATGGCCCGCGCAGTGTTTTCAAGGCCAAAATCGCCGACCGGGACAACCCCATCACTCACGGGCTTTCGAACTTTCAGCAGGACGACAAACTCTACGCCAACTTGCAGGGGGACACTCCGATCCGTGTGCTCGTCACCGCGGACTCCGAGTGGAGCGGAGCCACTGAACCGCTGGCGTTCGTTTTGCCCTACGGCCAAGGCCGCGTCTTCCATCACACCTTCGGGCACGACGCCAAGGCGATCACCAATCCGACGGTGAAGACCCTGATCGTTCGTGGCACCGCCTGGGCGGCCGGCCGGGCCGATCCCTAGGCCGCGAGCCTTACCGCCCGCCCCCTGGAGTCAGCCCCGCAGGTGGCAATTCGACCGGCCTGCGGGAGTTCAACTCGTTAAGCACTACCGTGGTCAGGTCGTTTTCGCTGGTGTGGTAGAGCACCACTGGGGTCTCGTTCACTGTTTGGGCCGCCACATCGATCACCAACGCCAGACCGGCCTCACGCGCCTTGGTGGTTACCACCTCTTTGATCTCGTCCAGAATCCGGTCGCGCATCCGTCGTTGCTGCTCGGCCAGCGTGTTGCGAGCGGTGCGGTCGAACTGCGTCACGTCCTGCTCGATCTGCCGCAACTCGACCAGCTTGCGCTCGGCCGCCAACCGGCGGCTCTCGCGCTCGTCCGCTGCCAGCGCCTGGTCGTTGGCGGCATCGCGCAGTCGTTCGAAGGACTCCTTGGCCTCCTCGAAATCTCCCACCATGGCCTGGCGGGCTTTGTCGAGATCGCTTGCCCGGTCCTTGAGCTGGGTGTCGGCCTGTTGGGTTCGGTAATACCCTTCAAAGACCCTTTTCAAATCGATGATACCGACGCGAGACTGGGCCTGCAGCGCCGGAACCAGGAAACCTAAAACCAGCAGGCCCGGTAACAGGCCGCGCCAGCGAAACAGAGGTCGAGTTAGCATGCTCGTGATCATGGATAGAATGGCAGTTAAAGCGGTCGTTCGTAACCTACACTGAATTGAAAGCGGCCGGAACTCCCCACGTAATCGGGATGGGTAATCGGAAAGGCGTAATCCAGCCGCAAGGGGCCGATCTGCGGGATATTGATCCGGATACCCACGCCCGCATCGTCGGCAAAGTTGGCGGTGCCGTAGTCGTAGGCGGCGGCGTTCACCGCTCCGGCGTCGTAGAACGCCGCCAGCCGCACCCGCTCGATGATCGGAATGCTATACTCGGCGCTGACCATCCAGGAGGTGTTGCCGCCGATCGGCTCCCCCAGCGAATCGCGCGGACCAATGTCCCGAAACCCATACCCGCGCAGCGTGTAGGCGCCCCCCAGGTAGAATCGGTCCCAAATGTGCACCCGATCCGACCGGCCGTAAGCCTCCACCGCCCCAGTCCGGCCGCCCAACTCCAGCACGTGGCCCCGCGCCAACCCCGGGAAATACCAAGCACTGCGGAATTCCCACTTCGCAAAGTCAGTGTCGCCCCCGAACGGCCCGCCGCCCAACTGGAACAGCAACTCCTGTTTGTGCCCACGCTCAGGCAAAAAGCCCGGACCGCGGCGGTCCAAGACCAGCGACGTCCCCACCTTGGAAATCAGCCAACTGCCTTGCTCCTGGGCCAGCTCGGGCGATACCCTGGGCGGCACGACGACGAGTTCGCGGCCACCACCGGGCAGGGGGTTGACCAACACGTTGGTCCGGGTGTTGGCATCGCGGAAATCGATGGTCGTGTCCTGCAAGGTGTAACTGATGCCACCCCGGATCCCCGGGAACAGTTCTCTGACCAACCCCACCCGGGCGCCGGTCTCGCGCTGATCGTAAAGGTCGCTCAGATACTGCAGGTTTCGGTGAAAGGCGTCCAACTCGAACATCAACCGGCGCCCCAGAAACCACGGTTCCACAAAACGCAGCTCAATGTTTTGTTGCCGGGTTCCAATGGTCAGCTGGATCCGCAGCCGCTGACCCGCCCCAGTGAACGTCGGCGGGTTAAACAGGTCAAAGTTGCTTTGGGTCAAGCCCACGTAACCGAAGATGCTCTCGATCGTGCTGAAGCCTGCCCCCATGAAATAGCTGCCGGACTGGCCCTCAGTCACGGATATCACCAGGTCGCGTGCGTCGGGCACACCCTCGACCGGATCCACAGCCGTCTCCACCCGGTCCAGGAACCCCAACCCCTCCAGCCGCTGTCGGCTGATCTTCACCCGCACCATGTTAAAGGTTTCGCCTGGGGTTACCGCCAGTTCACGGCGAATCACCCGATCCCGCGTCTTGGTATTGCCCCGAATGTCGATCCGCTCGATGCGCGAGGGGTCGCCCTCCTCGATTTCAAAGGTCAGGTCCATCGTCCCCATCTCCACATTCGGAACCCGAATCGCCCGCACCCGCACCCGATCCGCGTCGCCACGTCCGATATACCCTCGTGCCCCGTAGAAATCCTCGATGGCCCGCTGATCGGCATCGAGGCCCTTGGGTGTAAACACCTCGCCTTCCAGCATCCGCGGCCGCACCGGCACCCCCATGACCACCAGACCGCGGCGGATGTCCTCGTCCGAGAAAGCCTCGTTACCGCGGAACTCGACCCGGCCCACCCGGTACTGCGTCCCTTCAAACAGATGAAACCGGATCACCATCCGGTTGGGTTCCGGCTCAAGCAGCTCCGGCGTGCCGATCTCGATGTCGATGTAGCCCGCGTCCTGGTAGAACTCGCGCAGTCTCTCCTGGTCCTCCTGGAATTGCTCCTCTTTCAACCGGCCGGTCCCCGTCAACCAGGAGAACATCCACCAACGCCGCGTCTTGAGCACCCGCCGCAGGCGGCTTTGACTGAAAGCCTCCGCCCCGGCGAACTCGACGTCTACCACCCGCACTCTGGGCGCCTCGTCGATCACGAAGGTGGCCACCCCGCGCCCAAGTTCCTCATTGATTACCACCTTGGGCTCAACCCGCGTCCGCTGATAACCCGCTTTCTGATAGACCTTCAGCATCTCCTGCGCCGCGGCGTGCAGTTGATACTCGTCCAACGGTTCACCCACCTTGGATTTCACCTGTTTGCGGAGCTTCCGATCGCTGAAGCGCCGGTTGCCATCGAACCGAACCTCGGTGAGCACCGGCTTGCCGGTCAACAGGTAGATCACCTTCACTCCATCGGCCTCGGGCTCGGTCGCCACCCGCACATTATAAAAGAAACCGGTCGCCTGCAGACTCCGCACATCCTGGTTGGTCCGCTGAACCGAAAAGCCGTCGCCCTCCTTGGTCCGGATGTTGGCCCGAATCAGATCGTCGCTTACCGCGGGTGGACCCACGTGCCGGATCTCGATGCGTGTCACCGTCGACCGGGGCGGTGCCAAGCCCTGCGCCTCCACTGCCGGCATCCACGCCAGCAGACAACCCAGCCAACCAAAACATAGCAGCCAATTCATCGGTCAGCCGCCGCCCGGCACATCCTCCGTGCTGACCTTGGCAGCGCTCTCGAACCGGGTGAACCCCTTAAGAAACGTCAAGTCAACCTCCCCCACCGGCCCGTTGCGCTGTTTGGCGATATATAGTTTCACCGGAATTGCATCCTGGTCCGCCCCGGCGCCACCCTCGTCCTCGTCCTGGCTGACCCGATAAAGCAGCGCCACAAGGTCGGCATCCTGCTCGATCGCTCCAGATTCGCGCAAGTCCGAAAGCCGCGGCTTCCGGTTACGTTCCTTCTCCACTTCGCGATTCAACTGGCTCAGCACGATCACCGGGACCTGCAATTCCTTGGCCAGCGCCTTCACCCCGCTCGAGATGTCCGCAATCTCTTGCTGCCGGTTCTCGGCCCGGCGCGCCGTCGAGTGCAACAACTGCAGGTAGTCGATAACGAACAGCCGCACGCCGTACTGGAGATGCATGCGGCGCGCCTTGGCCCGTAACTGCAAGACCGACAACGTGGAGGCATCCTCGATATAGAGCGGGGCCGACGCCAGACGGCCGGCGGTTCCGGTCAGCCGCGGGAAATCGCGCTCCGCCAGGAAACCCTCGCGGATGCTTCGCAGGTTCACCCGCGCCCGGGAGCAAAGCATGCGTAGGATCAGCGATTCGGCGGTCATCTCGAGGCTGAACACCCCCACCGGCAAACGCAGATCCACCGCCACGTGCTCGGCCATGTTCATCGCCAGCGAGGTCTTTCCCACGCTCGGCCGCGCCGCGATCACGATCATCTCCCCGCCGTGCAACCCGGTGGTCAACCGGTCCAAATCCGTGTAGCCGGTCGAAAGCCCGGTCAGCATCCTCTGCCGCTGATGGAACTCCTCGATGGTGGTAATCGCGTGCTTGACCAGATCCTTGACGTTCCGGGTGTTCGACTCCACCCGTTCCTCGCTCAACTGCAACACGTCCCGCTCCACCTCGTCCAGCAGGGCATCCACCTCGTCCTGTTGCTCGTAGATCCGCCCCACCGCGGCCGTGCAGGTCTGAATCATCCGCCGCAGCAGGTATTTCTCCCGCAGAATATCCGCGTAGTAAACCAGGTTCGCCGCCGAAGGCACCGCGTCCGGCAGCCCAGCCAGGTAAACCACCCCCCCGCAGCCCTCGATCAATCCGCGGTCACGCAACCGCTGCTGCACCGTCAGCGGATCAATCTGCTCCCGAGCGTCATACATCGCCACCAGCGTTTCATATAACGTCCGGTGCCGCAGATCATAAAACACCTCCGGCCCCATCTTGAACCGCTCAATGCACACCCCCATGCCGTCCTGCGGTGACAATAACGCGCAGCCCAGCACCCCCTGCTCGGCCTCGAGGCTGTGCGGCGGCAACCGCTCCAAGCGAGGAGTCTGCCCGCCTCCCCCTTTCGCCCGGCGCCCGCGCTGTAAATCGGGAAGCGCTTGCCGCTCGAGGGAATCTGCCGTCGCATCAGCCATGGGCCAAGAAGACGCCATCAACTCGCCACGGTCAATCCTTACTCGGGCGCTCCAAATCCACCGGCCTCTCCGCTCCGCTCAGGCCCGGCCTCGGCTGCTCGTCACACGCTCGCGGCGACGTCCTTTGTCCCACTTCTCCGACGTTTCCGCCGCCGGAACCGCCGGTTCCGGCTTGGGCTCTGGCGGGTTCTTGCTCTCCACCCGCACCTTCAGCGTCCCCGAAACATCGTGATGCAACCGGAGCTCGACCTCGTGATCCCCGAGTGTCCGCAATGGTTTCTCCAAGTGAATCTTCCGCTTGTCCAGGGTCACGTCGAACTGCTGCAGCAACTCGTCTGCTATCGTCCCCGTGGTGACCGACCCGAACATCTTCCCGTCGTCACCCGTCTTGACCTTCAAAACCAGGACCAGCTTTGAAAGGCTTTTAGACAGGTCATTACTCGAATTCAGCTCGTGCGCCTCGCGCTCCGCCCGACGCTGGCCCAAAGCCTCCAAACGGCGTTTATTGGCCGCCGTAAGCGGAATCGCCAACCCTTGGGGGATCAGGTAGTTCCGGGCGTAGCCGGCCGCGACCTGGACCTGATCGGACTCCCCGCCGAGCCCGGGCAGGTTGTGGGTTAAAATAACTTCTAATTTAGCCATAATTCAATTCTCCGGTTCACCCTGCGTTGCCCACTCAGAACGGGACGTCTTCCTCACCTTGAGGTTCACCGGGTGGTTCATCCGCGGCGGCCGGCGCCGGCGCGGATGGCGAGGCCGAGGGACGACCGCGTTGGGTCGGGGCCGCCTCGGTCTCGGAGCCGCGTCCTCCACCGTGATCCAGGAACTGGAACGACTCCAAGATCACCCCTAGCCGGCTGCGTTTTTGATTGGTCTGTTTGTCTTCCCAGGTATCGAGTCGCAAACGACCCTCGATCATGATCGGGCGGCCTTTGCGGAAATACTGGCCAATGATCTCGGCTTGGCGCCCAAAGGCATCCACGTCCACGAAGGTGGCTTCCTCACGTTGCTCACCGGTCTCGGTTTTCCAGGACCGATTGACCGCAACCGACAGCTTGGCCACCGCGGTCCCCTTGGACGAGTAGCGCAACTCGGGGTCTCGCGTGAGGTTCCCGATGAGGATGACCTTGTTGTAATTCGCCATGGCGATCTCAGGCAACCGGGACCGGTTTCTTGACTTCCGATGCCACGGTGAAGATGACCCGGTAGACATCTTCGTTGAGCGCGAAACGGGCGCGCAACGGGAGAATGGACTGAGGCGGCGCGGTGAAGATGACGTTGAGGTAGAAACCGGAGGTCACCTTCTTGTTGGGGGTGCGCACGAAGGGGCGTTTGTCCATCTTCTGCGTGGTCTCCACGACCCCGCCTACCGCGGTTATCTCGGCCGTGATCCGGTCGATCGCTTCCTTCACCCCCTCCTCCCGTCCCACGGTGTTCAGGATAAACAGTCCTTCGTATGTTTTCATCTCACGTCTTTGCGTCCAACTCGCTGCCGTTGAAGCGATTCATCGCCATCACCACGCCGTCCGCCAGCCAGCACTCCAACTGGTCGGCCGCCCGCTGTACCACCCGAGACATCCATCCCTGTTCCTCAGGGGTGAACCGTCCGAGCACATGTCCCACCATCTCACCACGACCCGCCGACGCCCGGCCAATCCCGATCCGCTGCCGCCCGTAGCCGCGGCCTCCCAAGGCTCCCTCGACTGACTCCAAGCCGCGGTGGCCACTGTTGCCGCCTTCGCCGCGCATCCGGACGGTTCCCAGCGGCAGATCGGCATCGTCGACCACCACCATGACCTGCTCGATGGGCACTTGATAGTAGCGCGCCAAAGCGCCCACCGCTACGCCGCTCAAATTCATATAGGTCCACGGTCGGCACAGCCATACCCTGCGCCCCGACCGCCGACTGGGCACCAAATCGGCCTGAAACTTAGGAGCCTTTTCCCACACCCCGCCCCATCGGCTCACCAAACACTCGATCACCATGAACCCGGCGTTGTGCCGTGTCCCGGCATACTCCGGCCCGGGATTGCCCAAGCCCGCAATGATCGCCGGGGGTTGCATGCCTGGACCCCCTGTTGCTTTTGCCCGGGCAAATGCTCTGCACCCGCGCTACTTCTTGGCGGATTCACCGCCCTCCGTCTCCTTCTTTTCCCGGAGCATCTCGGGTGTCGTCGGTGCGCTGGTAGCGGTCTCGAGGGCGGCCTCTTCCTGGGCCTCGGTGAGCGGAGCGGCCACAGACAGCACCGGAATGCTCTTGTCGCCCACCGCGGTCACCCCGTCGGGCAGCTTGAGATCGCCCAAGAGAACCGTCTGGCCTACCTGCAGTTCGCTCACATCCACCTCGACCAGGTCCGGTAGATCTTTCGGCAGGCCGCTGACTTTCACGTTGAACAGGACGTGCTCAAGCACACCGCCGGCCTTGACCCCCGCGGCCAGGCCCACGCTCTCCAGCGGCAGAGTCACGGTCACCCGCTCGTCCTCCGCGACCTGGTGGAGATCCACGTGCACCAACCCGCCGGTCAGGGGATGCCGTTGAATCTCCTGCACTA
>Ga0114946_10002694_pt1 | contig 12138 bp, 14 predicted proteins | sample WalLakDeSediment_FD_88676 | JGI IMG/M metagenome (GOLD analysis project Ga0114946, IMG submission 88676) | Lake sediment microbial communities from Walker lake, Nevada to study Microbial Dark Matter (Phase II) - Walker Lake 11/02/13 Deep Sediment | ecosystem: Environmental > Aquatic >...
CGCATCCAATATTTTCGCTATCTCTCTTACTGTCATATTTCTCTGACTGCTGATACCCGCACCGCGCCTTTCTCAAACAAACGACTGCGCAAAGATAAACAATTTAAGAATTCAAACAAAGAAATATTGTTAATTATTTCACAACGTTTGTTTTCTGTAGTAATGAAAGGGGTTTGACAGGCATTACCTGTATTGAAAATCTGTTCGACAGTGCTGACAGCCTGGTATTATTTGCGCGACTTATTGACAAATACCGCACGTTTTATTTTATTTGTTCAATTTGTTGGGCAGAACCACCAATTTTGGTTTATTTTTTCAATTTGTTGGACAAATACCGTCCGTTTTGTTTTATTTGTTCAATTTGTTGAGCAAGACCGCCAGGTCGGCGTATATAGAAGTATTTTCCACAATAATATTTTCGGGCACTTTGATCGATTGGGGGGTAAAGTTCCAGATGGCCTTAATGCCCCAGGCGACCATCAGGTCAGCAATCTCCTGTGCCTTGTGGTCGGGGGTGGTGATGATGCCGATGCGCGCAGGCGTAATCTGTGAAAGATCGCGGAATTCGTCCAGGGCGTATATTTTTACATCTTTGACTTTGGTGTTCACCACTTCAGGGGCGACATCAAAACCTGCTATGATCTTCAGGCCATATTGATTCAATCCTGCATAGTTGATGAGGGCTTTACCCAGGTTGCCTACTCCAAAAATAAATGCCTTTTCCGTTGTGTTGAAATCAAGAAAAGCGATGATGGACGCTATCAGTTTCTCCACTTCGTAGCCAATTTTCGTACGGCCTTTAATGCCGGTATACGACAGGTCTTTGGTAACCAATGTGGCATCCATTTTAAAGGTGTTTGCAATGTGACTGCTTGACACATATTCCACACCGTTAATTTTTAAAGACTTGAAAAAGCTGAGGTATCCGGGCAAGCGCCTCAGCGTGGGTTCAGGGACGGCGGTGCCCTCTCCGCCTGAATGTTTTTGACTGCGTATCTTCACTTTTTATAATTTTCTGTTACTGATCAGTTTTACCGGGGGTGTGCTGAAACAGATGGAACCCTGACACCAGACCGCATGGCTTAAAAAAAGGGCTGTCCGTTTTACGCGACCAGTTTTTTTGGTCAGGTAATGCCAGGACAACCCTTTTCAGAAAAGAACGTTTTTTATAATATGTTCGTTACACTAGTATCTCTTGCGTGGGTAATAATGGGTATGCAAGAGATCGTGTGATTTATGACCCAGCGGTTCATGCAGGAATGACTGGTAGATCTCCGCCACTTCTGGATTCTCGTGCGATTTGCGGATCACCATTTTTTCATCTTCCTCATAAATACCTGCAGCCCTTTTCTTGCGGATCTCCATATTGGTCGGAATGGGTTGTCCGCCACCGCCAATACATCCGCTCGGGCAGGCCATGATTTCAATAAAGTGGTAGTTGGACTCACCAGCCCTTATCTTGTCCATAAGTATTTTGGCATTGGCCAGTCCGTGGGCTACGGCTACATTCAACTCGACCCCCTCCAGAAAACCCCATTCGGGTTTAACATCCTTGATTTTCACGGAGGCTTCCTTAACCCCATCCATACCCCTTACTGGCTTGATATTCAGGTTAGTAAATGGTACTTCACGACCGGTTACGATTTCATAGGCTGTACGAAGGGCGGCTTCCATCACACCCCCGGTAGCGCCGAAGATCACGGCAGCACCGGTAGACTCGCCAAGAATACTGTCATATCCCTCATCCTCGAGCTTATGAAAGTTGATGCCCGCCTGATGGATCATCATGCCAAGCTCCCTGGTGGTAAGCACATAGTCAACATCTTTGTATCCGCTGCCACGCATCTCAGGACGTTCCGCCTCGAACTTCTTGGCAACGCAAGGCATGATCGACACCACCACCATATCGGCCGGATTTTTGTTTACCTTTTCGGCATAATAGGTTTTGGCCAGCGGGCCGAACATCTGCTGTGGTGACTTGCAGGTCGACAGGTTGTCGAGCAGGTCATGGTAGAGATGTTCCTGGAACTTGATCCATCCGGGAGAGCAGCTGGTCAGCATGGGCAGGGCGACCTGCTTGCCATCCACCAGGGCGTCCTTGAGCCGGGTCAGCAATTCCGTACCTTCTTCCATGATGGTGAGGTCGGCGGTAAAATCGGTATCCAGCACCTTGTCGAAGCCGAGCCTGCGCAGTGCGGCGACCATTTTCCCTGTAACCCTTGTCCCGGGCTCCATGCCAAACTCTTCCCCTATCGCCACGCGTGTGGCAGGGGCTGTCTGCACCACCACAAACTTCTTGGGATCGTAGATGGCATCAAACACCTCATCGATATAGTTGCGTTCGGTAAGCGCGGCCGTGGGGCAACGGTTGATGCACTGCCCGCAGTTGGTACACACCACCTCATTCATGGGTTTGTCAAGGAAGGTAGAGATCTTCATCTCATGCCCCTTGTTGGTCACGGCAAGTGCGCTCACCGCCTGCAGGTCGCTGCAGGTGCGCACGCAGCGCTGGCAACGGATGCATTTGCTGTCGTCCTTTTCTATCGAAGGACTGGAAATATCAATGGTTCTGCTTTTCCCAACCAGCAAATCCAGGAATACGTGGTCACCAATACGGTAGTCGTTCGACATTGACTGCAGTTCACAGCTGCCGCTCTTGAAGCACTTGGTACAGTCGGCATTGTGTTCTGACAGCAGCAACTCAACGATGTGCTTGCGGGCTTGCCGAACCTTCATGCTGTTGGTAAGTATTTCCATTCCCTCGCTCACCGGCGTGGCACAGGAAGCCGGCAGGAGCCGGGCGCCCTTCTGCTCAACCACGCAAACACGGCAATTACCCGCCACACAGAGGTCATCATGGTGACACAGGGTGGGAATCCGGAAATTTAACTGCCGGGCTGCAGCAAGTATGGTAGTACCCTCATCCACAGAAATGGAAATGTTGTTGATTTTCAGATTGACTTTATATTTACTCATCGTATATTCTCCTATTATAATATTTTTAACCGGAACCTTAGTAAATAATCTCTTCCCGGAAGTTGTTGATGATTGAATTGAAGGGATTTGGAACGGACTGACCCAATCCACATTTTGAAGCAATCTTCATCGTTTCCGACAATTTCTGAAGCTCTTCCAGGTATGAGGGTGGTTTGGAGCCCTTCTTTACTGACTCAACACCTTTGAGCAACTGCTGGCAGCCTACCCTGCAGGGTGTGCACTGACCGCAGGATTCTTCCTCAAAGAACTCAAGGTAATCATGCAATATATTGTACATAGACCGGGAGCTGTTGAAGATCATCATGGAGCCTCCTGTGGGTATGCCTTCGAAGCCGATCAGGGTATCCTTGAAGTGCTTGCGTGCCACACAAAAACCCGAAGCGCCTCCAACCTGCACGGCTTTGGTATCGCCATCGCCAAACTCATTGACGAACTGTTCCAGGGTCATCCCAAGTTCAAGTTCATAAATACCGGCATTGGGTGTATCACCAGACACAGAGAAAACTTTCGAACCCCTTGAGTCGAAGGTTCCCATATCCCTGAATTCCTGGGGGCCATGGTGGGCGATCATCAGCGCAAATACCAGCGTCTCCACATTATTGATCGAGGTGGGTTTGCCCAGGTAACCCCTAGAGGTCGGGAATGGAGGTTTGTTGCGGGGCTCTCCGCGCTTGCCTTCCATCGATTCCATCAGGGCAGTCTCCTCACCACATACATAGGCACCACTGCCTGAACGGACATACACAGCAAATTCAATATTGCGCTCCCGCATGTCGCTGTTAAACCTGTTTATCTTCTCGTGCAACATCGGAAGAAGGAAATTGTACTCGGCACGCAGGTAGATATACCCCTCCGAAGCGCCAATGCAATAGCCGCACAAAGCCATGCCCGACAGCACCTTCTCAGGTACCTGCGTCAAGATCTCACGATCCTTGAAAGTGCCAGGCTCACCCTCATCAGCATTGCAAATAACATACTTCTGCTCTGAGTCTTCATTTTTAGCAAACTTCCACTTCAACCCCGTGGGAAACCCGGCGCCACCCCTGCCCCGAAGTCCCGAATCAATCACATCCAATATGATCTCATCCTGTGAACGCTGAAAAGACTTGTCGAGAACTGAAAGATGATCTACCTTGCCAAAAATAAGATCAACCTTTTTTATCTTGTTTTCCATATCTATATGATTTTCCTTTAAATAAATATTATTCTTAAATCAGATCAACCCTTCTTCAGGTATTCACGTACAACCTCAACAGCCTGCGGTGATGTTATCTCCGGATACACTTCATCGTTGATCAGCATGACCGGCCCTTTGTGGCACCATCCCAGACAGTTGGCCTGCAACAAACTGAACAATCCATCAGAGGTGGTGCCGCCAATCTTGATCTTCAGCATATCCTCAAGGGTCTCAATGATCTCATCCTTGCCCTTCATATGGCAGGTAATCGTCTTACAAATACGGATGATGTTCTTGCCGCGCGGAACAGTATCCATGAACGTGTAAAAAGATGCCGTGCCAAACACATCAGCAGTGCTCAGATCAAGTTCTTTCGCTATGGCAACCATGGCCTCCTCCGAAAGGTAACGCTCAGAATGAATCACAGCCTGCAAAATCGGCATCAGACTGGTGCGATCACGACCATGCTTCTCAGCCTGATCCTTGACAAATTCTTGAATTGTAGTCATTTTGATTCCTTTTTATTAATAAACCTATAGTGATTAATTGCCAATTACTGGACATAATTTTTCAGGCGCAAAAATAACATTGCGTTTTCAATTAAATAATTTTTTCTTTAATTATTTTGGGATGGAAGGCTAATTTATAAACAGTCCGGATAAGAAATAGTAAAAACAGATTGCTATAGAACTGTATTATAGGAGCTTACAAGAAAAGGGCCAAACACCGTTATCCTGACAGCCAATTATATTTCGGTCAAGGCCCAACCGGGCTAAGCCGTTAAAATTCGTTAATTAGCGCAATGATCTCCCTGGCAGCCGCCATTACCGGCTGAGAGATCACCTCTCCCACCTCTATATTGTCGGGCTGTATGCCAATGACCCAAATATTGGCGAAAAAGAAACGGGTTAACATTTTCAGGGAGATATTGTGGCTGTGACAGGTAGTTTCGTATATTTTTTCTGCAGGGATCATTTCCCAGTGACCCGGTTGCATCCCAAAATCGACACAGTCGATAAAGATGATAAGATCAGGCGACCTCCTGTTTATTGCGGAAATATATCTTTCAATTCCGGTTTCAGGAATAAGAACAATGCGGTTGGGTTTTTCGTGAATCTGCCCTGCGATATAGGGGCCCACCCCATCGTCATTTCTGAGCAGGTTGCCGATTCCGGCTATCACCGTTTTGATCGATTTATCTGACAGGGCTTGCCTGATGTTTTCCATACGGGTCAGAGGAGGTCTTTGACGAGGGTCTGTCGCAGGCAGTCAGGGCAAAGAACATTGAACATATCCTTTCTTTTGAGGTGGTCAACGACATTTACGGTGGTTTCCTCGCGACTGGCCAGCATTAGTCTTTCATTGAGCAGGTTCAGGTTCATGATGGATGCGAAGGCTTTGGGGCCCAGCGCCTGGTGTATATACCTGAAATGCTCACGGGTGGTGATAATGGCGTTGCATGAGGCACAGAGCAATAGTTCTTTCTCCTGCTTTTCTACCAGGCTTGCACGGTCAAAGGTCGAAAGGTCATACACGGTGTCTGAAAGCACCACTCCTTTTTTTGTTATACAGTGCTCTTCACAGAGGCCGCAGAAGATACATTTCCCATAATCCCGGCTAATTACCCGGGTGGCTGTATCCTTGTCGTCGGCAATGGTAATTGCTCCCGGAGGGCAAACATTGGCGCAGGTCTCGCATCCCACACAATGGGCATCATCGACCGTAGGTTTTCCCCTGTATTTTGAGAAAGGAGTATGTGACTCCCCGGGATAACGGGTGGTATAGGCCGGTGATACCAGTGATCGTATGGCCTCTCCTATTTCCCTGATCTTTGGATAGTTCATCGGTTGAAAACTGTTAGTTGTTATTTGCTGAAGCCGGAAGGTTTCCCGGTGTTTTCCGTTTCCTGCTTCATTGTGGCCACAGGTTCTTTATAATCGTCGATAACGCTTCCTTCCCACATCGGGAAACCATAATGGTAGGCGCCCCTGGCAAGGGAATGTGCTGCAACCGTCGATGCAAAAAACAACAAGGGTATCGAGACGAGGGCTTTGATGCCAATGGCAGAGAACCCGTATTTCGCGAATACCCCCAGTAATATGCACCAGGTGCCGAGGGTTACGCATTTGGTCGCAGACTGCAGGCGGTTGTATACGTCGGGGAAACGCAATAACCCCAAACAACCGAACAAGTCGAACAAAATACCGATAATGATCAGTATCAGGCTGATGGTTTCATTCATTGAGCTTATTCCTCCCTAAATATTTTGCAAGGGTTAGTGTTCCTATGAAGCTGAGAATAATCCAGGCAATCCCGATATCAAGAATAAACATCCTGTCGGTCTTCAACGCTATGATTGCCGTAATTCCGACAACAAGAATGCCCATGATATCAATCCCAACCATCCGGTCGGCAATTGTTGGTCCCATGATTACCCTGTAAAGGCAAATAAAACACATTCCGATCAGAATGTAGAGAAAAACGTTATACAGCGGGTTCATTCGAATATCCTCCTTATATATTTTTCAAACCGTCCGCATACCTTGCGTGCATAAATGTCCTGATCTTTACTGCTCACGTAGATCCAGTGAATATATATGGTATTATCAATAATATCAAGGGTGATGGTACCGGGTGTCATGGTGATGGAGTTGGCAAGCATTGTTCTGGCCAATTCTGTTGTGACATTTAACTGAACTTTCACGATACCCGGTTTGATAGGCAAGGCCGGGTGCAGCACCCTGTATGCCACGTCAAAGTTGGCTTTCACGCATTCCCACAGAAAGATGAACAAATACACCAGGGCCCAGAAATATCTCTGGGGCTGCAGCAGTTTCCGGTATCCGGTGATGAAATACTTTCCCAGCAGGGTGGCTGATACCGCTGAGAAGAAGACTGCCGCCACCAGGTTTTCGATGCTGGTGCTGAATGTAAACAACAGCCAGGCTATGAGCAACAAGACGAATAATACCACGTACCTCATGATCAGAGTTCTAATATAGGTTTAGCATAGTTGAGTGTATTGATAAGGGCATCGACTGCGGGTGTCAGGAAAATGTTACGAACCGAAGGGATTACCAGCAGGCTTAACCCCAGGCATAGCAATGCCAGGACTACCATGGGCAATGCCATGGTAAAGGGTGCTTCCCCGAACAGTTTTTTATTTTTGAATCGCGGAACACCTGAGAATGCGTAGCGGTGCACTTTCATAAAGGAAGCCAGTGTAATAATGCTGACTATGACTGCCAGCAGTGCCATCAGGTAGAACCGTCCCTGCACCGCGGCCATGATGATGATCAGTTTGCTAAAGAATCCGTTGAACGGGGGGATCCCGCTGATTGCCATGGAGGCACTGAGGGAGGTAGAAGCTGTCAGGGGCATGTTTTCTGACAGGCCTCCCAGCTCGCGCAGCATGCGTGTGCCGGTTTTATATTCTATAGCCCCGGCATTGAGGAACAGCAGGCCTTTGAAGACCGCATGGTTTACCATGTGGTACAAGCCGCCGAATATGGCCAAAGCCGCCACGGCACGGTTGCCATCTACCGACAGTATGACCATGCCCATGCCGATGCCCAGCACCACATATCCCATCTGACTGATGCTGTGGTATGCCAGCAGGCGCTTGAGATCCCACTGCCCGACAGCCAGCAATACGCCGCCAACCATAGAGACGGTTCCGATGACCGTTATCAGCATCGATATTTCATAATTCATTGTAAACATGTTGAAGAACAGCCGCATGATGGCGTAAACCCCCACCGCCTTGATGAGCACGCCGGAGAGCATGGCAGAGATGGGCGACGGAGCCGATGAGTGGGCATCAGGCAGCCAGGCATGAAAGGGGATCATGGCGGCTTTCAGCCCGAAACCGGCGATCAGCAATATCTGAACAAACACCAGCACCTGGCTGCTGTCACTCTCTCTGAGCAACATGGCCACATCGGCAATGTTTAAGGTACCCGTTTGCCAGTAAATGATGGCAATGCCAAGCAATACGAACAGGGAGGCAACACCTCCGAGCACCTGGTACTTGAAGGAAGCCTCCAGCTCTTCCTTTTCAATGCCGAATGCAACGAGCGCATAGCTGGCAATCACGGCGATCTCAAGAAACACGAACAGGTTGAACAGGTCGCCCGTGATGACAACTCCGTTCATGCCAGCCACCATCAGGCAAAACAGTGCAAAAAAATACTTTTCTCCGGTGTATTTGCTCAGATAGGATATGGAATAGAACGCGGCAAGAAACCCTACCAGGTTGATGACTGCCAGCATCAACACGCCAAGGCCATCGACCACGAATTGTATGCCAACAGGTATGCCTTTATATAATTTCCATCCGCCGATATGATAGATCAGTACGGGTTCTTCCCTGAAGAAGAACATAATGCCCAGGCCTGTCAGAATGAGCATGATCAGTGGCGCAAGGATCCTTCCAAACCTGCTGAAATACCTGCTGATTATTGGAATGAGAAATGCACCGGCCAACGGCAAAATGACAAAAATTGGGATCCATGCTTTCATCATCGCTACCCTTTAAGATTTTTTATTTCCCTGATATCGAAGGTTCCGTGTTTCTTATACACCCTGATGGCAATGGCCAGCAACATGGCCGTTGTGGCGAGTCCGATCACGATGACGGTAAGCACCATGGCCTGGGGTAAGGGGTCAACAAAGTTGGTATCTTCCACACCTTTGACCACGATGGGGGCAATTCCACCTTCCACATAGCCGATCAGCACCAGGAGCAGGTTCATGCTGTATTCCATGATACATATTCCCAATACTATCTTGATTACGTTGCGCCTGGTGATCACGCCGTAGAGCCCGACCAGGAACAGGATAAAGCAAAGGATATACAGGATCATTGTTCTTCCTCCTTAAATATGACAAATGCAAGAAACACGGTAAACAGGGCGGCGGCTACCTCTATCCCGATCAATATGTTGCCGACCGGGATGATCCCTGCGCTGAGCAGGTCGCCTGCCTGGCCCGTTTCCAGGTAGTTACCAAAAAACACCCCTGCTCCGATGGCCATGCCCGAGACGCCAAGGAGCAGGAACAAGAGGATAGCGAGGTTTTCGAGGGTCGAAGAACCTTCTTCGATGATCCGCAGGTGCCTGATATCGTCGCCAAACGCCAGCACCAGCAGGATAAAGGCCCCCGCCATGACTGTGCCACCTGCAAACCCGCCGCCCGGCGACAGATGTCCATGAACGATCAGATAGAGCCCGAAAATAAAAACCACTCCACAAATGAGGCGGGTTGTTGTTTTCACAATGCTTGTCATTCCCCTTTCCATGATCATTTCCTCCCTTTAAGTCTCAGTACGGTCAATATTCCGATAACGGCGGTAATGAGGATGGTAGCTTCGCCCAGGGTATCGTAGGCCCTGAAGTCGAACAGCACCCCTGCCACCAGGTTGGCACTGCCGGTAAGGCCTGCTCCCTGTTCCATATAGGCTGCCGCCATGCGGATGCTATGCACGCCAAAGGGATCAAGCAGGGCCGTAGCCTGAATGAAGAAAAACAGCAGGGCAGCCATGAATACGATGCCGGCAACAAAGAAAGAGACAGAACGCATGTTGATATACCTTACCCCGGCCACCCGTATGGTGGATCTTTCCGTCAGGTCCTCCCTGACGCTGATCCTGATCACGGCGATCATGATGATCAGTGTGATGATCTCCACCACGATCTGTGCGATGGCCAGGTCAGGCGCCCTGAGCAACAAAAAACATATGACCAGCCCGAAGCCGGTTATGCCATATGAAATAACCGCCGACAGCAGGTCCCGCGCATGCAGGGTATAGATAGAACCCGCTATCATCAGAATAATTATGATGGCCAGAAGCACTTCCATAATAGATTACGTTTACATAAAAATGAATAACATGATCAGCAAACCGGCTATGATCCATAACATATAGACCGGCAGAATACCGGGATGCAGCCAGCTCAGCCCCTTGCTGAGACCCAAAACCGCTCCCCGGGAAATATCATAGATGTCAAAATATTTTTGTTCGGCAGCCTTGTAAATTCCGCGCAAGAAAGAGTTGGTTGCGATGGTTTTGTAAAATTCAGCCACCGGAAAGCCGGTTTTATGGTCTGCTGGCTCACCCAGCATGAACGGTTGATCAACACGCACCTTTTTCCCATAAAACAGCACATATATAAGCAATCCCAATAAGATCGACAGCAATACCATTGATGAAACCGCCGACGAATCCCACACCCCTGTATAGGTGAATTCGCCCGAAACGGTCATAATGACCTTCGGGATGACCCAATCAGAGGCGAAGACACCGAACACAATGCACAGCAGGGCGAGCAAGGCCTGCGGCAGGCAGAACAGCAGTTTGCTCTCGGCAATGGTGCGGTAAACGTCCTTCAAGTGACCAAGGAATACGCCTGTGATAAATTTGACAAAACTTGCCAGTGTAAGTGCGGAGCCAAACATGGCCAGCACCAGCCATACGATCCAGAGTTGGTTGGCAATACCTTCGCCCTTCCCGAACTCAATGATTCCCTGGTATATCAGCCATTTGGAGGCAAATCCGTTCAGGGGTGGGATCCCCGATATGGACAGGGAAAAGATCAACGCTGAAAAGAACGTAACGGGCAACACCTTTGACAGGCCCCCCAGGTCTTCGATCAGGTGGCGGCCAGTGTGCCTCTCCACACGTCCTGCAGCCAGGAAAAGGCCACTTTTATAGATGGCGTGGTTTATCATATGGAACAGGCCGCCGGCAATACCGAGGGGTGTGCCCAGGGCAAAGCCCGTGACCATATAGCCTACCTGTGAAACGGCGTGGTAGCCGAGCAAGCGTTTATAGTTATGCTGTACAAGCGCCATCATTACGGCGATGATGATGGTGGCAATGCCAATGATCAGCATGGACAGTGTCAGCCATTCATTGAGGATAAAGACCTGGTTGAACAGCCTGGCCAGGAAGTAGATGCCCAGCAGCTTGTCGAGCGAAGCAGGCAAATAGGCCGATGAGCTTGCGGGTGCGTGGGTGGCATAGTCGGGCACCCAGCTATGGAACGGGAATGCCCCTGCTTTGGTGAACGCACCGATCACCAGGCACACAAAGGCGATCACAGCAAGCATGCCTGAGGTTGGAATGCTCATGGCCGATATTGACAGCGGATAGCCCAGCCGCCAGATCAGGGCAATTCCCAGGATCATGATGCCGTCGGAGGCGCCGATCAGGATGAATGTCTTTTTAGCCGCGGCAGCGCTGATGCTGTTATGCCCCCTGATCAGCTTATAGAGGGTCAGGCCCAGGATGCCCCAGAAGAAGATAAACAGCAGCATATGGTCGGCCATGACTGCGCCATTTGAACATCCGGCAGTGATCAGGAACCAGGAGAAGTAATCCCTCGGTCTGGTGCGCGGAAACAGATAACCCAGGGAATACAGGGCAACCAGGAAAGTGAACAGTCCCACAAACAACACGATCAGCCTGGCAAGCGCGTCGGGGTTCATTATCATGAAGGATTCCGCCTGGGTCATCAGGTGGTACAGTGAGGAGCCTTCGGTGACCAGCTCCTTGCCTATACAGAGGTTGATCATCTCGCCCGATTGCCTGTACACCTGGAATGAAAACACCAGGCATGCCAGGGCCGCCAGTGTGGCCAGTATGCCCTTGGTGTAATAATACCGGCGGGGGATTACAAACAAGAGCAATCCAACCAATACAGGCATAAAAATGACAATATGCAGTTCATTTATGAACATGGCTTCATCGGTTTACAATCCATATTTCTTTTCAGTGCCAGGGTACGTTGCTGCGACATCCGGACCAGCTCCTTTCCGTCGAGCATTCTGTTTTTTGAGCGGCTGTCGTAAACAACGGCCAATCTCTCTGTACAGCAATAGCAGGGGTCGACGGCAGCCAGTGCGAGGGTGGCATCGGTGATGGTCTGACCCACACATGACTTCTTGAAGGTAGCCACATTTGC
>Ga0114946_10002695_pt1 | contig 12138 bp, 10 predicted proteins | sample WalLakDeSediment_FD_88676 | JGI IMG/M metagenome (GOLD analysis project Ga0114946, IMG submission 88676) | Lake sediment microbial communities from Walker lake, Nevada to study Microbial Dark Matter (Phase II) - Walker Lake 11/02/13 Deep Sediment | ecosystem: Environmental > Aquatic >...
GTGGCCGCTACAGGCGTAGCCGCTACAGGCGTGGCCGCTACAGGCGTGGCCGCTACAGGCGTGGCCGCTACAGGCGTGGCCGCTACAAGCGTGGCCGCTACAGGCGTGGCCGCTACAGGCGCGGACGCTACAGGCGTGGCCACGAGCATGGCCACAACCGCCGCCGACGCAGCCGCGGCCACAATCGCCGCCCGCGCAACTGCAACAACAGCCGCCGGCAGCAGCACAGGCGCCGGCGTGGATAGCGCCGCGCCGGCCGCGCTGCCAGCAACCGGCGGCGATGTGGGGAGCGTCCTTATGCTTGCCGGCGTCTTGCTGACGCTACTCATAGCAGCCAGGCAAGTCCGCAATCGCATTGGATAAGGATTAGCGCTTTCATGACGTGAACGCTTAGATCCGATTTGTCTTCGAAGACCTGCCAGGTCTGATAATTGACTTTCAATGCAACGGTTTACGTCAAGATAAATTATGACACACGCCGCGCTTATACTGGTTGTTGAAGACAATGACGTGATGCGCGAAGGCATCTGCGAGCTGCTGCAAACGTTCGACATCGGCTACAACCTGACCGTTTTGGCCGCGGAGAACGGCCAGGCGGCGCTTACGCTGATGGCCGAGAGAAAGCCCGACCTCATCGTGTCTGACATCATGATGCCCCAGGTCAACGGTTACGAGTTCCTTGAACGCGTTCGCCGCGAACCAAAGTGGCTGCAAATCCCCTTCGTATTCCTGACGGCCAAAGGTAAAAAAGAAGAAGTCCTGACGGGCCGGCTGAGCGGCGCTAACCGGTATATCACCAAGCCATTTGAAACCAAAGTTCTGCTTGACCTTATCAAAAGCCAGCTAGACCGCGCCTTCCAGCTACGCGAAGAGCAGGCGCAGGAGATGGCCCGGCTGCAACACAGTATTCTGCAGTTGCTCAATCACGAATTTCGCACCCCACTCACCTACGTAACCGCTTACTACGAAATGCTGGTGGATGGTTTGAAACGCTTTGACCAGGTGGATCAAGACTTCGTCGACTACCTGCAAGGAATCCGGTCAGGTTATCTACGCCTCTCACGCCTCGTGCAAGCTTTTATCCAGGTCATTGAACTGCGTACAGGCGAGGCCGCCACCCGTTTTAACACCAATGCCCGGCCGATCACACAGATTGGCGCACTGCTCCACGAGGCCGTGCGTACAAGCCAGGCGCAGCAGCCACTGTATAGGGTAAAGGTGGAAACGACCGCTGCCGCCCCCTTACCAACCATCCTGGGCGATCCGGACAGCCTGCGTCAGGCGCTGATAAAGGTAATCGAAAACGCCATTAAATTTGCCTACTACAATCACGAGGAGCAAGGCCTGGTTCACGTAACGGCCGGCGTGCACGACCAGGAATTGCACATCATCATCACCGATAACGGCATCGGTTTTCCACCGCAGGTGCAGGCGCGTCTTTTTGAACTTTTTTACCAGCACAATCGCGGTTACTTCGAGCAACAGGGCGCGGGCCTGGGGCTGACCATCGCCCAGGGCATCATCAACCTGCACGGGGGACGCATCGAAGCAACGAGCACGCCGGACGTCGGCAGCGCCTTCACGATTGTCCTGCCGGTCTATCAGCCGGCGGACGCCGCGCCCGCCGCCGCGCCGGACAGTTCCAACGGCCGTTTGCGCGCCAGGGTTCTGATCCTTGAAGACGAGGAGGATCTGCGCGCAGGGTTGCAGGAACTGCTTGAACAGCACCATGAAAAATATGAGATTACGGTAACGACGGCCGTGAACGGCCAGGACGGTCTAGAACAACTGGCGCAGCAGCAGCCCGACCTGATCATTTCCGACATCATCATGCCCGTCATGGACGGATATGAATTTCTGGCGCACGTTCGTCGCAATCCCGACTGGGTGCAAATCCCCATCATCTTCCTGACCGCGCGTGGCAAGCCCCGTGACCAGCAGCGTGGTCTCGTTAGCGGCGTCGAGGAGTACATCGCCAAGCCCTATGACGTCCAGGAACTGCTGGGGCTGGTTAACAAACAGCTAGACCTCACCTTCCAGACGCGCAGCGTGCGCAGCCAGGACTTCGATGCGTTCAAACGCAGCATCCTGACCATCATACCCACCACCTTACAAGATCCGCTCGTCGCAATTGCCGAACATGCTGACCGGCTGGCGGAGGCGCTGCAGGAAGCCAGAACAGAAACGACGCTGAAAGAAGCGCTGAGCGGTATCTACACCGCCAGCAGAAGGCTATCGACGTTAATTGAGAGCTCCATTGCGCTGGCAGAGTTCAAGAGTGACGAAGTGCAGGCGGAATTTGCGTTCCAGGCAAACCGCATTCCTAACAGCAGTATGCTCATCAAGATGGCCGGCCACCAATGCGCCATGCGCGTCGAAACCGCCGGTGGCCGGTTACTCGTTTCCGTCCCGGCCAGTCTGCCGCCCATCTTCGGCGTAGACACGCGCATCAATCAGGCGCTACAGCATCTGCTCGACGTTGGGCTGCATTATTACCCTTCCACGGCGGATCATTCTATCACGCTGCGGGGCGCGCAGGTCAACGACAGCGTACAGATTCAGATCCACTTTGCCTATCTGCTGCCTGCCGACGAAATAGATACAATAGAGCAAATTCTGGCGCAAGACGAGGGGAGCGTGATCAACCTGGCGCTACACGCCCCTAATCTTTGCGTCGCCATGGGACACGTGACGCTGCACAACGGCCGTATCACCTTCACGCATGACGCCGACAGCTTCACCTTCACCATCGCGCTGCCCATTGCAGAGGAACCAGACGGCGACGCGCGCGCCTAAACTACGGCCGTGCGTTTCGCGCTTACGTTGAAAAAGCAGAGGGGATGTTCTACAATGAGTGCACTTGAGGTACACAAGTGCGCCCCAACATTGTGACCGCCCTTGTCGCCCACAACAAGCCCGGCTTATGATACGTATATGTTCTTGTACACACCGCTAAACAGCTAAGGAGACAAACAAATGGCATCATTATTGGAAAAGACCCAAACGCTCATCCAGGCCAACCTGCACGCGATGGTCGATCGCGCGCTGCAAACCAACTCGGTCGCCGTCATGCGGCAATACATTCGTGACGCCGAGAAAAACCTGGACGAACTTGAAAAGGCTGCCGCCACGGTAGGGGGCGAAGTCAAAACACTCGAACGCCGCTACAACGAGTACAAGAAGAAAGCCAACCAACTAGACCGCAATATCGACTTGCTGCTTATGCAGGGCAAAACCGACCTGGCGCGCGCGGCGCAGGATGAAATGAACTCAGCGCGCCGCCTGCAAGAACAGTATCACGAGCAGTGGGTGCGCCAACAGCGCGAGTACGACGCGCTGCTCAGCGCGCGGCTTAAGCTTGAGGCCAAGCTAAAAACCATCCGTCGCGAACAGCGCGAAATGGAAGCGCTGCTGCAGCTTGCCAAGTCCAAGGAAGCCACCGTCAAGGCCATCAAAAGCCTGGATGACCTGGTGGGCGTGGGCGACAGCGACATGGCGCGCATGGGTGAATCGATTCGTGCCCGCCTGGACCGGGCCAGCGCTTACGGCGAAATGTACGCCGATCGCCTTGACTCCCAGATGGATGACGTGCTGGGCAAAGCTGAAATCGACCTGCAGCTGGAAGAGCGCAAGCGCCGCCTGGGCCTGGGCGAGGCGCCGGCGTTGACAGACGAAGCAGAAGACGCCGCGGCCGCCAGCAGCAGCAGTTAATCTGGCCATGTAGCGCTTGGGAACCATCCGGTAAATGTGTAACAGGTGAGCAACACGCGCGAGAACCTGCAGGAACGCGTCCAACGCGCCCTGCTTCAGGAAGCCATCCTGCGGCCAGAGAGCGCCCTGGTGATTTCGGTCACGCTGCTTTTGGGCGTCTTTGCGCCGCAGGTGGGGTTTCTGGATTTTATTCCCTTCTGGGTCTGGCTTTTGGGCGGCTTGCTGTCCGAAGGCGCGCTGGTTTACAGCAGCCTGACCGATCCTGAATTCGGCCGTAAAGTCGTCGCCAGGCTCCTGCAGCGCCGCTTTCGTCCCGAACAACTGCAAAACAAAAGGCTGCAGGAGCGCATCAACGAGGCCTTCGACTACCGCAGCCGCATCGAAGCCGCCATCCGTGAACACAGCGACTCCTTGCTGAAAGATGAGCTGTACGAGACGGCGCGGCAAATTGACGAATGGCTGGAGCATATTTACAACCTGGCGCGGCACGTCGACCGCTACCAGCAAGAGCGCGCTATTCTGGCGCGGGACTATAAACGCACGACCAAACGCATTCAGGAGTTGCAAAACCAAATCCAGGCTGAAAATGATACGGCCGTGCGCGCGCAAATGGAAACCACCCTGGCAAGCCTGCAGCGCCAACTGGCGACGCTGACCACGCTGGATAACACCATCCAGCGCGCCGAATTACAGCTTGAAAATTCGCACGCGCACCTGGCCACCATTTATTCCCAAACCATGCTGATTGAGGTGAAGGATATCGACAGCGGACGCGCGCGCCGGCTGCGCCAGGAAATTGCCGGCGAGGTAGACGAACTGCAAGACATGCTGGCCGCCATGGATGAGGTATACGCGGTACCAGGCGCGCTCTGAACAGCGGAAAATGAGCGGCCGCTATGCGCCACGGCCGCTAGTGGGGCTGACGGTATCTTCTCAATAACTTGGGGTGGCTCGGGCCGGTCTCCGACCGTGCCCGCCGGTGGCTCGGTCAGAGCCTGCGCTGAGCTTGTCGAAGCGAGACCGGCCACAGCCCCGAAATAGTGAGAAGTTACGGCTGACGTTTGTCAAAAACGCCGCACTCTGATACTATTTTTCGCTGGTAAACTTGAAACCAACGGAGAGAAGTCCACGATGAAAGTGCTTTTGAAAGAAGATGTTGAAAAGCTTGGCCTGACGGGCGAAGTTTTTGATGTAGCTGACGGTTACGGCCGTAATTATCTCATTCCCAAAGGGCTGGCCGTCCAGGCCACACCCAGCGTCATGAAACAGGCCGTAGTCTGGCGCAAGCGCGCCGAAGCGCGCCGCGCCCAAATCCGCGCCGAACACCAAGCGCTGGCTAATCAAATCAAAGAAACCACCCTCACCTTCTCCGCGCTGGCCGGCGAAAGTGGGAAGCTGTATGGCTCGATCACAACCGCCCAGATCACCGACGCTCTCAACGCCGCCCTCGGCATCGAGATTGACCGCCGCAAGGTAGACACGGAACCCTTGCGTCAACTGGGCACACACAAAGTCATGGTGCGCCTTTCGCACGAATTTCACCCGGAAATCACCGTCGTGATTGAACCCGAAGGTGAGGTCATTCCCGCGGACGCCGAAGGCGAAACCGAGCCGGTCTAATTGCGCCCAGGCACGGCGCCACGTTGCTGTGTGTTTGCGCCAGGCACTTTGACGCTCCCTGGTAACTGGATAAGCAGCGGAGCACGCAAACGCTCCGCTGTTTTACTATGGATGAACTAGGCCACATTCTGCGCGAAGCGCGCGAAAACAAAGGTCTCACCCTGGAAGCTGTTCAGAGTGAAATCCGCATCAACACGCGCTACCTCAAAGCGCTGGAAGATAGTGACTATGCCCAGCTTCCGACGCCGGTACATGTGCGCGGCTTTCTACGTAACTATGCGCGCTTCCTGGGGCTGGATCCGGAGCCGCTCCTGGAACGGTACCAATACAGCCAAAACTACCGGCCCTCTCCGGTTGTCACACGCACAGCAGCCCAAATCAATCCTGAAACACCCCTACCCGAACGCCAGGACCAGCCCTTTTTCGACCCGGTCAACGTCGAAGTAGACATCGGCTCACGGCGCGACCCGGAATCGGCGCTGCGGCTGATCATTATTGCGGCGCTCATCGTTACGCTGGCGCTGGTCGCCAATCGTTTTGTGCCCCTGCTGCTCGGCAACCGCGACGGCAGCAGCGCCATCACCGAAGGCGTCACGCAGATAATCGAAGAGATTTTAAACCGCGAGGAGGAGAGCGAAGCCATACCCGACTTCAACGCTACGTTGACCGCGGGCGAAATCATCACCTCTACCAGCCGCACCAGCACCGGCACCGTGCTTCTGCCCCCACCTACTCCGACGCGACCGGCGCTCCCCGCGACTTTAGAAAGCATCGAACTCCAGCTAGACATTACCGAACGCACCTGGATGGAGGTTACCATTGACGGCGACGTCGTATTCTCCGGCATAGGCCTGGACGGCGACACGTTCAGCTGGACAGCCGCGCAAGAAGCCAAAATTCTAACCGGAAACGCCATCGGCATTGTCGTCACCATTAACGACATCGCGCTGGGTCGTCTCGGCGCACGCGGCGAAAACAAAGAAGAAATCTGGCGCACCACCAACTAGCGCTTCTTCCCACTCGCCACCCGCACCCCCATGAGCAAAGCCAAACAAAAAAAGCAGTTCTACTTGCTGAGCCTGGGCTGCAGCAAAAATAGCGTTGACTCTGAAAGCATGGCCGACCTGCTCACCCGGGCCGGCTATGCCGGCGTGGCCGACCCCGATGACGCCAGCGTGCTGATCGTCAATACCTGCGGCTTCATCGAAAGCGCGCGCCAGGAGTCGATTGGGGCGCTGCGCGAACTGGCGGCGCTGAAGGGCAAAAACCAACTGCTGATCGCCGCCGGCTGCATGGCCCAGCGCTACGGCGACGAGGTCGTGGCCTGGGCGCCCGGCGTGGACGGCGTGATCGGCACGCGGCGCTGGATGGACATCGTGCCCTTTGTGCGCCAACTGCGGCGACGCAAACATCCGCAGCCCCTCTACCATTTGCCGGACGAGGCCGCCACGGTCGGCGCGGACGAGCGGGGCGCGCTGCGCGCGGCCGTGCAGGGGCGCAGCGCTTACCTGAAGATTGCCGACGGCTGTCGACGGCCGTGCGCCTTTTGCGCCATCCCCCAAATCAAGGGTACCCACGTCAGCCGCCCGCCGCAGGCCATCGTGGCCGAGGCCGTGCGCCTGCAGGAGGCCGGCGTGCAGGAGCTCATCATCATCGCCCAGGACACCACCGACTACGGCCACGACCTGGGGCTAAAGAATGGCCTGAGCCAGCTGCTGCGCCAGATCACCCAGGCCGCGCCGGAGATCCCCTGGGTGCGGCTGATGTACGCCTATCCGGGCTACGTGACAGACGAATTGATTGAGACGATGGCGACCACCCCGCAAATCGTCAACTACCTGGACATCCCCCTCCAGCACGGCCACCGCGAGACGCTCAAGCGCATGCGCCGCCCGGCCAACGTTGACTGGGTTTACACCACCATCGCCAGGCTGCGCAGCGCCATGCCCGACGTCGCCATTCGCACCACCTTCATCGTCGGCTATCCCGGCGAGACGGATGAGGAATTTGAGGGGCTGAAGCAGTTTGTGCGCGAGCTGGAATTTGACCGCGTGGGCGCCTTCACCTACTCCTACGAAGCCTCGACGCCATCCGCCACGGTGGCCTGGCAGGTAGAGGAGGAAGTCAAAGCCGCGCGGCGCGACGAGTTGATGGCCTTGCAGCAGCAAATTTCGCTGGCCAAAAACCAGGCGCAGGTGGGGCGCGTGCTGCCGGTCTTAATTGAGGGCTACGGCGACAACGTGAGCATCGGCCGTTCCTACCGCGACGCCCCCGAAATTGACGGCTACGTCCTGATTCCCGGCGAGCTGCCGCTGGGCGAGCTTGTACCGGTGCGCATCGACGGCGCCATGACCTACGACTTGACCGGCGTCCCGGACCTCGTCCCGGCGCAGACGATTGCGCCGCAGTATATTTCCGCACACCTCTGATGGTTCGCACACGCTTCGAGTGGAGCATCCTGATTTTGATCGTCGCGCTGCTGAGCGTGGCCTGGATCATTGAGTCGCGCAAGCCGCCCATCCGGTCGGAAAACGCGCTGCTTACCGAAGCGCCGCTGGTAGGCTACCTGGCGCCGGAGTTCACGGCCGTTACCCCCAGCGGCGTCAGCCACAGCCTCACCGACTACGTCGACCGCACAGGCAGCGACGACCAGGCGCAGGCGGTTGTGCTCAACTTCTGGGCCTCGTGGTGCGGTCCGTGCCGCATCGAAATGCCCTACTTCGAGCGCGTCAGCCGCGCCTACGCGGGGCGCGCGGTGGTTTTAGGCGTCAACCAGGCCGAATCCGCCGCCGTGATTGAACAGTTCCAGGCCGTGACCGGCGTCACCTATCCCCTGCTGGTGGACGAACAATGGGTCGTCAACAATCTGTACGGGGCGATCAACCTGCCCACAACGGTCTTTATCGACGCGCGCGGCGTGGTGCGGGAGCTGTTTGTGGGGGCGATGAGCCAGGCGGTGCTGGAAGAGAAGCTTAACCGCATCCTGGAGGAGAAGTAAGCGCGCATGTGGCCCACGCTGAATTTGGGACCGCTGGTTGTGCCGACCGGCGCGCTGACGATCGTGCTGGGGGCCTGGCTGTGCCTGCACCTGGTGGAGCGCAGCGCGCGCACGCTCGACCAGGAGGTAGAAAAGCTGGCCAACCTGGCCTTTACCGGCCTGGCCGCGGGCATCATCGGCGCGCGGCTGACTTTTGTGCTGCTTTATTGGCCGGCCTTTCGCGCGAGCCTGATTAGCATTCTCTGGCCGCTGAACACGGGCTATAACATGTGGGGCGGCCTGCTGTTTGGGGCGTTGGCGGCGCTTTTTTACGGCCGTTACCACCAACTCCGCCCCGCCCCCACCCTCGACGCCCTCGCCCCCGCCCTGGTCGCCGGCCTGATGGTCGTCAGTCTGGCCGATTTTGTGGGCGGGCCGGGCTTTGGGACGACCACCACGCTGCCGTGGGGCGTCAGCCAGTTCGCCATTCGTCGCCACCCGGTGCAGATCTATGAACTACTGGTAGGCGGGCTGGCGCTGCTGACCTGGCTGCGGCTGCGCCGGCGGCGCGCCTTCGCCGGGCAGCTTTTTCTGGCGACGACGGCGGTGTATGGATTCGGCCGTTTGTTTGTCGACGCCTTCCGCGCCGACGCCTGGGTTTCCGCCGGCGGCTGGCACGTGCTGCAACTCCTGGCGCTGCTGGCCACGCTCACCTGCCTGCTGCTGCTGGCGCAGAGGACACTGCGCGCAGACAGGTAAACGAGTTTTCCAGATGCGTAATGACACAGCGCCCCAATCCAGCTAGAATAACGCCGTGAAGTAATCGATACTGGCTTGGGCCGGTCCTCGACCGCACGGATCGCCGACCGCGCCGCCTCTGGCAATCATAAGCGGTTGACCCCTTTGCCAGTACATGAATCATGGAGCATTGAGAACCCAATGGGCTCATTTGGTCGCTGGTTGGCGCTGCTGGCTTTCGTGGCCACGGCCGTTACAATTCTCTTCTTCCTCCTGCGCCGCCCGGCCCAGGCCGAGTTCGGGCCGGCCGTAGCCTTCTGCCCCGGCCCCGACCGGTATGGCTATACCTGCGCCGAAGGGGCCGGCTACGCCTACCTGGAGGCCACACAGGACGTAGCGCTGTCCGACTATGATGACGGCGCGGCGCGGCTGGAGCTGCCGTTCCCCTTCACCTTCTACGGCGCAACCTACACCACGGCCTACGCCAGCAGCAACGGCAACCTCCAATTTGGCGCGGCCAACACCGCCTACCGCAACGCCTGCCTGGACCAGGGACCGGCGGCGGAGATGGGCGACATGCTGGCGCCGTACTGGACCGATCTGGACCTGCGCTTTGCGGGCGCGCTGCAAACGGCCGTCAGCGGCCAGCCCCCCAACCGCATCTTCGTCGTCGCCTGGGAGGACGCGCCGCTCTATGGCAACGACCTGGACGAACACGTCACCTTCCAGGTGCAGCTTTTCGAAGGCAGCCACGATATTGTGTTCCTCTACGGCGATGTGACGACGCTGGCGGGCAGCAACGGCCGTAACGCCACGATTGGCCTGCAAAGCGCCGCGCAGGGGCTGGCCCTGCAGTATAGCTGCAACCAGCCCGCCGTGTCCGACGCCACGCGTCTGCGCATTGTCCACCCGGTCGCGCCCAACCCGGACGTAGGTCAGGCGGTGGTCATCGAGAGGGAAACGGCCGTGACAGCCCACCCCGCCCCGCGCGGCCCCGCCGCCGAAGCCTTGCAGACGCTGTCCAACGACGGCCTACCGGCGCTGGGACGGCTGCGGCAGCACTGGCTCAACCAAAACCCGGCGCGCATGGTCGCCTGGCAACGGCTGGATCTGACCGGCAACGGCCGTGAAGAACTAGTCATGCTCTGGCGGGGCGACCGGCAGCATCCTGAACTGGCCCAGCTTGCCATTTTCAACTTTGACGCCGCCGCGCAGCCCCACCTGCTATGGGATGCCCGCCTGGGCGACCGCCATGCGCCGCTGGGACAGGCCGCGCTTGTCGAAACGGCCGACCTCACCGGCGACGGCCTGCCCGATCTGCTTCTCCACGATGCCGGCAGCGGGCGCTTCCTGGTCATTAGCGTCGACGGCGGCGCGCCGCGCGCCTACTCTGTACCGGAACGCTGCCGCGGCAACATCGGCCTGGAGGACACAACTTGTAACTTCTCCGACCTGCGCCAGGCGCCTTAGGCATTACCCAAATGTTAAATGCTCTTGCCAAGCGGCGCTGAAAACGGTACTATGCACGCCACACACAAACCAGGATTGGGAGTTTATAAGGAAGACAAATGTCTGTTTTCAAAGTAGATGGTGTTTACGCGAATCGCATAGGGAAATACACTGTCTTAAGCATTGATGAACCGTTCATGACTGTCCGCTACACAAGCGGGGAACAAGCCATACTCAAAATTCCTGTGCAGGCCCGTATTTGGGAAAACATCCTGGCGGAGCAAGAGGCCAAGGCCGCCAGCCGCAGCGCGCGCGCCGCGCGCCATCCGGGCGTGGTGCACTATATTAAAGTCGTCAGCATTCCGCCGGGTGAAGATTTGACCTTCCCCGGCTGGCCGGAACGGGTGATCATGATCCAGGATGCCGCGCTGGCCGAAACGATCAAAGCCGGCTACCGCTTGATCTACTACGCTCTGGAGGGCCAAACCTTCTTTGCCGTCGCCACCATCACCGGCGAGGCGTTTGAAGCGGACCCCAAGAAATACACCTTCACCATGGACATTGAGAGCGCCACCTTCTTCCCCATCGACGTGGATGCTGAGGCGCGCAGTCTGGAGAAAGGCGTCACCATCGATTCGGTCGAGTTGGAAAGCTACCCGAACTTCAAGAAGATGCGCATGCAGCCTGAAGCGCTCTTCAAGATCAGCGAGGATGACTTCGAGCTACTCGCCGAAGCGCTCACCGAAATCAGCGAAGATGAGGAAGAAGAACTCGACGACGAAGAGTTCGACGACGAAGAGGACGAATAGACCGCATGACAGATGAATACGTACTCGTGTGCGTGGCCTGGCCCTACGCCAACGCTGAAATCCACCAGGGCAACGTCACCGGCTCCTACCTGCCGGCCGACATCTATGCCCGTTTTCAGCGCCTTAAGGGCAACCAAGTGCTTATGGTCTCCGGTTCGGACAGCCACGGCACGCCGGTGACGGTGGCGGCGGACGAGATGGGCAAGTCGCCCGCGGAGGTGTTTGAATATTACCACGGCCGTTTTCTGGAACTCTTCCAACAGCTCGGCCTGACCTATGACCTCTTTACACACACCGACACCGAAAACCACCACCAGGTGTCGCAGGACCTCTTTCTGAGCCTGCTCAACAACGAATACCTCTACCGCAAAACCACGCCGCAAATGTACTCGCCAAAGACCGGGCGCTTTTTGCCCGATCGCTACGTCGAAGGCGTCTGCCCTAACTGCGGCTACGCCCACGCGCGCGGCGACCAGTGCGACAACTGCAACACCCTCTTCGAAAGCGCCGCCGAACTGCTCAACCCGCGCAGCCGCACCGACGAATCGGCGCTGGAGCTGCGCGACACCGAGCATTTTTTCCTCGACCTGCCTGCCCTGGCCGAAGACGGGCTGGCCGCCTGGCTCAACGACGACAACAAAGGCCACTGGCGCCCCCAGGTACTCAACTTCGCGCGCAACTTTGTCGCCCAGGGGCTGATTGGGCGCGCGGTGACGCGCGACATGGATTGGGGCATCGACGTGCCGGCGCCCGGCTACGCGGGCAAGGTGCTCTACGTCTGGTTCGAGGCCGTCATTGGCTACCTCTCGGCGACCATTGAGTGGGCCAGGAACA
>Ga0114946_10002696_pt1 | contig 12135 bp, 22 predicted proteins | sample WalLakDeSediment_FD_88676 | JGI IMG/M metagenome (GOLD analysis project Ga0114946, IMG submission 88676) | Lake sediment microbial communities from Walker lake, Nevada to study Microbial Dark Matter (Phase II) - Walker Lake 11/02/13 Deep Sediment | ecosystem: Environmental > Aquatic >...
CACCAAGGCCTCCCTGGAAACTGAAAGTTTCCTCAGCGCCGCCTCCTTCCAGGACACCACCCGCGTGCTGACCGATGCCGCCAGCATGGGCCGGATCGATTACCTGCGCGGGTTCAAGGAAAACGTGATCATGGGCCATATCATCCCTGCCGGCACCGGGTTCGATAGCCATCGCAAGGTGGCCTTGAAACCGCTGGTGGAGCCGGAACCCGTGGCGGAACCGGTGGCGGCGGCCACGCAAAGCCCCAGCCTGGGGGAACTGCTTTGAGCTGGAAAAGTTTTCCACAAATACTTGTTGCAGCGTGCAGGTCCTTTGCTATAGTCCGCACTCCGTTTCGCCGGTAGCAACCTCTATCCGCCGTAGGCGGACAAACGGCCTGAACTCGAACAGGATTACCCGGTTTAATATCGATGCCGACCATTAACCAACTGGTGCGCAAGGGCCGCAGCAAACTGCGGCTCAAGTCGAAGGCTCCGGCCCTCGATCGTTGCCCGTTTCGCCGGGGTGTCTGTCTGCAAGTGATGACGCGCACGCCCAAAAAGCCCAACTCCGCCATGCGCAAGGTGGCAAAGGTCAGGCTGACCAACGGCTACGAAGTCATTGCCTATATCCCGGACGAGGGTCACAGCCTGCAGGAACACTCGATCGTCCTGGTGCGCGGGGGGCGGGTCAAAGATCTGCCCGGCGTGCGGTATCATATCGTGCGGGGGACACTGGATGCCGGCGGCGTCGAAAAACGCCGGGTCAGCCGCTCGAAATACGGCGTCAAGCGCCCTAAAGAAACCAAGGCAGCCGCCAAATAACCAACGGATCGCATATGTCGCGAAGACGTCAGGCAGTCAAGCGGCCCGTAGTGGCCGACGCTAAATACCAGAGCACTTTGGTGTCGCGGTTGGTCAACGTGGTCATGCAATGTGGCGAAAAGAGCGTGGCCCAGCGAATTGTGTATGGGGCACTGGAACAAATTGCTCACAAGAATAACACCAGCGACCCGCTCGAAATCCTGCAGCGTGCGGTGGATAACGTGAAACCGCGGCTGGAAGTCAAGGCCCGGCGCGTGGGCGGGGCCACTTACCAGGTGCCCCTGGAGGTGCCCGGGGACCGGCAGTTGGCCTTGGCGCTGCGTTGGTTGGTCAGACTGGCCAATAACCGCAAGGGGATCCCGACAAAACAGGGTCTGGCCTTAGAAATCATGGAAGCATATCAGGGACAGGGCAGTGCCATCCGGAAGCGCGACGAAGTTCACAAGATGGCCCAGTCGAACAAAGCCTTCGCGCATTTCCGTTGGTAGCGATTTGGGATTCTGCCAGGCGCCCCGACGAAGTTTGACTTCGGGGCGCTTCGCGTCTCCGGTGATTGATGGGATTGGGATGGAAGCCGTAATGGAACAACCGAAAACAGTGGATTCGCCGAACCGGCCGTATGCGCTGCGGTATACCCGTAACATCGGGATCGCCGCGCACATCGATGCCGGGAAGACGACCACCACTGAGCGCATCCTCTACTACACGGGGCTCATCCACCGGATGGGCGACGTAGATGATGGCAATACCGTCACGGATTGGATGGAGCAGGAGCGGGAGCGCGGGATCACGATTACTTCAGCGGCCACGACCTGCTATTGGACGCAGAAAGAGGATGGCCTCCTGAAGTCCTACCCCGGCATCGCCCACCGCGTTAATATTATCGATACCCCCGGGCACGTTGATTTCACCGCCGAAGTCGAACGTTCCATGCGGGTGCTGGACGGTGCGGTGGCGGTGTTCTGTGGTGTTGCCGGCGTGCAACCCCAGTCGGAGACCGTCTGGCGGCAAGCCAGCAAATACGGCGTTCCCAGGATCGCCTTCGTCAATAAGATGGACCGCACCGGGGCTAACTTCGAACACGCCGTCGCCGAGATGCGCAAGAAACTGGGGGCCTATGCCTACCCGGTGGTGCTGCCGCTCGGCCGGGAGGATAAGTTGGAGGGGGTCATCGACGTCATCAACCAGAAGGCGATTTGGCACGATCCCGCCGATGAGTCGGGTGTCAAAACCGAGCTCATCGAGATCCCGCCCGGCGAAATTGAGCGCGCGCGTCAGGCGCTCGCGGATCTGGTGGATGCGGTCGCCAACAAAGACGACGAAATAGCCGAGTTGGTGATCGAGAATCGACCGATCGATCCCTTGACCCTTAAGCGGGCGATTCGGCGGCTGACGGTGAGCCTGGAGTTGGTTCCGGTGCTGGGCGGATCGGCATTTCGAAAGCGGGGCATTCAATCGCTGGTCGATGCCGTTATTGACTACTTGCCCTCGCCGCTGGAAGTGCCCCCGGCACAAGGATTAAGGCCGGACGATCCGGAGGTAACCGTGGAGGTGCCTGCCGACGATCACGCCCAGTTCTGCTCCCTGGCCTTCAAACTTTGGAGCGATCCCTACGTTGGCAAACTGGTCTTCTTCCGCGTCTACAGCGGCCAGGTCAGCAAGGGCGAGGTCATTTACAACCCACGAACCCGCAAGCGGGAACGGGTAAGCCGGTTGCTCATGATTCAAGCGGATAAACGGCTGGATGTGCAGACCGTTTACTCGGGCGACATCGCCGCGCTGGTTGGGCTAAAGAACATCACCACCGGCGACACCCTTTGTGATGAGGGCTTTGAGGTCTTGCTCGAACCGCCCACCTTCCCACAGCCGGTCATTTCCATGGCGGTCGAGCCCATGACCAAGGCGGATCGGGAACGGTTGGGAGCAGGTTTGCAGCGCCTGGCCGAGGAAGATCCCACCTTCCGATGTTTTACGCATGAGGAGACTGGCCAGTTGATCATCGCCGGGATGGGCGAGCTTCACCTCGAAATTATCCGCGATCGCCTGCGCCGCGAATTCAAGGTGGAGGCCACGGCGGGTGCGCCGCAAATTGCCTATCGGGAAACCATTACCCTCGCCGCGGAGGGTGAAGGAAAGTTCATCCGCCAATCGGGCGGACGGGGACAATATGGCCATGCTTTGATTCAGTTGGAGCCGAACCTCCGAGGCCAGGGCATCGAAATCGTCAACCGCGTGGTGGGTGGCACCATCCCCAAGGAATACATCCCCGCGGTCCAGGACGGCATTGAAGAAGCCATCGCCGGTGGGGTGTTGGCTGGCTATCCAATGGTGGACGTGAAAGTGGCTATCGTGGACGGATCTTTTCACGAGGTTGATTCCAGCGAGCTGGCCTTCAAGATGGCGGGCATCTTCGCATTGAAAGATGCGTGCAAGCGCGCTGGAGCGATTCTCCTGGAACCCGTAATGAGGGTGGAGGTCACCACTCCGGATGAGTACCAGGGCGATCTGCTCGGTGACATTAACCGGCGCCGCGGCCGCATCGTGAGTATTGAATCCAAGAATGTCGCTTGTGCCCTGCACGCAGAGGTGCCGCTGGCAGAGTTGTTCGGTTACGCCACCGCCATCCGTTCACTTTCCAAGGGCCGGGCCTCGTACGCGATGGAACCACTGCGGTTCGACCCGGTGCCGGCCAGCATCGTGGCCGGCATTCTCGACACCTCAACCAAGCCCAAGCCTGCCCGTTCCTGATCAACCCCGAATTGTTCTTTGACTATGGCTGGACAACGCATCCGAATCCGACTCAAAGGCTACGACCACCGAGTCATTGACCAGTCGGCGCACGACATCGTCGAAACTGTGAAACGAACCGGGGCACGCATCGCCGGACCGATCCCGCTGCCCACACGGGTCGAGCGGTTCACGGTCGGACGATCACCGCACGCCGACAAGAAATCACACGAGACCTTCGAGCAGCGCACCCATAAACGCCTGCTCGATATCATCGATCCCACCGCGAAAACCGTCGACGAGTTGAAGAAGCTGAACCTTCCGGCCGGCGTCGACATCAGCATCAAGATCTAGCGTATGCTCGGCTTACTCGGAAAAAAACTCGGCCAGACGCGCGTCTACGACGCCTCTGGCAACGTTGTGTCGGTTACCGTGGTGTTGGCCGGCCCCAACCGCGTTGTCCACTGCAAGACCCTGCAGTCGGACGGCTACCGGGCGGTGCAACTCGGGTTCGAGGAACAAAAACCGCAGCGGGTTACCAAGCCGCTGCTGGGCCATTTTAAAAAGCACGGCGGGCCACCGATGAAACAGTTGCGCGAGTTTCGGGACTTCCCGCTTTCGGTGAAGCCGGGCGACGTGATCGGCCCCGGCGTTTTCGCCGCCGGCGACTACGTGGATGCCATCGGCGTCACCAAGGGCCGCGGGTTCGAGGGCGTCGTCAAGCGTTACGGATTCCGCGGCGGAGACATCACGCATGGAGCCAAGGGCTGGCACCGGCGGACCGGGGCGATTGGACAGCGGCTATTTCCCGGCACCGTAATGCGGGGCACGCGCATGCCCGGCCACATGGGCCAGGTGCGGCGCACCGTGCAGAATCTCCAGGTGGTGGCAGTGCGGGAAGCCGACAATCTGCTGCTCATCCAGGGCGCCATCCCGGGCGCCGCCGGCGATTACGTTGTCATCCGGGAAGCGAAGAAGCGGCGCAAGGCAGCCGCGCAAGCGTGAAGAGAGGCGGCCACCGATGAAACTTAGCGTCAAGAACATCCAGGGTGAGACGACCGGCGAACTCGACGTCGGGTTCGAGGTCATTCCCGACGGCCGCGGCACCCAGGCCGTGCACGACTCGGTCGTAGCCCATCGCGCGGCACGCCGAAGCGGCACCGCCTGCGCCAAAACCCGTGGGGAAGTCAACGGCACGAAGAAGAAGCCGTATCGCCAAAAGGGCACCGGCATGGCCCGGGCCGGATCCTTTCAGTCGCCCATTTGGGTGGGCGGCGGCGTGGTTTTTCCGCCCCGGCCCCGTGATTTTCGCAAGAAAGTCAACCGCACCACGCGCCAGTTGGCTTTGCGCAAGGCGCTGAGTGAACGGTTGAAAGCCGGCGACGTGGTGGTGGTCGAGGAGTTGTCGGTGCCCAGCCCGAAGACCAAAGAGTTTGCCGGCCTCCTGGCGCGCCTGGATTTTGGGAGCGGCTCCAGACTGATCGTGGCCACCGGCGACGAGCCGAATTTGCGATTAGCCTCACGCAATCTTGAGCGGGTGGTATTGACAACCGGTGACGCGCTCAATACGTATGATGTTTTGCGCTTTGACAAGCTGCTCTTCACCCGGCGCGCCTTCGAGCGGGTGGAGCAGCGTCTGGCTGAATAGGACCGCGATGAACCCATTTGAGATCATCAAAACTGTCCGGGTGACCGAGAAGGGCACCATGCAGGGCGACGAATACAACCAGTACACGGTGGTTGCCGATCGACGTGCGTCCAAGGACCAGATTCGGCAAGCCGTCCAGGAGTTGTTCAAGGTCAAAGTGCTCCGTGTCAACACGGCCAACGTGCTCGGCAAACTGCGGCGTCAACGCACCCGGCAGGCCGGCAAATCACCGGACTGGAAGAAGGCGATTGTGACCCTAAAATCCGGAGACCGCATCACCCTCACCTAACTGCTGCCATGGCTGTCAAGAGTTACAGACCGCTCACCCCGTCGACCCGCTACGCGACGGTCTCCTCGTTCCAGGAGATCACGCGGAAACGTCCGGAAAAGAGCCTGCTCACCACCCGGAAAAAGAGCGGGGGCCGAAACGCTTACGGACGCATCACCGCCCGGGCCATCGGCGGCGGGCACAAACAGAAGATTCGCCGTGTCGACTTCAGGCGCGACAAACGCGAAATGGACGCGCGGGTGTTGGGGATCGAGTACGATCCCATCCGCAGCGCGCGCTTGGCGCTGTTGCAGTATGCCGACGGGGAGAAACGGTATATTGTGGCGCCCCTGGGATTGACGGCGGGCAGCACGGTGCGGAGCGGGCCTCAGGCCAGCCCGGACATCGGCAACAGCCTGCCGCTGGCGCGGATTCCCGACGGGCAGTTCATCCACAACATCGAACTGATCCCGGGCCGGGGCGCCCAGATTGTGCGGGCTGCTGGCACCGCGGCCACCCTGATGTCCAAAGCTGAAGGCTACGTCCAGGTCCGGCTGCCCAGTGGCGAAATCCGCCGGATCCACGAGCAGTGCTACGCCACGATCGGGCAGGTTGGTAACACCGATCACGAAAACGTGGTGCTGGGCAAGGCCGGGCGGAGCCGGCACCGGGGGCGGCGACCCCTGACTCGCGGTGTCGCCCGCAACCCGGTCGACCATCCCAATGGCGGTGGCGCGGGCAAATCCAAGAGCGGCGGCGGTCGGCAACACCTGACCTCCCCATGGGGTCTGCTGGCCAAGGGCTACAAGACCCGGCGCTCCCGCAAACACTCCGAAAGGTTCCTCGTCGTGCGACGGGATGGCCGGCCGGTCAAATCGAGGTAAAGAAAGTCAGCTATGGGTCGATCGATCAAAAAAGGGCCTTTTGTGGACGGGCATTTGATGGACAAGATCATCAAGGCCAAGGAAGCGAAGTCGAAAGCGCCGATCAAGACTTGGTCGCGACGCTCGATGATCACGCCGGACTTCGTGGGCCTTACCTTCAATGTCCATAATGGCAAAGTCTTTAGTCCGGTGTTTGTGACGGAAAACATGGTGGGGCACCGGTTGGGTGAGTTCTCACCCACTCGGGTGTTCAAGCGACATGGTGCCCACACTGCCAAGGCGGAGGCCAAGTAACCTTATGGAAGTGCTTTCCATCACCCGCAACGTGCCCATGTCGCCGCAGAAAATGCGCGAACTGGTGCGCCAAATACAGGGACTCAATGCCGTGCAGGCTCAAGCCATCCTGGCTGTGGTGCCGCGCAAGTCCGCCCGGCTGGTTCTGAAGACTCTCAATTCCGCCATCGCGAACGCGGAAAACAACCGCGGCCTGAAGCCGGAGGGGCTGCGGATCAAGGAAGCGGTGGCCGGGGCGGCGACGAGCCTTAAGCGGTTCGTCCCCAAGGCCCGCGGATCGGCGGGGCCGATCTTGAAGCGGCGCTGCCACATCCGCATCGTTTTGTCAGACAACTGAGCCGTATGGGACAAAAAACCAATCCGATCGGGCTTCGCGTCGCCGTCAACAAGGACTGGCGCTCGAAGTGGTACGCCGAAAAACGCGAGTTCGGCAGGTTGCTGGTGGAGGATCACCAGATCCGGACCCTGCTCATGCGGAAGCTGGAGTCTGCCTCGGTGCCCAAGGTGCTCATTGAACGTGCTGCGACCCGCTGCCGTATCACCATCTATACCGCCCGGCCGGGCGTGGTGATCGGACGCAAAGGGGCCGAGATCGACAAGATCAAGGAAGAGATCAGCCGCATGACGGGCAAGGAGATCTACGTGGAGATTGTCGAGGTCAAGAAACCCGAGATCGACGCCCAGTTGGTCGCCGAAAACGTCGCGCTGCAACTCGAACGACGGATTTCCTTCCGCCGTGCAATCAAGAAGGCCGTTCAGACCGCCATGGATTTCGGAGCCGAAGGCATCCGGATCCGCTGCGCCGGGCGCTTGGGCGGCGCCGAATTGTCCCGCGTGGAAATGTATCATCAGGGCCGGGTGCCCCTCCACACCCTCCGGGCCAATATTGATTACGGGTTCGCCGAGGCCAACACCGTCTACGGCAAACTCGGCATCAAATGCTGGATTTGCACCGGCGAAAACAAACCGGATCGCGGCGGGGCCGCGGGCGCGGCAACCCCGGTGGGAGCGCGTGGCGTTACCGGCAGCTGACGAATTGCGAGAGACAGGCTTATGGCGTTGATGCCCGAACGAGTGAAGTACCGCAAGATGCATCGCGGCAGCCGCCGCGGCTTGGCGTCGCGCGGCACCACGGTGGCCTTTGGCGAGTTTGGCTTGCAGGCGCTGGAACGCTGCTGGCTGGACACCAAGCAAATCGAAGCCGCGCGTGTGGCCATTACGCGTTACATGAAGCGCCGCGGCAAGGTCTGGTTGCGGGTGTTTCCCGACAAATCCTATACGAAGAAGCCGCTGGAAGTGCGCATGGGCACCGGCAAGGGCGGCGTGGAATCGTGGGTGGCAGTTGTGCGTCCGGCCAACGTCTTGTTCGAGGTCGACGGCGTCACACCGAAAGTGGCACGGGAGGCGATGCGCCTCGCGGCCGCAAAACTGCCCATCCGCACGAAGTTCATCGCCCGGCACGCCACGATAGACTAGACCGGAGACAGGCCATGAAGATATCCGCCCTTAAAGATTTAACCCCGAACGAGTTGCGCGCCAAGAGCCGCGACCTCCGCCAGGAAATGTTCAACCTGCGTCTGCAGCAAGCCAGTGCCCAGCTGGAGAAAACGGCACGGCTGCGGACGCTGCGCCGGGATATCGCGCGGATCGAAACCCGGATCACCCAACTCGCCCGCAAGGCGGCCTGACCCTGAGACTATGGCTGACGAACCCCAAAACCCCCGCACCCAGCGGAAAGAACGCGTCGGTAGCGTGGTCTCCGACAAGATGGATAAGACCATTGTGGTCCGGGTGGAACGACGGATGCAACATCCCCGGTTCAAGAAGGTGATCACCCGCTACAAGAAATTTTACGCCCACGACGAAGCGCGGGAGGCACACTTGGGCGACCAGGTCCGGATCCAGGAGACCCGGTCGCTGTCCAAGACTAAGTCCTGGCGGTTGGTGGAGATCGTGAACCGGGCGGCTGGAGCGACCAGCCATTGACCCGAGAGGAGACACTATGCTGCAGATACGATCCATATTGGTAGTGGCTGATAATACCGGCGCCAAACGGGCTGCTACCATCGGCGTCCTGGGACGCAACCAGCGTTACGCGGGCATCGGCGATATCATCAAGGCCCACATCAAGGAGGCTTCTCCCGACGGCACGGTCAAGAAGGGAGACGTGGTTGATGCCGTAGTGGTACGCACCCGCAAGGCCATCCGCCGCAACGATGGCTCGTATCTTCGCTTCGACAGCAATGCGATCGTGCTTATCGACAAGGAGCGCAACCCGCGGGGCACCCGCATCTTCGGGCCGGTCGCACGCGAGTTGCGCGACAAGAAATTCATGAAGATCGTTTCCCTGGCGCCGGAGGTAATCTGACTATGCGCGGATTTCACGTCAAACGCGGTGATGTGGTGGTGGTGATCGGCGGCGCTGAAAAGGCCAAGCGCGGCAAGATCATCCATGTGCTGACCGACAAACAGCGGGTCATTGTGGAAGGAGTGCGGATGATCAAGCGGCATACCCGCAAGAATCAGCAGTATCCCCAGGGCGCCATCGTCGAACGGGAGGGCAGCCTCCACGTGTCCAATGTCATGCTGGCGGCCGTCTATGACGACCGGGCCACACGGCACGGCGGCGCGTCGGTCACCAACCCACAGCCATGAAAGCCAGATTGTACCAACGCTACGTCAACGAGGTGCGACCCGCCCTCGTCGAAAAACAGGGCTATCGCAACGTGCACGAGGTGCCGCGCATGGAAAAAATCGTCATCAATATGGGTGTGTCCGCCTCCCTCGAAAAGAGCACCCTGGATGACGCCGCCCGGGATCTGGCCACGATCACCGGTCGCAAAGCGGTCATCAACAAAGCCCGCAAGAGCGTCGCCAACTTCAAACTCCGCGCCGGCCAGTCCATCGGCTGCCGGGTTACCCTCCGGCGCGACGCCATGTACGAGTTCTTCGACCGGCTCGTGGCCGCTGCGCTGCCGCGGATCCGTGATTTTCGTGGCATCTCCGGCAGGTCGTTCGACGGCCGGGGGAATTTCTCCCTGGGGTTGCCTGACCAGACTGTCTTTCCCGAGATCGACCTGGACCGCGTCAAGCGGCATCAGGGAATGGACATCACCATTGTGACCACCGCGAACACCGACGACGAGGCCTACGACTTGCTGAAGCTCATGGGCATGCCTTTTATCGAAGGACGATAGATTATGGCCAAGAAAGCCTGGATTGAACGGAATAAACGACGCCTGGCCCTGGTCCAGAAGCACGCGGCGTTGCGTGCGGAACTGAAGGCCCGCGGTGACTATGCGGGGCTGGCCAAACTACCCCGCAGTGCCAGCCCGGTGCGCCTAGTCAACCGGTGCAAGGTAACGGGGCGTCGCCACGCCTTTTTGCGCAAATTTAGTGTTTCACGCCTGACCTTTCGCGAAATGGCCCTCTCGGGCCAAATCCCGGGAGTAACCAAGGCTAGCTGGTAAACGCGTTATGACCGACCCACTTGCTGACATGCTGACCCGGATTCGCAACGCCAGCCGGGCGTTGTTGCCGGATATCGAGGTTAGGCACTCCAAGCTGAAGGAAAGCGTTGCCCGTGTGCTTCAGCAGGAGGGCTACGTGACCGACTGCGCAGTGCAGGGCCAACCGCTTCGCAAACTAAAGGTCAAACTTAAATACAGCGGACGCAAGGGCGTCATCGTAGGCCTGCGCAGGATCAGCCGCCCGGGGCTGCGGCGTTACGTCGGCGCCAACGAAATCCCTCGCGTTCTGGGTGGCTTGGGCGTCGCCATCCTATCCACTCCCCGCGGAGTGATGAGCGGCAACGAGGCCCGCAAACAGAATCTGGGCGGGGAACTCCTCTGCTACGTCTGGTAAAAGCGAGCAAGCTTATGTCCCGAATTGGTAGAATGCCGGTGCCTATCCCGGCCACAGTCAAAGTGGAGGTGCGGGATCGCACCGTTCACGTCGAGGGCCCCAAAGGGCAGTTGGATTTCCAGCTGCCCCGCCAGACCCAGGTCACCATCGAGACCGACGTGGCGCACGTGAAGCGGTCGGGTGATGACGGCCGGGCCAGGGCCGCCCATGGCCTGACGCGTGCCGTGCTCTACAACATGGTCCAGGGCGTCAGTCAGGGGTTCGTCAAGAAACTCGAAATCGTGGGGGTAGGTTTCAAGGCGTCGGTGCAGGGTGGCAAGGTGAACATGAGCCTCGGCTACTCTCACCCGATCGCCTATCCTATTCCCGACCAGATCAAGGTGACCGTGGACGACAACACGAAGATCACCATCGAGGGGCCAAGCAAGGAAGTTGTCGGCCGCGTGGCCTCCGAGTTGCGCGCTTACTATCCGCCCGAGCCCTACAAGGGCAAGGGCGTTCGTTATGCCGGCGAACACATCATCCGCAAGGAAGGCAAGACCGTTCAATAGAGCGGCCCGCATTCCCCCCAGCGCTTATGAGCATGAGAACCGAGAAGAAGCAGCACATGGCCCAAAAACGCCGCTGGCGCGTGCGGAAGAAGGTCATGGGTTCTCCGGACCGACCCCGGATGAGCGTCTGCTTCACCGAACAGCACATCTACGTTCAGTTCATCGACGACGAGCAAGGGCGCACCTTGGCTGCGGCGTCGACACGCGCCCCCAGCCTCCGCGAGACCGAGGGCTTGTCCGCCAACGTGGCCGGGGCCACCCGGATCGGTCAATTGGCCGCCGAGGCTGCCAAGGCTCAAGGCATCCAACGGGTGGTGTTCGACCGCGGACCCAAGCAGTACCACGGCAAAGTAAAGGCCCTGGCCGATGCCGCGCGGGAAGCCGGTTTGCAGTTTTAGCAACGATCAGGAGACATCACTGTGGCTGAAGATACCCAACCCAAAGAACAGGAAGTTCGGACGCAGCGTGGCCGGGGGCCCCGCCGAGGCCGTCCCTTCGCCCCTCCCGCCGACGCCGCGGAGCGGGAATTCATCGAGAAGGTCCTTTACATCAACCGCTCCGCCAAGGTTGTCAAAGGCGGTCGCCGATTCAGCTTCAGCGCCTTGGTGATTGCCGGTGACCGCAAGGGCAGGGTCGGTTTGGGCCTGGGCAAGGCGCGCGAGGTGGCTGAGGCGATCCGCAAAGGCGGCGAAATTGCCAAACAAAACCTGGCGATGGTGGCGCTGCGGGCGGCCACGATCCCGCACGAGGTCCTGGCGTTTTATGGCGGTGCCCAGGTCTTGCTGCGCCCGGCTTCCCCAGGCACCGGCGTCATCGCCGGCAAGACCGTGCGCGCGGTGCTGGAGGCTGCTGGGGTCAAAGATGTGCTCAGTAAGTCGCTCGGGTCGAAAAATGCCGCCAACGTGGCCAAGGCCACCCTCGCTGCTTTGGGGCAACTGCGGCTTCGGGAGGAGATTTACCGGCTGCGTGGCCTGGCACTCCCTGCTCCGGCCCCGGCCCCGGGCGAAATGGCCGTGGCCGAACCCGTCAACCCATAGATCCTTATGCGTCTTCACAATCTCAAACCTCGACCCGGCGCCCGGCACCGGCGCAAGC
>Ga0114946_10002697_pt1 | contig 12135 bp, 8 predicted proteins | sample WalLakDeSediment_FD_88676 | JGI IMG/M metagenome (GOLD analysis project Ga0114946, IMG submission 88676) | Lake sediment microbial communities from Walker lake, Nevada to study Microbial Dark Matter (Phase II) - Walker Lake 11/02/13 Deep Sediment | ecosystem: Environmental > Aquatic > Freshwater...
CGGCAGGCGGTATCGCTTTGAGGAACAGCACGCCGATGCCGCGGTCTCGGACGCCGCGCAGCGATCGGTCCACAAGGTCATCGGGCAGCAGCTTCTTGAGCTCAAGCTCGCTGAAGCCATGCACCCGGACGGCCCGGTAATCCACCAGAGTGGCCAGCTCAGACAGACCTTCCAACCGGACCAGGCTCAGCTGCAGCGGCGCCTCCAGCAGGCCCAAGACCAAGCCGCCGGAACGCATCGCCTCGGCCGTGGCCTCCAGCTGATCCGGATAACCGATAACCTCCATTCCTTGGTGCAGGATCACCGTGCCGGGCGACGCCGTGAATCCGGCGCCAGGCGCCACACCGAGCTGCCAGGCAGGATCGGCGCCGCGCAGATTGGCCGGACGCAGCAGCACGCCGAAACCCAAGTCGGCGGCCAGGGCCAAATCAGCGGACCAAAAAGTGCCGCGCAAGGCCCGGACGGTCTCGAGGTCACCACGAATGGCGATGAACTCCCCGTCCCGAGCAACGGCGCCCGGGTTGGCCCGCAGCGGCAGCGCGATCATCAGCGACTCGCGGAGCTCACCGTCGACGACTCGCACATAGAGGCGCCCCGGCTGATAGGGAAGGCTCAGCCCGTTGGGTGGCTCCGAAGACAGCAAGGGATCGTGGATCGTGAGCGCCCCTTCGAGTTCCAGGCGCCCGAGGGTCGGGGCCTTGAGCGACAACAAGTTGACGCCGAGAGCACGAACATCGGCAAGCAGCGCGCGCAGATCGCCGCCATGCGCGTTGGCCAGCATCGCCCACTCTTCCAGGTCCAGTGCCACACCGACGTGCCGATAGGTACGGGCCTCGTCCTCCCAACGAGACCAAAGGTAAGGCAACGAGACCAACAGCGACAATACGACCAGAGCCAACCCGAGCCGCCGGGCTCTGTCGCTCGTCACGTGATTAGCACCCACATCTCAGTCTGAGTCCTCCTTGTCAAGACAAGCCTCCACCAGTTCGCGCCGGGCTGGAGACATTCCCTGCTCAAGCCAGGTCAGGTGCGCCGGCCTGCCAGTGCAGTTTCTCCGGCCGGCAGCTCGCCCCTTCCTGGCAGCCACCAGCGGTATGCAAGGGATTTGCCGCCGTACGCCCGAAGTACGCAGCTATATCTGGTTGGCCGCCTCTTGTCCCACCCGTGGCCAGCGTCTTGAACAAAACACTGAGGGGGTATCACCCATGAAGGGCTCGATGGCAGTCGCTGAGGTGCTCCGGCGGGAGGGCACCGAGTACTTGTTCTGTTTTCCCAACAACGACCTGATTGAGGCCGCAGCACACCACAACATCAAACCGATCATGACGCGAACAGAGCGGACCGCCGTGGGCATGGCCGATGGATACACCCGCGTGACCGGCGGGCAGCGAATCGGTGTCTGCGCCATGCAAAACGGCCCGGGCGTCGAGAACTCCTTTGGCGGAGTCGCGCAGGCTTTCTCGGATTCGGTGCCGATTCTGGTCTTGCCGCGCGGTGAGCAGCAGCGCCGCCTAGCAGCACAACCGAACTTCGACGCCGTTCGCAGTTTCGGGGCCGTCACCAAATGGGCGGCACGGGTTACTCACGCCGACATGGTGCCGGAGATGATGCGGCGGGCTTACACGTATCTGCGCGCCGGTCGACCATCACCGGTGCTGCTGGAACTGCCGCCGGAGGTACTGACCGCCAATTTGGACGCGTTGGTCTACGAGCCACCCGGCGGAGCCCGGTCACAGGCCGATCCGGCCCAGGTCGCGGCCGCCGTGGATGCCCTTCTCCGAGCCGAGCGCCCGCTGATCCACGCCGGTCAGGGCATTCTCTATGCCGGGGCCACGCCCGAACTGGTGGAGTTGGCTGAGTTGGTCGACTGCCCGGTGATGACTACGCTGCCGGGCAAGAGCGCGTTCCCCGAGGACCACCCGTTGGCGGCCGGCTGTGGTGGGCGCAGCGGCACACTGGCTGCGGCCCGCCTGTTGGCGGACTCGGACCTGGTGTTCGGTGCCGGCGCCAGCATGACGATCAACAACTTCGCGGCCCCGATCCCGGCCGGTAAGGTCGCAATCCAGCTCACCGTCGATGACTACGACCTCAACAAGGAGTACGAGGTGGCCCACCCCTTGATGGGACATGCCCAGCTGGTGCTGCGGCAGATGATCGAGGAGGTCATAGCGCGCCTTGGCCCGGACGGACGGCGCGGCGGCGGCCGGGCCCAAGAGGTTGGCCGGATCAAGAGCGAATGGCTGGCCGAGTGGCTGCCCAAGCTGACCTCGGACGAGGTACCCCTCAATCCGTACCGGGTCATCTGGGAGCTCCAGCAGGTGCTCGACACCGCGCGGACGATTGCGACGCACGATGCGGGCAGTCCCCGTGACCAGACCGCACCGTTTTGGAACTCGCCGGCCCCCCACACCTACATCGGATGGGGCAAATCGACCCACCTCGGCTACGGATTGGCCCTAGCGATGGGCGCCAAGCTGGCGCGACCGGATATGAACTGCATCAACATCATGGGGGACGCCGCCTTTGGGATGATTGGGATGGAGATCGAGACCGCCGCACGGTGCAAGATCGGCACGACCACCATCTTGCTCAACAATTCCTGCCTCGGCGGCTACGACAAATACCTGCACCACGCGACCGAGGTCTATGGAACCCGCTGGCTGACCGGCGATTACACCAAGATTTGCGATGGGCTCGGGGCCCATGCCGAGCGGGTGGAGAGACCGGATGAGATCAAGCCGGCGGTGGAGCGGGCCATGGCCGCCAATGCCAAAGGCCAGCCGGCAGTGCTGGAGTTCATCACTGTTGAGGACAATGCGGCCTCGGTCTACTGGACCAAGTAGCGGTTAAGCGCAGAGGCCGGACCCGCACCAGCCTGCCGGCGGGGGGGACGGCCTCTGCGGCGTGTGGCGTGTGGTTTGGCATGATGCCGTGCGCCCCTGCAGCAGCCCCCGTAGGACGGCTAGACAAGCTTCAAGATGCTGGTGACGGCATGGTAGACTCCGTCGTCGTCATTGGACGGTGCCGTGTGGGTCGCGGCAGCCTTGGCCTCGGGGCAGGCGTTGCCCATGGCCACCGAGTGCTCGAATGCCGCCAGCATCTCAACGTCGTTGCGGTCGTCGCCGATCACCGCCACCTGTTCGGAGCAAAGGCCCCACCAGCCGGCCAGCCGCTCGACCGCCCGGCGTTTGCTGGCCCCTTTGGCCGTGACATCGACCGTCCTAAACTCGCCGCCCGACAGGTAGAGATTGGCCCCCACGTCCAGCGCCCGGCACAGCTGCGCATGCAGATCGACGATTACGGCCTGGGGCGTGGACGGTCCTCCGAACACGACGATCTTGACGACCTCGAAGGCCTCGCCTTCGGCGCCGGCCAACTCGCCCCACGGCACCAGGTCGCGCGGTTCGATGCCCCACAATCCTTGTTCTTCGGAGTCAAGCTCGTAGCGAAAGCTGTGCCGGTCGCCGGGCATCTGCAGGGCCAAGTTGACTCCGGGGTGAGCCGCTACTATCTCCACTGCCTGCTGGGCCGTTTGCCTAGGCATGGTCGTATAGTGCCTGGCGCCTGCATGGCAGATGCACGCGCCGTTGTGAAAGATGCCCCCCTCACTGAGCAGGGTTTGGGCCTCGCGGCTGGTCAGACCGAGTTGACGGCGGACCCGGGGGCTCCGGCCGGTGGCCACAAATAGTCTGATACCGGCGTCCTGGCATTCACGAAGCACCGCATGGTTTCTAGGCGAAATCTCGCTGCGCGAGTTCAAGAGAGTACCATCGAGGTCCATGAACAGCGCCTTGATCAACGACTGCTGCCGGAGGTGCGCACTAGCCGTCATAGCAGGCTCACCAAGTATAGGAGTGGCAGGAGCACTGCGGCAAACACCCCAGTGCTCACTATCCAGCACAGATTGGCCAAGTCGGTATCCAGGCGGTAAAGGGAAGCCGCGACCAACGAGTTGAAGGCCACCGGCATCGACCCCATGGTGACCAACACGCGCCATGGCAGGCCGCCCGCCAGCAGGTGGTAGCCCAAAGCGGTTCCGGCGGCAGCCATCAGCGCCGGCAGCAGGAGGTGTTTGATGGCGACGATCGACGCCACCTCACGCCGGTAGCTGCCGAGGGGCGCGGGCCTCATGTTGAGCCCAACCGAGACCAGCATCATCGAGGTTGAGACCATCACCAACGGAGCGATCAACGAGCCCAGGAGCTCTGGCCGGGCCAGGCCCGACCAGTTGAGCAAGGCTCCCGCGCTGATGCCGACCAGCGGCAACATCACGATCCGGTCGCGGACCAAGGCCCGCCAGTCAAGACGCAGGCGCGAGCCGGGTAGGCTGTCTTCGGAGTACATCTTGGCGATCGGGAAGCCGATGCTGAAGTAGGCTATCGGTTCGAACAGTTTGAACAGCGCGGCGAGGGCGTAACCTGCCTCCCCGTAGTACATGAAGGTCACCAAGCCGCCAAACGACGCCAAGTTGCTGAATGTACCGCAGGTGAACATGGCCCCTGCCTGGCGCCTGGAGTGGCCCAAGCGCCGTGAGGCCGCGAGGGCGACAAAGCCGCCGACCACATGCGACAGCGCGCCGATTATCGGGAAGAACACCAACGAACCAGCGGTCACGTTGAGCGCCCAGAACGTGTTGACCAGAATCACCGGAGTGAACACGGTAATGGTCGTCTTCTGCAGCGCCGTCGCCAGCCCCCGGAGGCTTTCGCCCGCCGCGGGGTCCTGTCTCAAACGCCTGATCCGGTACAGATAGCCGGCCGTCAAGGCGCCGATGACGACCGCCAGGGTAGTGAGCAACTGAGTCAATGCCGCTTCTCCTTAAATGGAGGTAATTCAGACCAGGTTCCCTAACGAGGCCTGCTCCACCTGCCGGCCCGAGCAAGAGACCGCGTACAGGGAGCCGGAATCCGTCACGGTGGCCTGCCTGCCCATCTTCCGGACGACCGGCACCGCAGCCCGGATTGCCAGACGGACGTGCCAAGCCTACCTGCCCAAGATCAACCCCAGAGCGGTTCGCGTTTCCAACATGTACATCAACAGGCCGAGCACCAAGGCAGGGACCGTCGTCACCAACGTCGCCCACAGGGCGGCCGGACGATTGAGGACCAGCAACGGGAACAGGGCATCACCATCCTGGGAGATGGCGTTGGCCAGGACGGCGGCGAATGGCAGCAGACCGCGGGTGAACATGGTGATGAACAGGATCTGCGGCCCGCAGCCTGGTATCAGGCCCAACACGGCACCCACCACCACGGTCGCCAGGCCGGTGCGCTGCATCCAGTCAGCGATGAGAAGCTCGCCGGTGGCGACGTGGCCGCCCCCCAGCAGCAGCACGCCGAGGTTATAGGCCACAAACGAGACGAACACCCAGGTCGTCACAAAGGCAGTGTCCAGCGCGCCGTGAACCAGGGTTTCGCGAAGTGAGAAGAGCTTGTGCTCCTCGTCCTCATGCGTGGTGTTCAGGCCAAAGCGTCTGGCCGCCGCCGTCAAGATGACCCCGTAGACGGTACCGGCGATGCCGAGCGCCACGGTCAGCTGCGGCAGGCCGATCATGTCGCCCAGATCGACGTCGACCAACGTAGCCACACCGAACGCCAGGCCAACGGCCAGGATCAACCAGTAGCCGAGAAAGCCGTTGTGGGTCAGCCGGTAACCAAGGCTCGCTGGGTCCTCCGGCCTCTGATGATGGAGGGCGAGGTCGATGGCGTCACCCTCGACGTGACCCAGGTGCTCCAATCCGGATGAGCTAATTACCAGCCCCTGCGCCACCGCATCCTCCTCATGCTCGATCGCGAGGTGCTCGGCGAGGGCGGATGCCTCCGGCGGAGGCGCACTCGCCAGGTGGCGGCGCCTGATTCGCGAACCAATGCCACTCCAGTCCACGGCATATCCCGTGATCACCGCCGCAACCAAGGATATCGCGCTGATGTACAGGAAGTGCACTGGGGCCGCCGCGATGATCACGAAGGCTGCGTCACCCATCGTCGAAATCAGGGTAGCCACCACCGTGCCGAAGGTCACGCTGCCCCGGAGGTACAGAGTCATCACGAAGATCGCGCCGCCACAGCCTGGCGTCAGGCCGAGCAGCGCGCCGATCGCCGGCTGCCAAGCCGTAGCCTTCTCGATCCGCCCGATGAGCGCCCCTCGCTGCCGGTAATTGATGAACTGAAAGAGCAGCAGAACTGCGCCAACGAACACCCCGACCTGGATGAACGCCTCGGCGGCGCTCGCAGCGAGCAACTCGGACAGCTGGCCTATCAGGTCCATGCGCTTCTCTAGCCCCGGTCGCCGTGAAGGTACCGCAGCGCGGCGTGGGTCAGGATGGCGGCGCCCAACGGCAGCGCATCCTCATCCAAATCATAGAGCTGATTGTGGGCCTGCGCAGTCAGGCCTTTGGCCGCATTCATGCTGCCCAGGCGGAGGTAAGCCGATGGCACGCGCTCAGCGAGGTAGGCGAAGTCCTCAGCGCCCATCGCCGGCAGCGGGTTCGTGTCAAGATTGTCCGATCCCAGGACGGCGGCGGCGCTGCCGCCGAGAAGGCCGGCCATCGCCGCGTCGTTGACCGTGACCGGGTAGCCGTACTGGTACTCCAGCATCGGCTCGGCCCGCAGCATCCGGCAGGCTCCCTCAAAGATGCGCCGGATCTTGCCCTCCATCCCCTCCCGCACATGGCGGTCCAAGGTGCGAACCGTGCCGGACATCTTGACCTCAGACGCGATGACGTTGGTGCGAAAGCCGCCGTTGATCGTACCCAACGTCAACACCGCCGACTGAAGAGGGTCCGTCTCTCGGCTGACGACGTTCTGCAAGGCGCAGATCACCTGTCCGGTCACGGCGATGGCGTCAACACCGGCTGTAGGGTAGGCCCCATGACCGCCAACACCGGTGATCGTCATGTGCACGGTGTCGGCCGCCGCCATGTGCGGTCCGGACCGGATGGCCGCTGTGCCCACGGGCAAGTCGGCCCACAAGTGCAGGGCAAAGCACGCCTCGACAACCGGGTCGTCGAGAGCCCCATGGGCAATCATCGGAGCCGCTCCGCCCGGTCCCTCTTCCGCCGGTTGGAACAGCAGCTTGACTCCGCCCCCCGGCAACCGGTCGCGCCAACCCGCCAACAGGCTCGCCGCGCCCATCAGGATCGCCGTATGACCGTCGTGACCGCAGGCATGCATCTTGCCTGGAATCCGTGAGGCGTAGGGAACGTCCTTGGCGTCTTGGATCGGTAGCGCATCCATGTCCGCACGCAGTGCCACAATCGGGCCCGGTCGCCCCGAGGCCAGCAGACCGGTGACGCCGGTGCCCCCTACCCCTTCGCGCACCGCAAAGCCCAGGCTTCTGAGGTGCTCGGCCACGACACCAGCTGTGCGATGCTCTTCCATACCGCACTCCGGGTGCATGTGAAAGTCCCGGCGCCATCCGCTCATCCGCCCGGACAACCGCCGGCCAGCAGAGATCAGCTCTTGGGTGACATCCGCGCCTATCGCCCCTGACGCTTTAGTCTTCATGACTTCGGTAGCCTCCTCCATTTGGCAGTACGCCAGCCGCTGCTAAGCCTGCATCGGCTGCTCAACCTGGGAACGCCACACATCCAGCTTCACGGCGCCGTACGCACCGCTCAGGCCATTACAGTCGAAACCGACTCTCGACACCGCAAGTGAGCCCACCTTGGCGTGCTTCACAGCCAGTCCCTCCCGGCGGACCGCATCCGGGCAACGAGGCGGTCCCAGTCAGATCACGATCAACTCGCGGGTGGCCTGATTAAGATGCTCGCCTCCCTGGGGTGTGACCACGACGACATCCTCAACCCTCACTGCCGTACCTTGCCGCAGTACGCTGGGCTCAACAGTGAACGTCATCCCAGCCTCCAAGCGGCGCTCCTCCGAAGCGGTCAGAAACGGCGGCTCGTGCACGTCGACGCCGATGCCGTGGCCAAGACGGTGCCAGAACCACTCACCGTAGCCTGCCTCCACAATCAGCTGCCGGGCGGCTCGGTCGGCATCGGCCCCTGTCGCCTGGCCATCCGCGCGCATCGCCGCCATCCCCGCAGCCTGAGCGGCCATCACCAACTCGTGTAGGCGCGCCATCTCCGGCTCCGGCTCGCCACAGAAGACCGTCCGGCCAAAGTCGGAGCAGTAGCCGTCCACGACAGCTCCGAAGTCGAAAGCGATGTGCATTCCTTGCTCCAGCCTCAGCCGGGCTGGTGGCCCGATCTCGCGTGCCGCGTCGGCCCCGCGCGCGTCCCCTTGGCCGGCAAAGGTGATGCCTGTCGGGAAGCTGGTGTGACCCGCTCCCGCCAAATGCAGCTGGTAGTCGACCTCCGCCGCCACATCCAGGTCGGTCAGGCCCGGCTGAAGCTTGCCGACGACGGCGGCAAAAGCCGTGTCGGCCACGGCTGCCGCACGGCGCATCCGCTCCAACTCGTCCGGTTCCTTGACGGCCCGAAGCTCCGACACCAGGTCGCCCACCGGCACAACTTGCAGTCCGGGCAACGCCTGTTGCAGATGATGAACTGTCTCGGCCCAAGTCCGGTTGCCGACCGCGAGGCGAAAGCCCGACACTGAAGCCAGGCCAAAGCGCCGCGGCAAACCCGCTAGAAAGGCGCGTGGATCGTCGTGCTCAGGCAGATAGATCACGTCCTTGAGCCAAGGCCTGTCCTTGACATGATGCCGGACGTAGTTGGCGACCATGAAGGGCGCCAGCACGTACACGCCGACGAGCGGCACCAATAGGACGCCATACAGCCAATCAGCCGGCTGTACGATATCCGTATTAGCGGCTGGACGGCGCATGAATCCGGTCAGGTACTCAAGGTCCCCGGAAGGAGGCAGGAATAGAGCACTGAGCCCCCGCGATTGCATTCGGGCAGAAACCCTGGCCAGGCGTCGGCGGTACACATCGCTGGAGAAAGGTGTCATCGTCTGGTCCTCCTCTGCTCAGGGAAATGTCTCGGCAATGGAAACTCCGCCGGCCCACAAACGTAGTAATAAGTACTGATGGGCGGCCCACAGTGTGGGCAATCCCACCTCCTCGATCCTCCCAGAGTGAACGCGGCCCCCCCGGGGCCGCGTTCGTGCTTTGGTGGGGGCCCGATCACCGCCCGCTTGCGCCCCATCCGCGTAGCCGCGCTCCACACCACCGCGACCTACGGAGGCTAACCGCGCTCGTCCGCGGGCACGTAACGGGCTTCAAGCTTCTGGTAAGCCGGCAAGCCGATGAGCTGGTTAAACTCCTCGAAAGCGATCATCCTGTCGATCATGGGCTCCGTTGTGCCACCCTCACGCAGCTCAACGAGCACATCGCGCACTGCCTGAGCGGCCGCATAGAGGGTCGCCAGCGGGTAGATGGCTATCTTGTACCCCATCTCCACCAAGTCGTTGAGGGGTACTAGCGGTGTCCGGCCGCGCTCGATCAGATTGGCAAACAAAGGCGCGTCGACGCGCCGCCCGACCTCAGCTAGTTCCTCGCGGGAGGCCGGGGCTTCCAGGAAGATGACATCAGCCCCAGCATCCCGGTACGCCAGGCAGCGCTGAATGGCCGCTTCGAAACCCTCCACAGCGCGAGCATCCGTGCGCGCGATGATGACCAAGTCCGGATCGGTGCGTGCGTCCAGGGCGGCCCGCAGTTTGCCCACCATCTCGCCGGTGGATATCACGCGCTTGCCCTCCATGTGGCCACAGCGCTTGGGCAGCATCTGGTCTTCGAGCTGCAGAGCCGCGACCCCCGCGGCCTCGTACTCCTGAACAGCGCGGCGCACGTTCAGGGCGTTGCCGTATCCGTTGTCGGCATCAGCGATCACCGGCACCCCGGGAACGGCGCCAACTATGCCGCGAATGTGCGTTACCATCTCGCCCAGACTCATCAGGCCGACGTCGGGCTGGCCAAGCCGGCTCGCGGAGGCGCCATAACCGGTCACATAGACGGCGTCGAAGCCGGTATGGGCGATGATCTTGGCTGACAGAGCATCATAGGCACCCGGCGCGAGCACGAGACCCGGAGCGGCCAGAGCTTGCCGAAGCTTCTTGGCGGTGGACATGGGCGTCAACTCCTTTTGGGACCCGGTCAGCAGCCCCGGAAAGCCGATTTCATCGACCCCGATCGATTGCCCTGCGTGGCGGGAGCTGTTCTTGAGGTTGGCCAATGGACGGCGCCATCGCCTTCTTCCGGATGGAGAGACCGCCGACCCAGGCGGGTCACGGGCGCCGCTTTGGCCAGTTGCCCACAGGGCGCGCGCCACCAGAACCGGCTGGGCGGGCGGTGGATGAAACTACACGGGTAGCACGGGCGCCGTCACCGCTCTCGCCCTCATCCGCCGCGAACTCGGCGATCGTCAAGCGCGGAATCCTCTGGCCCACGGCCTTCTCGATGCGGACCAGATTGGACCGGTCCTCGGGCGTGAGAAAGCTATAGGCTCGGCCCGTAGCGCCGGCTCGAGCGGTCCGGCCAATCCGGTGAACGTAGACCTCGGCCGCCTCAGGCAGGTCATAGTTGATGACGTGACTGATCCCCTCGACGTCAAGGCCGCGGGCCGCAACGTCGGTGGCCACCAGCACGCTGAACTTGCCGCCGCGAAAACCAGCCAGTGCGGCCTCCCGCTGCGCTTGGGACCGGTCACCGTGAATCGCCGTAACATCTAGACCGGCCCGAGCCAAATCGCGTGACAGGCGATCCGCGCGCCGCTTGGTGCGGCAGAACACCAGTACCGTCTGGAGATCTTCCTGGTGCTGGCCGTATTTGCCCCGCAACAGAGCAACCAGTAGTTGCGTCTTGCGCTCCGGTGCTACTGGGAAGATCTGCTGCTCGATTGCTTCGGGCGGCATGGCGACCTGCCCAACCTCAATGCGGATGGGGTCGGTCATCAAGCTCTTAACCAAGCTCATTATCTCCGGGGGCATGGTCGCCGAGAACAACAGGGTCTGGCGCTTGGCTGGCAAGAAGCGGAGGACACGGCGGAGATCAGGCAGAAAGCCCATGTCCATCAGCCGATCGGCCTCATCGATCACCAGGTAGGATACGCTGGAGAGGTCAGCGCGACCCTTCTCGATCAAATCGAGCAAGCGGCCGGGCGTGGCCACAACGATTTCGACGCCTTGGCGCAGTGCGTCCTCCTGAGGGGTGTAGCCCACGCCGCCGTAGATGGCCGCTGCCCGCACCGGAGTTCCTTTGGCCAGCGCTAGAGCGAACTCCGTGGTTTGAGAGGCAATCTCTCTGGTGGGGCAGAGCACCAGGGCCGAGAGACGTCCGGCTCTGCGGCTGCTGAGCCGTTCGATCACCGGGATGAGAAACGCGGCCGTCTTGCCGCTTCCCGTCTCGGCGGTGACCACGATGTTGCGGCCGGCCATGGCGGCCGGGATTCCTTCCCGTTGTACCTGTGTCGGCTGGGCGTAGCCGAGCTCTTCGATGTTGCTGAGAACGATTGCTGACAGGTTGAAGTTGCTGAACATCTGTACTCCTATGTAATCCCGAATTTGTGATCTGCGGCCTCGCTTTCGATGAGGGCCGTCTGATTATATCACACCAACCTGGCTCTTAGATACGGGACCGGTCGGTGGGTCCGTGTGAAGCCCCGGTAGGCAGACGTATGTGTCAAGAAGAAGTGAGCAGATCACGCCAGCAGACACTGTAACGCGGCTGCAGCCGGGCGGCCGCAGATGGCCGACCTGGGGATGTGGCTGTTTGGAGATGCGGCGGGTTCTGGTGCGCAACCGGACCGCCCTGAGGTGTGGGGTGGCTCCGTGGGAACCGGGTCAAGCCCCAAGGTGGTGCCGCAGGCGCCACCCACCGCCTCGAGGTGGTGCCACAGGAACCACAAAGCCCGCAGGTGGTGCCGTAGGAACCGGGTCAAGCCTCGAGGTGGTGCCGCAGGCGCCACCTACCGCCTCGAGGTGGTGCCCCAGGAACCACAAAGCCCTCAGGTGGTGCCGTAGGAACCGGGTCAAGCCTCAAGGTGGTGCCGCAGGCGCCACCAACGGCCTCGAGGTGGTGCCCCAGGAACCACAAGACCCTTTGGTGGTGCCGTAGGCACCGGGTCAAGCCCCAAGGTGGTGCCGCAGGCGCCACCTACCGCCCCGAGGTCGCGCCACAGGAACCACAAAGCCCGTTCGTGGCGCCTGACAGGTTCTGGCTCTTGACACGGAC
>Ga0114946_10002698_pt1 | contig 12133 bp, 7 predicted proteins | sample WalLakDeSediment_FD_88676 | JGI IMG/M metagenome (GOLD analysis project Ga0114946, IMG submission 88676) | Lake sediment microbial communities from Walker lake, Nevada to study Microbial Dark Matter (Phase II) - Walker Lake 11/02/13 Deep Sediment | ecosystem: Environmental > Aquatic > Freshwater...
AGGGCAAATGTTTCTTTATCCCACAAATCTCCATCGTGGGTTACGCCAAGTCGGACAATGACCAGTTCGTGATCGGGAAAAATAAAAACATCCTGGTGATTGTAACCGCTCAAACGATACATTGATGACGGTAGCTTTTCAAACATAGTGTCTTCAGGTAAAAGTATTTCCTTATCATGCGGATTCAACCAGGTTTGAGCTCCGTATGTGCCTCGTGATGCCACTGAAGGGGTTGTCATGTATTTAACCCATTCTTCAGGAAGCAATTGCTGACCGTCAACAACCCCCTCATTTAGCATAAATAAGCCTATGCGGGCCCAATCTCTTGCCGAAGCATACATGTAGCTTGAACCGACAGGACACCCGGAAGCATCGGGTTCAAAAACAGCTGTTGACATCCCTAGCGGTCGGTAAAGGCGGTCCATGATATAATTATGAATATCCTTTAGTTCACCGCCTGCTTTATCCATAAGAATTTTCATTATTATATTGGCTGTACCGCTGCAATAATTAAAGTGATCCCCCGGTGAATGTTTGAGCGGTTTGTCTGCAGCATAATCGGCCATTGAACGGCTTGCGTAGAGCATATTGGTAGCGTCGGCAAAAGGAGCATATACTTCCTTAAACTCAAGACCGCTGGTCATTTGCAGCAGATGGTTTAGGGTTATCTCCTGGCGTGGATCGTCATTTTCCTGCCACATGGCCACTGGCGCTGCTTCGTTAAGTTCCAATAGTCCGTCATGAACCATCAAACCTGTTATCAGGGCACCTACGGTTTTGGCCATAGACCATCCGATCATCGGTGTCATATGATCAACACCTGATGCATATCGCTCAGCAATTATACTGCCCTCAAAAACAACAACTACGGCCCGGGTTTGTAAACCACCATTTTCAGTCTCGTTGAAAGCAAAATCAATAGCCTCAACCAATTTTTTTCGATCAACAGTTTCCGGAAGAGTTTCTGTATTAACAAGTTCACCCCGCGGCCAAGGATCGAGAGGGTTGTTAGTGACCCGGGAAGAAAGTCCTTTCACATCTCTTTCAAAATCATTACCGATAATAAGCGTGCTGCCTAAGCCTTCGCGGTAAACAGCTGTTTTTTCATGAAAAAACCATAACCCTTTGGAAGTAACCGACTTTTCCTCGTAATCAACCTCACTGGAGATTAAATGAAATAAAATATTGCCCGGTAGAATATCTTCTGTAATTGTTTCCTCCTCCCCCCGGCCGGTTATAAAAATACTGGAGCACAAATATTTAGCCGTGTAACCGGTGCCGATGGGAAGTGCAAAGTAAACATAAAAAGCTGCGGCTCCCAAAGCAAGAAAAACGATGATTAACGCAGTTTTTACAATAAATACTTTTTTCTTCTGCATTATAAACCCCCTAATTAAGGAACTGATATCGGCTGACTTTATTCTGATATTACTGTATTTTCAGCCTGAATAATAATATCATGACTGCTACATTTTTATCAAGGCTTCCAGCTATATGCTCAGGCGATTATATAACAATCGATGATGCTGGGTCCTTAATTGCATGTTACAGCGTATTATTAACATTCGGTATATTCTTACTTATTATTGTATATTTCTTTTCTATCTTATATAATAATTAATACAGACAGCTTGTTTTACCCCTCTTTGGGAACTTCATGAAAGTGAGAGTTTCGTATGATTATTTTCAATACACTAAGTCATTTTGTTTTACGACATCAACCAATCGGGCGGGTATTCCTTTTAACCTTTATTCTATTATCTCTTACGCTAACTGCACCAGCCTGCAGCTCAATGGATGGAAGCGTTAACCGGGAAGAGAATAATCTAATCCCCACAATAACTTTGTATACAAACACCGAAAAATATGATCCGGTCCGTTATTATGCTGCTTACGATATAGCAAATTGGTGGCAGGAATTGGGATTGGATGTTGAAGTAGTACCCATGGAGTTCTTGGACTTAATAAATGAATCACAGATCCCTGAAACAGAAGAAAGAGGTTGGCATGCTTTTATCCTGGGGCAATCAGGTAGAATTGAGCGGGCTGATCCTGATATGTTTATCTATACTTTTTACCATAATGCACGGTTTGGATACCGCGATGCTGAATATGAAGCGCTGGCCGATGCCCAAAGGCGTGTTAGCGACTCTGGTACACGCCAGCGCATAGTCTTCGCAGCGCAGGAAATACTGGCCCGGGATGTACCTTTTCTTACATTGTATTATAGACACGTTGTACAGGCTTATCGCTATGACCGCTGGGAACATATGACCGCCCTGGCAGGCGAAGGTATTTTTCATGAATGGCTCCCTTTTTACATTTATCCAAAACACGATGATGGCCTTAATAGCATTAGCGATCTCCCTGTTGTAATTGCCAGTAACCATGAGCCTGAGTCGCTCAATCCTCTGACAGCAGCAACAGTATGGGAATGGAAAATTTTACGAATGTTCTATGACAAGTTGGCCCGGGTTAACTTATTTTTCCAACCAGAACCCTGGGCGGCACAGGAAATAATTCAAGTGGATTCACTAACCGTTGATGTGATACTGCGAGATGACATGACATTCCATGATGGCTACCCGGTACGGCCGGAAGATGTAGTTTTTAGCTATAATTTCATTAGAGATACACAAATACGTTATCTCAGTACGTTTATTGATCCTATACAGGAAGTGGTTCTCCTGGAAGACGGCACGATAAGATTTATTTTAAAAGAACCATTTTCTGCTTTTTATGCTATGACCCTGGCTCAAATTCCAATCCTTCCAGAACACCTGTGGGCTCCTCTCAGGGAAACTTTTACCGAAGAAATTCCTAAAGAAATGGGTCAATACCCTCTTGTCGGAAGCGGACCGCTTGTTTTTACCGATTGGGAGCCGGGCAAGTGGCTGCGGTTTAAGAAAAATCATAATCATTTCGCCGCAGAGGATATATCTATTGAGACATTAATCTATCGTCTTTATCCGGATGTCGAAGATATTTTTACTGCCCTGCTTAATGGCGAAGCTGATATAACCGGGGTAAATTTGGAACCTGATATGATTCCCAGGGCTTTAGATGATGAGAACATCCAGGTAGTTCAGGTTCCGGATATAGGCTTTGTATATTTAGGCTTTAACTGTTCTGTCCCTCCCTTTGATGATCCTGTAATGAGACAGGCAGCAGTCATGGCGATCGATCTTGACGCTATTGTTGAAAAATATCTTAATAATTACGGCGATATCGGTGGCGCCGGGCAACCCATTTCTCCTGGCAACAGATTCTGGAAAAATCCACATGTCACTCGATATTCTTTTGATATCGAGCAAGCCAGAGGCATGCTAAAAGCAGCCGGATATTCATGGGATAACCAGGGGCGGATTTACCTGAGGAAATAAACTATGATCAATGAAAACAGGACAAGCCTGATTGACCGTGTTAAACTTTTTTACACCCCTATGCTCATAGGAACTTTTATCCTTGTAGCCATTAGTATAGTGGGGTATCAAACCACCCGACATATGCTCATCAATCAAATGAAACTGGATGGGACCAACCTGGCCCACCAAATTGTCCAGCAAGTACAGGGGAATGAACATTCTGTCCGGCTGGCCAATCAGTTAATGAAAGAACATATCCGCAGCGCTAACCTTATGGCATTAGATAACCGTGCTATATTAAGCGATGAATATCTCACCCGCTTAGCCCAGATCACTTTTGTAGATGAAATTACCTGGTATTCTTCTGACGGGCAAATACTACACGCCAGCGAAAACTCTCCGCGCCGCCCGGTCTCTGCCGGTGATATCTTATATGACTTTATGCGGGGCAGAGAAATGGAAATCATGGAACCCGTGCAGTATATCAGCATAAAAGGCGATAATTACCAGTACGGAGCCATGAAACATACCAGCGGAGAATTTGTCCAATCAGGTATAATGGCCGCAGGGATAATGAATCTTACCCGGCAGTTCAGTTACCAGTCACTGGTATCACAGATTGTGGATAATGAAAATATATTATATGCCCGGATTCTAAACAGCGATTATATGGCCATCGCTGACTCAAACCTGGCCGATATCGGTTATATATACAACCCCGAAATTAATTCAGCGCTTAAAAATGCTTTTTCAGGAGAAATAGCAGCAACAGAATTATTTGATGATACACTCGGGAATAATGTTATTAAAGTGACAGTTCCTCTTTTTATCGATAATCAGACCAACCATACTCTTATTTTTGCTATGTCCATGGAAACTCTTTATGATTACCTTTACCAGTCAATTCTAATTTTTATCCTCACAGTGTTCGCTTTAATGGTGCTTTACATGTTTTTTCTGACACGTAACATTGTAAGACCAATTAATGAATTAGATAGCGCCATAAGCTGTGTTGATACAGAAAAACAGATCAGCTACCGCCTGCAATTGAAGTCGCAAAACCCTTTCTTTGGCTTGGCCGAGACGATTAACCAGGCCTTAGATAAAACCGAACAATACTTTATCAGTGTAAGACAGAAACAGCAGGATCTTGAAACTTCACACCAGGAGATTGAAGAAGCTTACCAGCAAATTCAAGACTCAAAAGAGGCGCTTAATAAACAGTTGTCATACAGCCGACACCAGGCTTACCATGATGACCTAACACAACTTCCTAACCGTCGCTATTTTATGGAAAAATTAACTGAATGTATAAATGAGGGCCAACATGGTTCAGTAATTATAATGGACGCCGATAATTTCAAAACCATTAATGATACCATGGGGCATCCCTTTGGAGACCAGGTTTTAAGAAGAATGGGTCAGGAACTGGAAAACATTCTTGGCGATAAGGTGTTTCTTTCCCGCTTTGGTGGCGATGAATTCTTGATCCTTCTAGACAAACAACCTGATTCAAATGATGCAGAAAATATCGCGCTGCAAATAAGAAACCACTTCAGTCAATATTTTCTCGTTCATGACCAAAACGTCCTCTTAACTTTGAGTATGGGAATCGTCAATTACCCTGAAGACGGGCGCGAGCCTGAGAAACTGATTATGAATGCCGATTTAGCCCTGCACCGGGCAAAAACAATGGGGAAAAATAATTTCCTGTTCTTTGATGACTCAATGACTAAGCTTTTAACCGAGAAAGCCCGTATAGAAGAGATTTTGCGCAAAGCTTTGACAAATGAGGATTTTATTCTTTATTATCAGCCTAAGATTAATTTACTAAGCAATAAACCATCAGGATTCGAGGCCTTACTGCGTTTGAATGATTTTTCAGTGTCACCCGGAGATTTTATTCCAATAGCGGAAGAAATGGGGCTAATTCAAGCTATAGGACGCTGGGTTACCAAAGCAGTGATCCGTCAGATTGCTGATTGGAAAGATCAAGGTCTTTCGGTTTTACCGGTATCGATCAATTTTTCTGCGTTACAATTGAGAGACTTTGATTATGTTGATTTTTTGAAACGGGAACTTGTGCGCATGGATATTGCTCCACAATTAATCGAGATCGAAATTACGGAAAATATCTTTTTAGAAACCAAGGAAGAAGCGCTTACATTTCTTTACCAGTTAAGAGACCTTGGAGTATCGATCAGTATCGACGATTTCGGTACCGGTTTCTCATCTCTTAGTTATTTAACCCTGCTGCCGGTTAATATCGTGAAACTGGATAAAACCCTTATTGACCGTTATTTGGAAGAAAGCAATCAGGTTGTAATCAGCAGCATTATATCTTTGATCCACAGTTTGAAGCTGAAAGTGGTCGCAGAGGGTGTGGAGAAAAAGATACAGTTAGAACAGCTTGCCGCTTGCCAGTGCGACTATGTTCAGGGTTTTTATATTAGTAAGCCTATTCCGCCCGAGGATCTGAAAAGAAAATTCTTATGATGTTGTTTGCAAAGTTCGACCTGCAGTTCGCCGATATTTTTTTAGAATTGTTTAAGCACAATCTCTCGTAAAATCTAATCATTGATGAGTAAACTTTCTTTCAACAACTTCCAGGCAGCATCAGGGTATTTGCGGCTAATAACGCCGATCGGAGCCATAATATAATGGTTGTCGAGATAATAATCAACCTGTTCCCTGGGCAGTAGTTCTAAACCGGTTTTTCCACTCATCGCCCGGATCATTTTCTCCAGACCATTTGGCAGCCTGGTAAGCGCCCCACCGGTACCGATAACCTTTTTTATCTTCGTAAGATCCTTACCTTCCACTACCGTTTGTCTTCCAGTCGGCCCATAAATATACCGCCATGAGCCGACATGACGCAGCAGGGCTGTTTTGACAGCCTGGCCGGTCATTATTTCCAGTAATCCGGTAGCCTCGCTTGTGCGGGGAAATACAGCGGCCGTAACCTGGCATGAATCCTCACTTTCGCTGATTGTGCCTTCTTCTTCACAAAGCTGTAGAACTCTGCCGGCATTGCGAAATACTCCGAGGTCTCCCTCTACAGTTCTTTTTGCTACCGGTTCAGGATGTAAAAGTAACCTTTGCACCTCTTCTGCACCTTCAGTAACCGAATGGACATCGGTTGTGGCGCCTCCTACATCAAATACCAGCAGATCTTCTAAATATCTGGATGCCAATTGCGCTGCGTCCATAACTGCACCTGGTGTGGGAATAATTTCACCAGCGACAAGATCTCTTATCTTTTCCATACCTCTGGCTTCAATTATATGTTCATTGAATACTTTTTTAATAAGAGATCTTGTCGGATCGACATTTAGCTGATCAATTTGCGGATATACGTTTTCCGTAATAATTACTGATAGTTTTTCGGTATTGAAAATCTGTCGCACTTCTTCAGCCGCACCGATATTACCACAATAGATAATCGGTAAAGCCGGATTTACCTCTTTTAACCAGTGAGCAAGACGAAATGCATTTTTGATCACAGTAGCTTTTTCGCCATAGTCTACCCCTCCGGCTAAAAGAATAATGTTCGGCTCTATTTTGGCTAACTGTTTCAGATCTTCGTCGCTGATTTCGCCGGCAGTCACCAGGCGAACAACAGCACCGGCCCCCAGTGCAGCTTCGCGTGCAGCTTTGGCTGTCATGGCATAAACTAATCCATGAACAGACATCCGTAATCCTCCGGCTGCTGAACTTGATGCCAGTAATGTTGTGTAATTGATCTTTTCTGATTTCCTATTCTCTAAATCGTGCAGGGCATTCTCTAACCCCTGGTTGACATCACCTTCTTCAACGGTTGTTCTGCTTAATCCCTGCCCGATAAATACAGGTTTAGCAGAGTTAATACCGTCAAAAGCACTGACTGTTGTTGTTGTGCTGCCTATTTCCGCTACCAGAAGATCTACCTTCAATTTAGGCTCCTGTTTTACTTAATTTTTTGATCATGAAGCTGGCTACATCATGCCCTTTTGTCCCCCGGCCAAATCCGCGATCAAGTCCTTCGGCAATCGCTATTTCATTAGTCACCTGGGTACCTCCGGCGATGAGAACCAGTTTATCGCGTATACCTTTTTCTCTGCATATTTGATCAAGCTTTCGCATGCTTTGCCTGTGTGCATCGTTGTGGGTGATAATAGTGCTTATCAGCACTGCTTTTGCATCCAGTTCAATGGCTGCATCAACCATTTTTTCGACCGAAACAGATGTGCCCAGGTAGTGACAGCCTATACCGTAACCTTCCAGGCCACCATGCTTAATATCCAGTATTTCCCTCATGCCGACCGAATGCTCATCTTCACCGACAGTGCCGGCTACTACCTTAAAAGGTGTCTTGAAAACTTCCTGCCTGATCGTATCTTCGGAAAGAACTTCTTCACGTGGCGGTATCTTTAGGTCTTGCGGGTTAATGGTAAACCCGATTTTCCCTTTAAGCTCAATTAAAGTCCCTTCTGAAGGGTGCATCACCTGCATATTGATCACTTCAGCTTCATCCATACCAAGGCGGCGGGCAATATCAAGAGCGGCAAATTCGGCAATATCGCTTGAAATCGGCAGTAAAAAAGTTAATGTAGCTATGCCGTCACCAGCCCACTCAGCTTCTGGTTTCAAAACACTTTGACGGTATTCAATACTATTGCCAAGGCGGGTTTCGGCGTTATCGTCGGGATCAAGCTCATCAATAAACTTTATCTTATCTGCATCGCATAGAGTGCAACCATTGATGATATCACAAACCTTACTTCCAGAAGCAGAAGATGCTTCACTTAACCCCTTAAGTTGACTATTCTGTCCAAAATGGTGACATACCGGAGCAAAATAATCATCATCACGCTTAACAATAGTATCCGAACCGATTCCACCCAGTGGATCGCGCTGTATTCCGTCATTGTTTCGCCCCGGGTAAAAACCGGAATCGACAAAAAAGCCTTCTTCTACCGCTTTAAAATAACCTCCCGCTTCCACTATTTCCTCCATAAAAAGTACTGCTCTCTCTTTCAGTTCCCTTACTCTTTCACCCAGTTCTCCCGCCAGGTTTAAGCTGACCATATCACGCAGGCCATCCATTCCAACCAGGGCTTGCTTCGCTGTGTTGACAGCATGGATGGAATTATAATGCCAGGGAACATTTCGTCCTTCATCTGGTGTTATAGTGCTCTGAATATCGGCGCTGGTTAGCCTCGAAAGCAAAAGATTAAGAGTATGGGTAACAGTTACTTCCCGGGTACATGACTCCATATACTTGGTATTCATTTGCGCTCTCATTTTAAAGCCCTTAAAGAGCTGCCGTAAAGCAACACCATAAGGTAAATCATAGCGCATTGAAGGTGCCGGTGGAGCTGTAGGCGGTACTGTAGAAAGGGCAATATTTTCCCTGGGCATACCGACCAGCTCTGAATAGCGGCAGTTGATAGCATGCTGCACAAGCAGCTCTGGCATAACTTTCCAGGCTTCACGAGCAGTAGCATTGGCATTGTGTGCGCCATCGATCTGCAAAATACCGGCAGATACCATTAATTTTTTGGCTACAGCCGCATCAACAAAGGAGCGGTACATGTTAACATTACGATACAAAACGTTATACTGTGGATCCTGATGAGCGCCATTAACACCTTCTTCGGCAAATAAAACAGCTATTTCCGGACCGGCAACACCACTAATATAGGAGTGAAAATTTATCGGCCTGCCAACTTCATCTTCAATCAAATCCAGAGCCTTACGGGAAGCCCTTACCTGTTTGCGGGTAATTGGTACTCCCCCGATGCCTTCCGGTGTTCCTTCGATTAAACCATCATAATGGCTCTGTCCGGCCGTTCTGATCACCATAATGTGATCGGCTCCATGCCAGGCAGCCATTCTCATTCTTCGCAAATCATCTTCGAAGCGACCCGAAGCTATTTCAGAGGTAATCACACAATCGGGCTGAGGATCTATATGCGCAAACGATTTAGCTGCCGGTAAAGGTACAGATTTTTTCAGTGGCTCAGATGCCTCTCTATATTCAAAAGGGCCTAATTGGCAAGTGCCATCTTCACATTTTTTTCTCCAGGTCCATCCTTTTCGTCGCGGCCTGTACTTGTCAAGGTCTTTCAGTATTTCTTCAGGTGATATTTTCACGTCCGGTTCCAATTTCATTTTACAGATGCCCCTTTCCGAAAATGACCGCTATTTCATCCCATCCATTACCTTTGGCAAGCAGTAAACCTGCCTGTTGGTAATCGATTTTCTTCAGTTCAGCTAACTTCAGAACTACATTACCGGCTCCTTTTCCGAGATATCCATGTTTTTGACAATGACGAACTATATCCCCTGCTTCCAGGCTGGAGAATCCCATCCTTAACAGAACCGACCTTTCTATGGAAGGTGATGTATGGTTCTCAGCTAAATCTACCAGCGGTTTTACAACCTTATCCGCATATTCCCAAAACCGTTTCTCAAGCTGTTCATCACTAAGTTTCTCTAAATGGTTTCTTCTTTTTTGAAAATCATCTTCGCGTAGCATCTTTTTACTGACCCTCCTGAAAATACTTTTCTACTTCATTAACCGTCCCTCGGATTTCAGCAGCTAAATAATCTTTTTCCAGTGGGGCCAAATCACTGCCGCTTTTATCTTTTTCCATCTTAGCCCTTTTCAGATAAGAACGCTTCAGACCGCTAAGCTCAACTTCTTGAACCGCGATCTGATCATGGCTTTGTGGAACAACTATTGTTTCACCGGGTTTGTTATCCAATGGATCTCCTCTACGCACGGTTATTCCCTGGCTGCGCGCAAAAGTAAGCTGTGGCGCCGGATGTTTTCCCGCCCCGGTATACTCGGTTTCCTGCACCACTATAATTTCATCCCGGTTATACTCACGGGCGATGGCAAAAGCAGCTGCGAGCGAAGTGTTACCGGCAGGCCCACGCTCCAAACCTTCGAGTTGAGCCAGTAACTCGGTCATGTAAAATACTTCTCCCTGAGTAACGGTTACATAACGGTCGAGATATCTTAAGGGCCGTGCTGCATTTCTGGGCACATCAACCCGGTCTGGCCAGGTTGTAAACGGAACACCAAATCCTGTGTGTCCGGTTGTAAATGACTTCCGGTTAAAATCGCGATCACTAGCCATATGTAATCCGCTTAAATCGACACTTGCTCCAATCACTGCAGTACTGTCACAACCGGCTTTTATCAGGCCCCTGGCTGTGCCTGTTACATTACCGCCCCCGGCGTGGGTTATGAGCACAGCTGCAGGGTCGCGCTTGGCTGTTGCCCGGACCTGTTCGGCTACTTCAAACCCCAAAGTTTCTATGCCGGCTATACCGAAAGGGGTATAAAGAGATGCATTAAAGTAACCTGTTTCTTCCAGCAAAACTAAGAACTGATAAAACAGTTCAGGGCCAACCGATAGCTGCACAACTTCAGCCCCGTAAGCTTCACAGGCCCGGCCTTTTTCCATAATTTCCGGCTGGCATAAGCCCCGGCTGTCAAATAGTTCCTGAACTATTATGCATTTCAAACCTCTCATCGCAGCCTGTGATGCAACAGCTGCGCCGTAGTTTCCACTCGTAGCGGCTATGACTCCTTTATAACCGTATTTTTGTGCCTGATAGCAGGATACAGCTGCACGCCTGGCTTTAAAGCTGCCGCTGGGATTACAAGCTTCATCCTTTATAAAAATTCTTGCGCCTTTTCCTGGCTGTGCCGATAAACGAGCCAGTGCTGAAATATTTTTCATTTCCACTAAAGGCGTTCTGCCTACACAGGTTTCAAATTGAATATCTATCACTTCATCCAGGGAATAGCCGGCTTTCGCCATCATGGCTTCATAATCAAAGGCTAACCCTGTCTCCTCAAACTGATCATAATCAAGTCCAACCGCCTGTTTCATGATCTCGTTTTTACGGGACATAACACTGTTGTAACTAACATCATTTTTCCCGGTCACTGGCTGTTTTTACCTCCCTTCAACGCTAGACGCGCTTCTATCCCTACCTGGAGCAGATCCTGCTGAGGCGCGCCATAGTTAATATCGTAAACAGGGTTAACAGCGATCATCTCTCCTTCTGTCACCCTACCAGTAATAGTTTCTATCATTACTGCATCCCCCAGCCGGGCTGAATTATTTTTTAAAAACCCTTTTACTTTCATGGTCAGGGGTACGGCTGCGGTTTCTGCAGGCAAGCCGGGTGCCCGATCATTAGGTTGTAACACTATTTTGAAAATCTGGACCCAATCACCCTTGTTGGCCTCTTTCATAAGTTCACTTCCTTTCCGAAGAACAGCTGCGATTTTTGCGCGATAACTACCTGACAATCTTACTCCACGTTGATGGGAATGGCAAATCGATTAAGGTTTTCAACCCCGGGCTACCGGAAATAACTATCGGTATCATGTTTACCGCCATGGACATAGTCCCTATTCCTCCCGGTATTTCCGGTTTTATGGACATGTTAACCGGCGGGGTCCCATCAATTCTTATGTAATCACCCGTTTCTACCCCTTCTTTTTCCGGACAAATCTGCTGAGGGTGTTTAAGGGAGATAACTTTCTGACCGTTTATATAACCGTAGGCACGATGGTTACAGCCGGCAACCATCCCTGGCTCAACTTTCACATAAGGTGTCTCCCTATGGGTTTTTGATATAATCGGGTCTTTTTCTTCAACTATTTTATCTAACTTCCAACCCATTGCTCTGGCTATAAGATTTATAGACTGTGGGAAACCGATGTGGCCGACTATGGCGCCGGAATTAATACCGGCTTTAAA
>Ga0114946_10002699_pt1 | contig 12119 bp, 4 predicted proteins | sample WalLakDeSediment_FD_88676 | JGI IMG/M metagenome (GOLD analysis project Ga0114946, IMG submission 88676) | Lake sediment microbial communities from Walker lake, Nevada to study Microbial Dark Matter (Phase II) - Walker Lake 11/02/13 Deep Sediment | ecosystem: Environmental > Aquatic > Freshwater...
CAAGGTCAACGGCGTGGCCGAGCTGCACTCCGAGCTGGTGCGTCGCACGATCTTTCGCGACTTCGACGAGCACTTTCCCGGCCGGTTCGTCAACGTGACCAACGGCGTGACGCCGCGCCGCTGGATGCGGGCGGCAAACCCCCGGCTCTCGACGCTGTTCGACGAGCGCCTCGGCAAGGGCTGGGAAAATGATCTCGATCGCCTTCGCGAGCTGGCGCCGCTGGCCGAAGATGAGGAGTTTCGCGCGCGCTTCCGGGCCGTCAAGCAGGCCAACAAGGAGCGACTTGCGCGGCACATCCATCGCCACACCGGAATCACGGTCGACCCCAACGCCCTGTTCGACGTACAGATCAAGCGCATCCATGAATACAAGCGCCAACTCCTCAACCTGCTGCATGTCGTCACGCGCTACAACCGCATCCGCCAGGACCCCCAGCGTGACTGGCAACCGCGTACGGTCGTGTTTGCCGGCAAGGCGGCGCCCGCCTACACGATGGCCAAGAGAATTATCCAGTTGATCAACAATGTCGCCGACGTGATCAACGACGACTGGACGGTCGGCGACCGGCTCAAGGTCGTGTTCATGCCCAACTACAGTGTCTCGGCCGCCGAGGTGATCATCCCTGCCGCAGATCTGTCGGAGCAGATCTCGACGGCGGGCATGGAGGCCTCGGGCACCGGCAACATGAAATTCGCGATGAACGGCGCCCTGACCATCGGCACGCTGGACGGCGCGAACATCGAGATTCGCGATGCGGTGGGCGAAGAGAATATCTTCATCTTCGGCCTGACGGCGGACGAGGTTGCGGCGCGACGCGAGCAAGGCTATTACCCGATCGAGCTGGCGCGCAGCAACGCTGAACTCGGCGAGGTATTGCGACAGATCCGCGACGGCTTCTTCTCGCCACAGGATCTCAGTCGGTTCAGGCCGGTCGTGGATGCCGTCACGCAGGACGGCGAGCACTTCCTCTGCCTGGCCGACTACGAAGACTACGTGGACACCCAGGAACGGGTCGATGCGGAGTATGGTGACAGCGGGGCCTGGACACGCAAGGCCATCATCAACACGATCAGCATGGGCCGTTTCTCCAGCGACCGCGCTATCCGCGAGTATGCCGAGCGCATCTGGGAGCTGGGGCCGATCGGGTAGCACATGGTCGACGCCGCAACCGTCCATTTCCTGAACGAGCTCAGCGCTGCGCAGTGCGCGGTGCCATTCCACTTTCTCGGCCTGCAGGACGCACCGGACGGCAAGGGCATGGTGTTGCGCGCCTGGCGGCCCGGGACCGACTGGGTCGAGGTCGTGGATCTGGACGCACGCCGCAATCTCGGCCGGATGACGCGCGTCGGCGACAGCGACTTGTTCGTGAAGCGCCTGCCGCGTCGACGTCGTCCCTTTGCCTATCGCCTGCGGCTCGGGGCTGACAGCAGAGTGCGCGAGGACGACGATCCCTACCAGTTCCGCCGCAGCGTGTTCGCGCGCTCGCCGGAGGACCGCAGCCGGCTGTATCGCTACTTCGGATCTCATGCGCTGGAACTCGAGAGCGAGACGGGACGGTCGGTCGCGGGCGTGCGCTTCATGGTGCACGCCCCCGCGGCCCGCAGCGTCAGTGTCGTGGGTGACTTCAACGGCTGGGACGGGCGTCGCCATCCCCTGCAGAGTTCCTACGAGGGCAACTGGCGCCTGTTCATTCCGGGGCTGAAGGCCGGGACGCTCTACAAGTACGAGCTCAAGGGCACGGACGGCGCGCTCCTGCCGCTCAAGGCCGATCCATTCGCGCGTTACAGCGAACAGCCGCCGGGCAACGCGTCGATCGTCGCCGCCGAAGACGCCTACGAATGGCAGGACGACGGCTGGATCCATGACCGCCGCGCGGCGGGCTATCGTAACGACCGGCCCATGAGCGTCTACGAGTTGCATGCGGGCTCGTGGCGCCACAAGAACGGCCGGCCGCTCTCCTATCGTGAGCTCGCCGGGGAACTCGTGCCCTACGTGCGCGATTTGGGCTTCACCCACGTCGAGTTCATGCCGCTCATGGAGCATCCCTTCGCCGCATCATGGGGCTACCAGACCACGGGGATGTTCGCAGCCTGCAGCCGGTTCGGCCCGCCCGACGAGCTGCGTTTCCTCATCGATCGCCTGCATGCGGCCGGGATCGGCGTGATCATGGACTGGGTGCCCGGGCACTTCCCGTCCGACGCGCACGGCCTCGGCCGCTTCGATGGCACGCCCCTGTACGAGCACCATGACCCGCGGCGCGGCTGGCACCCGGACTGGGATACCCATGTGTACGATTTCGGCAGCCCCTGGGTACGGGACTTCCTGGTCTCGAGCGCCATGTACTGGATCGACGCCTTCCACGTCGACGGGCTGCGCGTCGACGCCGTGGCCTCCATGCTCTATCTCGACTACTCGCGACAGCCGGGGCAGTGGCTGCCCAACATGTTCGGCGGCAACGAAAACCTCGAGGCGACCGACTTCATCAAGCGGCTCAACGAGATCGTGCACGGCGAACATCCGGGCGTGCTGACGATCGCCGAGGAATCCACGGCCTGGCCCGGCGTATCTCGGCCCACCTACGACGGCGGCCTGGGCTTCGGCTTCAAGTGGAACATGGGCTGGATGCACGACACGCTGGTCTACATGGCGCGGGATCCCATCCACCGGCGCTTCCACCACGGCGACCTGACCTTCGGGTTGATCTATGCGTGGGACGAGCACTTCGTGCTGCCGCTGTCCCACGACGAGGTGGTGCACGGCAAGGGCTCGCTGCTCAACAAGATGCCGGGGGATCCCTGGCAGAAGTTCGCCAACCTGCGTCTCTACCTCGCGTTCATGTACGCGCATCCCGGCAAGAAGCTGGTGTTCATGGGCGCCGAACTGGCCCAGCCGGGCGAGTGGAACCATGACGCGCAGCTCGACTGGGGGCTGCTGCAGGACCCGGCGCATCGCGGCGTGCACGACCTGCTGCGCGACCTGAACAAGCTGTACCGCAACAGCCCGGCGTTCTGGCAGATGGATCACACGCCGGACGGTTTCGAATGGATCGACTACAGCGATGCGGACCGCGGCGTGCTCGCCTTCATGCGCCACAGCGCGGAGCGGCGCGCGCACGTGCTCGTCGCATGCAATTTCACCCCCGTCCTCCATGCAGGCTACCGTCTCGGCGTGCCGCGGGGCGGAACCTATCGAGAGTTGCTCAACACGGATTCCGCGCTGTACGGCGGCAGCAATGCCGGCAACCAGGGGAGGGTGCAGGTCGAGCCGGTGAGGAGCCATGGCCGCGAGCAGTCGGTGGCCCTGACGTTGCCGCCGCTGGGCGTCGTGATCCTGGCGCCGGAGGAGTGATGGCGCCGGCGCGCGTGTCGGGAGCCATGTCGGCCGGGCATCCGTCTCCGATGGGGGCCACCTGGACCGGCGACGGCGTGAACTTTGCGCTGTTCTCAGCCCACGCTGAGGCCGTGCACCTGTGCCTGTTCGATGCCTCCGGGCAGCGCGAACTGGCGCGCATTCCGCTGCCCGGGAAGACCGGCGACACCTGGCACGGGCACCTGCCGGGGGCGGGGCCCGGACTCGTCTACGGTTATCGCGTCCACGGCCGCTACGCGCCGCGCCAGGGGCATCGTTTCAACAAGCACAAGCTGTTGCTCGACCCCTATGCCCGCGCGCTCGTCGGCGAGTTGCGCTACGGCGCGGAGATCTACGGGTTCAGTCGCGGCGCCGCCGAGGAATGGCGCCAGGACATCAGCGAGAGCGCGAGCAGCGTTCCGAAGGCGCGCGTCGTCGATCCGCATGCCTTCGACTGGCGTGGCGATCGCCCGCCCGGCACGCCGATGGACCGCACGGTGATCTACGAGTTGCACACCAAGGGCTTTACGCGCCTGCATCCCGAGGTGCCCTCGCACCTGCGGGGGACCTACCTCGGCCTCGCCCGGCCAGCCGTGCTGGATTACCTGGTGAAGCTCGGCGTCACGGCGGTGGAACTGATGCCCGTACAGCAGTTCATCACCGAGCCAAGCCTGCACGAGCGCGGCCTGCGGAATTACTGGGGCTACAACACGCTCGCCTTCTTCGCGCCGCATGCCGGCTATGCGCTCGCCGACCCGGTACGGGAGTTCCGCGAGATGGTGCGCGCGCTGCACGATGCCGGGCTCGAGGTCATCGTGGACGTGGTGTTCAATCACACGGCGGAAGGCGGCGACGGAGGTCCGACGCTTTCGATGCGCGGCATCGACAACCTGAGCTACTACCGCCTCGCGCAGCACGACCTGCGCCATAACATCAACTGGACCGGCTGCGGGAACACCCTCAATCTCGACCACCCCGCGGTGCTGCGCCTGGTACTCGATTGCCTGCGCTACTGGACGGCGGAGATGCACGTCGACGGCTTTCGTTTCGACCTCGCCACGACGCTGGGCCGGGAGGGAGAGACTTTCCAGCGCGAGGGGCGATTCTTCAGCGCCGTCCGGCAGGATCCGGTGCTCGCCGGCGTCAAGCTGATCGCGGAGCCTTGGGATCTCGGGCCCGGGGGTTATCAGTCGGGCGCGTTCCCGCGCGAATGGGCGGAATGGAACGACCGATTCCGCGACGCGGTGCGCGGCTACTGGCGCGGCGACCCGGCGATCGTGCCGCGCCTGGCGGAGCGCCTGGCCGGCTCCAGTGACCTGTTCGAGATGGGCGGGCGCGGGCCGCCGGAAAGCATCAATTACGTGGCATGCCACGACGGCTTAACGCTGCGCGACACGGTCAGCTATGCCCACAGGCATAACGAGGCGAACGGCGAGGACAACCATGATGGCGACCATCATGCAGTCTCCTGGAACCTCGGCGTGGAAGGCCCCACGGACGACGAGGAGATCGTCCGGCTCCGCTACCGCCAGCAGCGCAACCTGCTGGCCACCTTGCTGCTCGCACAGGGCGTGCCGATGCTGCAGGCCGGCGACGAGTTCGGGCGCACGCAGCGCGGCAACAACAACGCCTACTGCCAGGACAACGAGATCTCCTGGGTGGACTGGCGCCTCGCACACAGCAATACAGCGCTGCTGGAGTTCGTGCGCCGGCTGTTGCGGATCCGGGCGGACAACGCAGTTTTCAGACGCCAGGGTTTCCTGGCAGGCGTGCGCCGCGAGGAAGGGCGCTTCAAGGATGTGGCCTGGTTGAAGCCGGACGGCACGGAATTGAACCAGCCGGACTGGTTCGACGCCCACCTGCGAGCTTTCGCGATGTTGCTCGACAGCACCGGGCTGCCGCCGACGCAGCTCGAGCCTGACGTCGGCGACAATTTCCTGGTGCTCTTCAATTCGAGCACGGAGGCGGCCGAGTTCACCCTGCCGCCGCCCATTACCAGCCAGGTCTGGGAGGTGGTGTTGGACACCAGCCAGGAGGCCCTGACGGTGCCGGCCACGGGCTATCGCCAGGGGCATGTCTACCTGCTGGATCGACACTCGCTGGCGCTGCTCGTCGATCATGGCTGAACGACAGGAACTCATAGAACGGCTGCGACAACTCAGGGGCATCGGGCAGAGCTTCACGGATTTCCGCGGGCAGGCGCAGCAACTTTCGGAAGACTCCCTGCTGCGCCTCCTGGCGGCACTCGGTCACACGGTGGACGATCGGCGCCGGCTGCAGCGCGAGGCGGCGGCGCTCGAGGAAAGTGAGTGGCGCTGCGTGCTCCCGCCGGTGGTGGTGCTGCGCGGCGAACGCCGCGTGCCGTTCACCGTGCTCGCGCCGCTGCTGCCGGTGATCCACTGGCGAGTGGCATCAGAGCAGGGCGAGACGCTGTCCGGCGAGGTCAACCCGGCACAACTTGCGGTGCTGGGCGAGCGCGGAATTCGCGAGCTCTGGTACGTCCGCCTCGCGCTCGAGCTGCCGACTCTTGAACCTGGTTATCACGGCCTGCGGTTGGCACGAGCCGACGGCACGTTGCTGGCATCCACCCGATTGATCGTTGCGCCGGAAGCCTGTTTCGAGCCGGAGTTGATTCATCGTGGCGGCCGCGTGTGGGGGCCCGCCGTCCAGCTTTACACGCTGCGCTCGTCCCGCAACTGGGGGATCGGCGATTTCACCGACCTCGCCGGGTTCGCGGAAGCCGCGGCCCGACTAGGCGCCGACCTCGTCGGGCTGAACCCGCTGCATGCGTTGTTTCCCGCCGACCCGGCGCTGTGCGGACCCTACAGCCCCTCCAGCCGTTACTTCCTCAATATCCTCTACATCGACCCGGAGGCGGTGCCGGAATTCGCCGCCTCCGTCGAGGCGCGTCGGCTGTTCGCCACAGCGGATTTCCAGGCCCGCCTGGCGGCGTTGCGCAGTGCGCCGCGGGTGGATTATCCGGGCGTGACGGGCTGCAAGCTGGAAATCCTCCGCGAGGTCTTTGCCACGTTCACCGCGCGCGGATCCCACGAGCGCCGCACTGAGTTCCTGCAGTTTATAAACAATGGTGGGCAAGAACTTGAATTCTTTGGATTGTTTCATGCACTACATGAACATTTCACGGCCGCGGGGGTGGTCGGAGGCTGGCCGGCCTGGCCTGAGGCCTTTCACGATCCCAAGGGCGCGGCCGCGCAGTCCTTCCGCCTGGCGGAATCCCGGGCCGTCGAATTCCACTGCTGGCTGCAGTGGGTCGCCGCAGGCCAGCTGCAGGCTGCCGAACGAAAGGCCCGGGCGGCCGGACTACGGCTAGGACTCTATCGCGATCTTGCTGTGGGTCCGAACGGGGCCGGCGACGAAACCTGGGCGGCACCGAAACTGTACGCGGCCGACGCCACGGTGGGTGCGCCGCCGGATCCCCTCGCGCCGCAAGGCCAGGACTGGGGCATCCCGCCGGTCCGCCCCGACGAGCTTCGCGCACGCGCTTACGAGCCGTTCATCCGGCTGCTGCGGGCCAACATGGGACGCCACGGCGCACTGCGCATCGACCACGTGATGATGCTGTTCCGCCTGTGGTGGGTGCCGCGCGGCTGCGCTTCCGCTGCAGGCGGCTACGTGCATTACCCGCTGGACGAGTTGCTTGCGATCGTTGCGCTCGAGAGTCAGCGCCGGCAGTGCCTGGTGATCGGCGAGGACCTTGGCACCGTGCCTCCCGAGGTTCGCGCGGCGATGGCGGAGTACGGGCTGTACAGCTACCGGGTGTTGCTCTTCGAGCGCGAGCCCGACGGGCGATTTCGTCGGCCGGCGGACTATCCGCGCCGCGCGCTAGCCACGATCGGCACCCACGACCTGCCGCCGCTGGCGAGTTTCTGGGCAGGCTCCGACATCGGGCTGCGTGAGCGCCTCGCGCTCTATCCGCAGCCGGGCGAGGCGGATGTCGAGCGCCAGGCGCGCGCAGCAGCACGCGCGGCATTGCTCGAGGCGCTTCATGCGGAAGGCCTGCTGCCAGGCAAGCCAAGTGAAGCCGTGTCCCAAGAGGATTTGCTGCACGCCGTGCAATGCTTCCTGGCGAGGTCGCCCGCGGCGGTGCTGGTGCTGCAACCCGAGGACTGGCTCGGCATGGACACACCCGTCAACGTGCCCGGAACACACGAAAATTATCCGAACTGGACCTGCAAGTTGACCGCCGACTGGCCCGCCTTCATGGCTGCGCCGGGCGTACGAGAGCTGGCCGAGGCGGTGAATTCCGCGCGGCGTGGCAGCGATGATGGTTGAGTCTCCGCCAATGGTGAGCCACGAGGCGCTCATCGGCGCGCTGGGCGAAGGCGCCACCGTGATCACGTCCACCCGACGCCTCGCGCGCGACCTGCAGGGGGCCTATGCGCGAAGCACTGCAGCAGCCAGCTGGGCTACACCGGATGTGCTGCCGTGGTCGGCTTGGGTGCAGGCGGGTTTTCGTCAGTTGCGGGACTTCGGCTTGATCGGGGAGCCGCGGGCGTGCCTCGACGAAGGGCAATCGACTGCGCTATGGGAGGACGTGCTCGCCGCAGACCCGATCGCGACCACACTGCTCATGCCCGGCGGCGCCGTGGAAGGATTCCGCGAGGCCTGGAGGCTGGCGCACGAGTGGCGCCTGCCGTGGACGACATTGGCAAAGCGCGGCGGCGAGGATTGCAGGAACTTTCTGCGCCTCGCCTCGGCCTACCGGCAACGTCTCGATACGCTCGGTTGCCTGGACGGGGCCCAGTTGCCGGCGCTGCTCGCCGGTGCGCTGACCGGGCAGGCGGGCCCCGAGGTAATGTTTGCAGGCTTCGACGGCCTGCACCCGGCGCAGCAGGCGGTCGTACACGCGCTGGGCCCGCGGGCCCGGCAAGCCTCACCAGCGGCGCGTCGCGGTACGCCGTCGCTGGCCGCGTTCCCCGATACCAGGCACGAGCTGGAGGGGGCCGCAGCCTGGGCTCGCATCCGCCTCGAGCACGATCCCGCCGCGCGGCTCGGCATCATCGTGCCCGATCTCGAGGCGCAATCGCCGTTGCTCGAGGACCTGCTCGACGAGGCGCTGGTGCCGCAGCGCCTGATGCCGGGCAGCGGCAATGCTGCGCGCCCGTGGAATCTGTCCCTCGGCGAACACCTGGCGGATGCCCCCGTGATCGCGGCGGCCTTCCTGGCCCTGGGCCTGTTGCGCGACAACCACGTGTTCGCCGACGCGAGCAGGCTCTTGCGGTCGCCGTTCATCGGCGGTGAACAGGAGGAGGGAGGGCGGCGTGCCCGGTTCGAGGCCTGGCTGCGGGAGCATACCGGCGACCGGATCGGCACTACACAGCTGCTCGCGTGGCTCGGAGGACATGAGCGTGCGCCCGGGTGTCCGCGTCTCGCGGCCGGTCTCGCGGGGATGTTCGACGAATTGCGCTCAGGTCCGCGGCAGCGCCGTCCGTCCGGCTGGGCAGCCGCCGTCACGCGCGGGCTCGCGCGCCTGGGCTGGCCCGGCGATGCGCCCATGGACAGCCCCACGTGGCAAACAGTGCAAGCCTGGGCCGGGTTGCTGGAGGCGTTCTCGAGGCTTGACGCGATCGTAGGCGCGATCCCGCTCGGCGAGGCGCTCGCCCGGCTGCAGCGAATGGCCGCCGGGCAACGGTTCCAGCCGGAGACGCCCGAGGTTCCCGTGCAGGTGATGGGCCTGCTGGAATCTGCCGGGCAGGCATTCGACGGCCTGTGGGTGACCGGCATGAACGACGGCACGTTGCCGCTGCCGTTGCGGCCCTGCCCGTTGCTGCCGGCGGCGCTGCAGCGGGAACGCGCGATGCCGCGTGCCTGCCCCGATGCGGAACTGGCCCTGGCAAGGCGGATGGTGGGACGGCTGGCGACAGCCGCGCCTGAGGTCTGTTTCAGCTACCCGGAAATGCGCGAAGACGAGCCGTTGCGACCAAGCCCGGTGGTCGCCGCGCTGCCACCGGCTGAGCCTCGGGTCGCCTCGACCGGAGCGAGTATCGCCGCGGCATGCTTCGCTGCGCGCCGGCTCGAGACGTTGGCCGACACCAGCGGCGGCGCGATCACCGGCGATGTGCGCGGCGGCACCGGCCTGCTCAGCGCACAATCCGCCTGTCCCTTCATGGCGTTCGCGACGTATCGCCTTGCCGCGCGGCCGCTCGAGGCGCCCGCGGCAGGGATCGATCCGCGCACCAGGGGCCAGTTTGTCCACTTGGCGCTCAGCGAGCTATGGGCCGGGCTGCGCGACCTGGATGGGCTCGTTGCGCTAGACGAGGCGGAGCAGGCGGCCCGCGTGCGCGATGCGCTGCTGCGGGCCGCGCGCGCTGTGTTCGCCGGGCAGCCGGCGGGGCTCGTGCAGATCGAGCTCGACGAGGCCGCGCACAGGATCCTGGAACTACTCAGCATCGAGGCCTCGCGGCCCGCGTTCACGGTCCTGCAACGCGAACAGAAGATCGGCATCGAGCTGGGCCCGCTGCACCTTGACGGTCGGCTCGACCGCATCGACCGGGTTGCCGATGGCCTCGTGGTGATCGACTACAAGACCGGCGACGCCGGCGCCGGGCGCTGGAGCGGCGAGCGTCCGGCGGAGCCGCAGATGCCGCTTTATGCGCTTGCATTCCGCGAAGAACTCGTGGCCCTGGTGTATGCCTCGCTGAAACCGGGCGCCGTCAGGTTCAAGGGCCTCGCCCGCTCGGCCGACGCACTCGGCGCCGCGCTGTCGGCCCGCGAGGTCGCTGCCGAAGATGAGTGGCAGCCGCGCCTCGACGAGTGGCGCCGGGTGCTCGAAGCCCTGGCCCATGCGTATGCAGCGGGTGACGCGCGCGTGAACCCGGCGCGCCTGCACGGCAGCGAAGGGACCTGTGCGCGATGTCATCTCGCGACCTTGTGCAGGCGCGACGAACTGCTGCGCACGGGGGCGCTGGACGATGACTGAGCGGCAGCCCGTCGATCAGGCCAGCCGCGACGCGGCGCTGGCACCGGACCGGAGCTTCATCGTCCAGGCGCCGGCCGGCTCCGGCAAGACCGAGCTGCTGACGCAGCGTTTCCTGCGCCTGCTGGCGGTGGTGGAGCGCCCCGAGGAGATCATCGCGATCACTTTTACCCGCAAGGCCGCGGGCGAGATGCGCCATCGGATCCTGGAATCGCTGCGCCTGGGGGCGATGGACGAGGCCCCCGGCGAGGCGCACCTGCGGCGCACCTGGGCGCTCGCCCGCGACGCCCTCGCACGGGATCGCGCAATCGGTTGGGGCTTGTTGGATAACCCGCGCCGGCTCCGGATCGAGACCATCGATGCGCTGAATGCTTGGCTGGCGCGCCAACTGCCGCTCTCTTCGCGTCTCGGCGCCGCGCCCGTGATCGCCGACGACCCCGAGCCCGCCTACCGACAGACTGCCAGGGAGATCCTGCTCGCCGCGGGCGAAGACGAGCCGCACTCGCCACATGCCGCCGCACTGCTGGCCCATCTCGGCGGGCGTTTTTCACAGGCCGAGTCGCTGCTCATCGCCTTGCTCAAGGCGCGCGATCACTGGCTGGGGAAGATCGTCGGCCGCGCGGACCTGGACTCTCCCGGCCTGCGCGCGATGCTGGACAGCGCAGTGCGCCACCTGGTCGAGGATGAGCTGTGCCGCGTCAGCGCCGCACTGCCGGCGGACCCGTTCGACGAGATCATGGCACTCGGATCCGAAGCCGCCGCACGTGCGCCGGAGATCGACAGCCTGGGCCCGTTGGCCGGGGCAGTCGAGTTGCCGGCGCCCGCCGCCGCGGAGTTGTCGCGTTGGCGGGCGCTCGCGGAACTGACGCTCACCAAGGGCGGGGAGTGGCGCAGGACGTTGAACAAGAACAACGGCTTCCCGCCCGCGGCAAGAGATGCCAAGGCGAGGATGTCGACCCTGCTCGAATACCTGGCAGACACGGTCGACCCGGCGGTGTTGCAGCGAGTGCGCGGCCTGCCCGAGCCGCGCTATGACGATACGCGCTGGCGGATACTCGAGCACCTGGTGGCGTTGTTGCCGGTGTCGGCCGCGGCGCTGGCGGTCACTTTCGCGGCGCGTGGCGAGAGCGACTACGTCGGCATTGCCCGCGCGGCGCTGGACGCGCTCGGGCCGCCCGATGCACCGACCGATCTCGCGCTTGCGCTGGATTGCCGCATCAGCCACCTGCTGGTGGACGAATTCCAGGACACGTCGCAGGCACAGGTCGAGCTGCTGGAGCGGCTCACTGCGGGCTGGCAGCCGGGCGACGGGCGGACGCTCTTCTGTGTCGGCGACCCGATGCAGTCGATCTATCGCTTCCGGGAAGCCGACGTCGGACGCTTTCTCAAGGCGCAGCGCACCGGGATCGGTGACCTGCCGCTGGAGTCGCTCCGCCTGGAGGTGAATTTCCGCAGCCAGGCTGCGCTGGTCGAGTGGGTCTCGGAGACGTTCCCAGGCATTTTTCCGAACCGCCCGGATCTGTCCCTCGGCGCGGTGCCGTTCGCAGCGTCGGTCCCCTGGCACCCGGCGCTGCCGGGCACGCCGGTGAAATGCATCGCGGTCCCTGCACGCGACGGGCACGCCGAGGCCGCGGCGGTCACGGCGACAGTGCAACACCTCCGGGAGGTGGAGCCGGGCTCGAGCATCGCCGTCCTGGTCCGCAGTCGCCGGCACCTCGCGCACATCACGACCGCCTTCAAGGCAGCCGCGATTCCGTTCCGCGCCGTCGAGATCGAGCCGCTCGCCGAGGGCCCGGCAATCCGTGACCTCGAGGCGCTGACGCGCGCGTTGTG
>Ga0114946_10002700_pt1 | contig 12116 bp, 12 predicted proteins | sample WalLakDeSediment_FD_88676 | JGI IMG/M metagenome (GOLD analysis project Ga0114946, IMG submission 88676) | Lake sediment microbial communities from Walker lake, Nevada to study Microbial Dark Matter (Phase II) - Walker Lake 11/02/13 Deep Sediment | ecosystem: Environmental > Aquatic >...
CAGCCCCAATAAATCTGTAGAAGGCTCGATGGCCGGTATTTTGGGTACTGTAAGTATATTTTATTCCCTGTCTATTCTGTTACCCGGTTTTGTTCCTGTTAGACCGGTCCAGGCCATTATATTGGCCCTTGGCATCTCTGTCTTTGCCCAGTTGGGAGATCTGATGGAATCTGCCCTGAAAAGACAGCTAAGTGTTAAAGATTCCGGAGGAATTATTCCCGGACATGGTGGAATTCTGGATCGTTTTGACAGCCTGCTGCTCACAGCGCCTTTTGTATATTACTTCTTTTTGCTGATCAATATGCCCTGAAAATAACAGAAAGTGTGGAAACAATGAAAAATATAGCCATAATGGGATGTACCGGTTCAATCGGCAGGCAAACCATTGAAGTAATTTCTTCTCTCGGACCGGAGTACAGGGTAGTTGCCATGGCTGCAGGGAAAGATGATAAGCAGATGGCCGGTCAGATCGCTAAAATAAATCCCGAAGTGGCGGCAATATATAATTCAGATGCAGCTGAAAGGCTTACAAATAATCTGAAACCGGATAGCTATGATATCAGATCAGGGCCCGAAGGCCAGTTGGCTGTTGCAACCTGGCCATCAGCTGATCTGGTAGTGATGGCCCAGGTAGGATTCAGCGGATTAGAGCCTTTGATTGCAGCGTTAAAAGAAGGAAAAATGATTGCCCTGGCCAACAAGGAATCCCTTGTAACGGGCGGAGAAATTATTGAACGGCTGGGTTTGTTGAAGCAGGAAAGAATCCTGCCTATTGACAGTGAACACTCGGCTATCCGGCAGTGTTTAGAATCCACATCACCGGGAGAAATTAACAAGATTTACCTTACAGCTTCAGGGGGACCTTTTTATGGCTGGAAAAAAGCAGATCTGAAAAAGGTTACTCCGGTGATGGCCATAAAGCATCCTAACTGGAAGATGGGTTATAAGATCTCCGTTGATTCAGCGACGATGATTAATAAAGGCCTTGAAGTTATGGAAGCGAAGTGGTTATTTGGTTTGGACCTTAAGCAAATTGAAGTGGTGATTCATCGTCAAAGCGTTATTCATTCTATGGTAGAATACATAGACGGATCGATATTGGCACAGTTGGGGCTTCCTGATATGCGTTTGCCTATACAGTATGCCCTGACTTATCCTGAACGAAGAAAAAGCGGGTTTGAAAGATTTAATCCGATTGGTCGGAATCTGAGTTTTGAAGAACCGGACTGGATTAATTTCCCCGGCTTAGAGCTGGCTTACAGGGCTGCCAGGATGGGGGGAACCATGCCGACAGTTTTTAATGGAGCAAATGAAATAAGTGTTGAGCAGTTTTTGGCCCGTAAAATTAACTTCACTGACATTCCGACTGTAATTGACGCAGCTATGCGCGAACATACGCCTATCGATAAGCCTGAAATCTGTGATATTATCGATGCTGATAACTGGTCGCGTTTAAAAAGCGCTGAGTTCATTGCCAGCCTGCAAAGAAAGGTGAATTAATATGCAAACTTTTGTTGCTTCTGTATTCGTATTTGGACTGATTGTTCTGGTGCATGAGCTGGGCCATTTTTTTGTTGCACGCTTAACCGGTATAAAGGTTCTGGAACTGGCGATCGGTTTTGGGCCAAAATTAATTAGCCGGAGGGTAAATGATACAGATTATTCACTGCGAATATTTCCGCTGGGTGGTTTTTGCCGATTGCTCGGAGAAAACCCGGAAGAAGCTTCAGATCCGGATAGTTTTCCACAAAAACCGGTTATAAGCAGGGCGGCTGTTTTGCTTGCCGGTGCCGGGATGAACCTGCTGCTGGCTATTGTAGTTTTATTTGTTATCTTCTTTTTTATTGCCGGAGTGCCAAATACCGACACTGCCGGTATCGGTTATATTGTAGAAGGTTCGCCGGCTGAAGCGTCAGGTTTTGAAGCCGGTGATATGATCAGGTCGATCGATGGTGAAGATGTTGCCGCCTGGGAAGATGTATTAAGAATTATTTCAGCCAAACCAAACGAAGAGCTCCGGATTATTATCGTACGGGAAGGGATAGCCAGGGAACTTACGGTAGTTTCAGAAACGGCTCCGGAGAGTGAGAGAGGGATGATCGGAATCGGCCCTGTAGTCGAGAAATACAGGTTGCTGGTTTCGCTCAGGTTAAGCCTGGAACGTTTTAGTGCAGTTATTGTTTCAATTATTCAGGTAGTAACAGGGCGTGCTCCCCTGGATATTGCCGGCCCTGTTGGCATTGTGTTTGTAATAGGTGAAGTTGCCCAGACCGGTTTTATGAATCTCCTGATGCTAACTGCTTTGATCAGCATCAGTTTGGGGATCATGAATTTACTGCCGATTCCCGCACTGGATGGAGGAAGGCTTTTCTTTTTAATTGTGGAAGCTGTGCGCGGAAAAAGAATTGATCCGGAAAAAGAAGGCTTTATACATTTTATAGGGTTTGCGCTTCTTATATTACTGATACTGTTTATCACCTACCAGGATCTTTTGCGCTGGGATATAATACCGGGCAATTAAAGAGGTGGCAGGGTGGAAAGAATAGAAAGAAAAAAAACCTTAGCGGTGCAGGTTGGAAATATAAAAATCGGCAGTGAAGCGCCTATTGTCATACAATCAATGACAAATACCAAAACCACAAACATAAATGCCACCCTCGAACAGATTTATCAACTTGAAGCGGCGGGTTGCGAACTAATTCGGCTGGCAGTACCTGATATGCCTGCGGCAAAGGCCCTTGAAAAAATAGTTGTTAAAAGTCCCATTCCTGTGATAGCCGATATTCATTTTGATCTTAAACTGGCTTTTCAGTCATTGGAAAGTGGCGCTGCTAAAGTAAGAGTGAACCCGGGAAATCTCGGAGGACATGATAAACTAATCAGGTTGGCCAGGCGTGCGAAGCAGCTAAAAGTGCCGATCAGGATCGGAGTTAATGCCGGTTCTCTTGAGAAAAACATCATAAATAAGTTCGGAGGACCGACTGCGGAAGCCCTGGTTGAATCTGCTTTGAACCACGTTCAGGCGCTGCAGTCGATAGACTTTCATGATCTGGTAATATCATTAAAAGCTTCAGATGTATATACAACAATATGCGCTTATCGCCACTTTTCAAAACTGTCAGCTTATCCGCTGCACCTGGGTGTAACCGGGGCGGGACCGCTATATGCAGGCATAATAAAGGGGGCAATCGGGATTGGAACTCTTCTTGCTGATGGAATTGGAGATACAATAAGGGTTTCTTTAACCGCTGATCCTGTTGAAGAGGTAAAGGCTGCCCGCCGGATAATCCAGTCTCTTGGTCTGCGAAAATTTATGCCTGAATTAATTTCCTGCCCTACATGTGGCCGATGTGAAATTGATCTTGTCACCCTGACAGAAAAAGTTGAAGACATGCTGAAAGATTACAGCATTCCGATTACGGTTGCTGTAATGGGATGTATAGTTAACGGCCCGGGGGAGGCAAAAGAAGCTGATATCGGTATCTCTGCCGGTAAAAAAAGGGGGATACTGTTCAGCTACGGCAGGGCGATCAAAACCGTGAGCTTTAGCGACTTACTTGGTGAATTAAAAAGAGAAATCGAAACTCTGGCATCCACAGCAGCAAAGCAAACAGAAGGGATTTAAGAAATGGCAGTTACTGCGATAATACCTGCGTTCAATGAAGAGAAAACGATTGAGAACGTATTATCTGTCCTGAAAGAATCAAGGCTCACAGATAAAATTATTGTTGTCAGTGATGGTTCAGAAGATCAAACTGTTAATGTTGTGATGAAGCATGAAGATATTGAAATTATAGAACTGCTTGAAAACCGGGGTAAGGGTGGAGCGGTAAAAGCAGGTCTGGATCGCTGTGAATCAGATATTATACTAATTCTCGATGCGGATTTAATAGGTCTTACCAAACAACACATCGAAGCTTTGCTGGAACCTGTTCTAGACGGCGAAGCGGCAATGTCTGTGGGAATCTTTGAAAAAGGACGGGTAGCAACCGATCTAGCCCAGAAAGTTGCGCCATTTTTATCGGGACAAAGGGCTTTAAAGAGGGAACTTCTGGAAAATATATCGGATCTGGATCTGACCCGCTTTGGAATAGAGGTAGCCCTGCATCAGCAATCAGAGGAATTTGATATTGCTACTGCACTGGTTCAGTTGCCCGATCTCTCACATGTTATGAAAGAGGAGAAGCTTGGATTTGCCAGGGGAATGTTGGCCAGGTCTAAAATGTACTGGGAAATCATCAAGTATGTAGCCAGAATCGATACTGAATCAAAATAAATCTACCATATATCGAATGTCTGGGTTGTAAATGTTGCCTTTAAGATGAATTTGTGATAGATTAATTGAGGCGAAATTGTTTTTTGTGAAGGGTGGGTTTTCCCACTCTTTCATGTTAATAAGGGTAAGGAGAGGACTTATCACCTTAAAACCTGACCGACGAGTTAAATTCTAAAGATTAAATGGATGATTTAAAATGAGCAGGGAAGAAACCAAACAAAAACTGGTAAAATTAATAGATCCACTGATTACAGCGTTGGGTTTCGAGCTGGTCCAGCTTGAATATGTTACCGGAAAATATGGTAAACTGCAGCTCTGTATCGATCACCTGAAAGGCGTATTGGTGGAAGATTGTGCAATGATCAGCTCAGCAGTATCGGATTTGCTCGACAGGGAAGACCCAATTAATCATTCTTATAATCTTGAAGTGTCATCCCCGGGATTGGAACGCCCGTTAACAAAGATTGAGCATTATATACGCTTTAAAGGCGATAAAGTTAAAGTAAGGGTCAAAGAGGAAGTAACTGGCGAGAAAAATTTTTGCGGTATTTTAGAGAATGCGCATCCCGATCACATCGTTATTGAAAGGGAAGATGGCACAAAGATTGAGGTTCTATATGAAAATATTACCAGGGCTAATCTCTGGTATACCGGCCCTGAAAAGAATGCATTAATGAAAAACAGGGCGAAAGGAGGCGGATTTAAGCAAAATGAATAAAGATCTTTTTGCAGCCATAGAAGCACTGGAAAAAGAGAAGGGGATCAGTAAGGAAGTTCTATTTGAGGCTCTTGAGGTTGCTTTAATTTCAGCTTACAAGAGAAATTTTCAGTCTGCTCCGGCTGTAAGGGTACAGGTTGACCGCGACACAGGAGAAATTACAGTTTTTTCACAGTTAAAAGTTGTGGAAGATGTTGAATCGGACCAGCAGGAAGTTAACCTGTATGAAGCGAGGGTCTATGAACCACGTTGCCAGATTGGCGATGTTATCGAGATGGAAGTAACACCGAAAGAGTTCGGGAGAATTGCTGCCCAGACTGCAAAGCAGGTTGTTATTCAGAGAATCCGGGAAGCAGAGAGAGAACTGATCTATGAAAGTTTTGTTGATAGGACAGAGGAGATAATTACCGGACTGGTGCGTCGTTTCGAACAAAGAAATGTTATTATCGATCTCGGAAGAACCGAGGCCATTCTTCCGGTAGATGAACAAATTCCCCATGAACGTTACAGGCAGGGAGAACGTGTAAAAGCTTTTATTGCCGAAGTTAAGAAAACAACAAAAGGCCCGCAAATCATAGTTTCAAGGTCGCATACAGGTTTCCTGAAACGTTTGTTTGAGATGGAAGTTCCTGAAATATATGAGGGTATAGTGGAAATTAAAGCAATAGCAAGGGAGGCCGGTCACCGTTCAAAATTAGCTGTATTTTCGAATAACAAGGATATAGATCCCGTTGGCGCCTGCGTGGGCCCGAAGGGAAGCAGGGTTCAGGCAATTAGCAATGAGCTAAAAGGTGAAAAAATTGATATCGTTAAATGGAGTGAGGAAACTGAAGAATATATTGCCAATGCCCTGAGCCCGGCCAAGGTATCATCAGTTATTCTTGACTCAGATGAAAAAACCGCCACCGTGGTTGTACCTGACAGCCAGCTTTCACTGGCCATTGGAAAAGAAGGTCAAAATGCCAGGTTGTCAGCCAGAATCAGTGGTTGGAAAATTGATATATCAAGTGAAACACAGTTTACAGAGAAAAGCCTTTCTGCCATTGGTCTCTCTGAAAACCCAACTGATGATCAGCCGGGTGAACAGGCAGAAAACGATTCAGGGACGGAAGAAAGTGCAGGAATGGATGAGAATGTGGAAAACAGTAATGATTCCGGAAGCAGCACGGATGTTGAACATGATGAAGCGGAAAGAGTTGCGGAGGATTTAACAGAAAATGCTCAGGAAACGTAAAATTCCATTACGTGTTTGCATCGGCTGCCAGGAGAAAAAACCGAAAAAAGAGCTGGTACGTATCGTCAGGACTCCTGATGGAGATGTGGCCCTTGATTTGACCGGGAAAAAGTCAGGGCGGGGTGCCTATATCTGTCCGATGCAAAACTGCCTGAAAAATGCGCTTAAAAGCAAGAGGCTGGATAAGAATTTGCAGCTTCAGGTTTCGCAGGATCTGGTTGAAGCTATCTCAGTTTACCTGGAAAGAGAAGTAGAAGGAAAAGGTTCTTAACAGGGAGGGCTTACCTCATGGAGGTGTTCTAAATGGGCAAGGTTAGAGTTTATGAATTGGCAAAAGAGCTGGGTACTACCAGTAAAAAACTGATCGAAGTTATGGAAAGTATGGATATCAGTGTCAACAACCATATGAGTACTATGTCTGATGATGAAGCGAAAAAGGTTGTGGCTATTCTGACCGGTCAAATTGGCGGCAAGCCCCCGGTAGAATTGCCAAAAGATAGTGCAAAAAAACCTGAAAAAGAGGATAAGAAAACTCAGAAAACTTCGGTAGCAGAACCAAAGAAAAAGGAAAAAATAAAAACCGAAGACTCTGCATTACCCGGCCGGAAAGCTCGTAAAGCAATCCAGGAAGAGAAACGAGCTGCTGTACTGAAGGCACAGCGACCAAAAATAAGACTGGAAGGTCAGGTAACAATCAGTGAACTGGCCGTTCATTTTGATGTTTTACCTGCTCAGCTGATTACATCTTTGATGGAAGTAGGTGTAATGGCCAATATAAACCAACCATTAAATGCAGATTCCATTGGGATTCTAGCTGAAGAATACGCATTTGATATCGATTATATTGAAGATCCCCTGGAAGAAGAATTAATTGAAGCAGATGAAACCGACAAGATAAATGAAGTTCTGCGTGAACCAGTTGTGACGGTACTTGGTCATGTCGATCATGGTAAAACTTCGCTGCTTGATACGATCAGAAATGCAAAAGTTACAGCCAGTGAAGTTGGCGGCATCACCCAGCATATCGGTGCATACCAGGTAAAAATAAACAACAAAAAAATAGTATTTCTTGACACCCCGGGGCACGAAGCATTTACAGCCATGAGGGCTCGCGGTGCACAGGTAACAGATATTGCCATACTGGTTGTTGCTGCTGATGATGGTGTTATGCCACAGACAATTGAAGCGATCAATCATGCCAAAGCTGCCCAGGTCCCAATCCTTGTTGCTGTAAATAAAATTGACAAACCAGATGCCAACCCCGATCGTGTAAAACAACAGCTTTCTGAGCACGGACTTGTAGCTGAAGAATGGGGCGGTGATACGATTTTCGTTCCTGTCAGCGCAGTAAGGGGAGATGGCATAGAAGAACTTCTGGAGATGATTCTTTTACTGGCGGAAGTGGGTGAACTTAAAGCCAATCCGGATCGTGCCGGCAGGGGAACTGTTATAGAAGCTAAACTTGACCGAGGACGCGGCACGGTGGCGACAGTACTGGTTCAGGATGGAACCCTTCGGGTTGGCGATTCTCTGATCTGCGGTTCGATAGCAGGCAAAGTAAGGGCAATGATTAACGACCGGGGGGAAAGAATCAATAAAGCAGGGCCATCAACGCCGGTAGAAATACAAGGTTTAAATGATGTGCCAATGGCCGGGGATCGCTTTCAGGTTGTCAGTGATGATCGGGTTGCCAGGCAGGTAGCACAGAAAAGGGCCTTTAAAATCAAAGAAGCAAGCAGACGGGTAACGCGAATAACTCTCGATGATCTTTTTAAACAGATTCAGGAAGGCGAAGTTAAAGATCTGAATCTTATTTTGAAAGGCGATGTCCAGGGTTCGGTGGAAGCGCTCCAGGATGCGCTTTTTAAATTAAGTCTTGAAGAGGTACAAATCAAGATCATTCATACAGGTGTCGGTTCGATTAATGAATCGGATATAATGCTGGCTTCTGCATCGAATGCAATAGTGATCGGTTTTAACGTTCGCCCGGACAATAATGCCCGCAAACTGGCCGAAGTTGATGAAGTAGATGTAAGGCTTTACCGGATCATATATGAAGCAATAGCAGATATAAAAGCAGCGGTTACAGGTTTGTTGAAGCCAATCATGAAAGAGGTTATCCTGGGACAGGCTGAAGTAAGACAACTTATTAAAGTATCACGCCTGGGCAGCATTGCCGGATCTTACGTTATAGAGGGGAAAATAACCCGAAATGCCCTTATCAGGGTGATAAGGGATGGGATAGTTGTGCTTGAAAACGGCAGGATCGACTCACTGAAGCGTTTTAAAGACGATGTTCGTGAAGTGTTAAACGGTTTTGAATGCGGTCTCTTAATTGAGAATTATAATGACCTACACGAAGGTGATATTATTGAAGCCTACACGATGGAGCAGGTGGCTCGCTAGACAGACAATAGGCATTTTGTGAGTGTAAATAACCTTAATGTAGGAGGTTCTATGATGTCCGAGAACAGGATAAGGCGGGTTGCCGGGCAGATTAAAAAAGATATAAGCAGGATCATCGCCTCTCAGATCAAAGATCCCCGGGTTGCCGGTTTAACAAGTGTTACAGAAGTTAAGCTAACCAGAGATTTGAGATATGCCTCTGTTTACGTCAGTATCTACGGCAGCGAAACCGAAAAAGAAGAAACACTGCAGGCGCTGATCAGGGCATCAGGTTTTATCCGCAGCGAAGTTGGCAGCAGGATCAGGCTGAGATATACCCCGGAGATTAATTTTTTCCTGGATGATTCTATAGAATACGGTGCCCATATCGAAAATGTACTTAAATCACTGAAAACAGAAGAGAAGAACGATCATGAAAGATTGGGCAAAGATAATTGAAAAGCTAAAGGAAGAGCAGTCTTTCTACCTGATATCGCATATGCTTCCGGATGGTGACAGTATTGGCTCACTACTGGCAATGGGCGAGGGTTTGCGGAGCATCGGCAAGGAAGTGAGGATGTTCACTCCCGGTCATATACCGCGTAAGTATACTTTTTTACAGGGGTCATCGCTTATCTTGCATGAAGTTTTACTTGAAGATCCCACAATAACCATCATTGTTCTGGACAGCAGCGATCTGGATCGCCTTGGATTATTTAAAGAAGAAGTATCAAAAAGCAGCCAAATCATCAATATTGACCACCATATTACGAATCAGCTCTTTGGAACCCTGAACCTGGTTGATTCAAATGCTGCCGCCACAGGTGAAATAATTTATCATATTATGGAAAAGCTCCAGGTAGAATTGACCGAAAGCATTGCCGAAGCTTTATATGTTGCCATTGCGACTGATACCGGCTCTTTCAAGTACGATAACACAACCCCGGAAACTCACCGTGTTGTTGCCACTTTACTGGAACAGGGATTAAGCCCCGGAATTCTTTCACAGATCATCTTTGATGAAAGACCTCTTTCTTTTTACATTTTACTGAAGGAAGCTCTTTCAACTCTGGAGCTATATGAAGATCGAAAAATAGCCATAATGACTTTGAGCAAAGATATAAGGGAACGCAGCGGAGCAACAACAGACGATCTGGATGGAATTGTCAATTATACACGGAATATTGAAGGCATTGAACTGGGTATTTTGTTTTACGCAGACGGGTCTGATGAGGTAAAAGTTGGATTTCGTTCAAGAACAATTGATGTCAGTGTGCTGGCAGGAAAATTAAACGGTGGTGGGCATGCCAGGGCAGCTGGCTGCCGCATGAAGGGTGACTTTGGAGCTATAAAAGCTAAAGTGCTCAGTGAATCTTTTGGCATGTTAAAAGAGCTGGATGCCTGAGGGAGCAGTTTTGTGAATGGAATTGTAATTGTAGATAAACAGGAAGGTGTAACTTCTCACAGTGTAGTAAGTGAAATACGTAAAATATTCCCAGATACCAAGGCAGGACACAGCGGAACCCTTGATCCAATGGCTACAGGGGTTTTGCCGGTATGTTTGGGAAAGGCAACCCGTATTGCCGAATTCTTAATAGAGTTACCCAAGACATACCGGGCTGCCGTTACCCTGGGTAAAACTACAGATACCGGCGATACCACCGGTAAAATTATGACAGAAAAAGCGGTGCCGCACCTTGAGCGCAAAGAGATAGAAAAAGTATTATTAAAACAATTCCAGGGGACTATTGAACAGTGCGTGCCTTTTTATTCAGCGGTAAAACATCGTGGTAAACCATTCTACTACTGGACACGCCGGGGAGAAAATGTCCCGGTTAGAAAACGCCTGGTAGAGATATACAGCATCAGGCTGCTTGAGATAGACAATAAACATGCACCGCATTTAATTATTGATGTTAAATGCTCAAAAGGCACTTATATCCGCACCCTGGCAGAAGATATCGGTAAAGAAATAGGCTGTGGGGGGCACCTTTCTTCTCTGGTTCGCTGCTCTGTGGGACCCTATGAACTGAAAGAAGCAATGAAGATTGAAGAAATAAAAGCTAAAGCAAAAATAAGTTCCGACTATACAGATTTTATGAAAAGCATGGATACCGCATTAATGAATTTGCCGAAACTTAACCTTGATGACTTACAGATTATAAGGTTAAAACAAGGCCAGATTGTTATTTTGGATGAACCTGGCATGATCAAAGATCTAGAAGAACTGTCCCCGGTGCGAATTTATGATCTAAGTGGCAGATTTAAGGCTATTGCCTGCCCCGTTTCGAAGGAAGGCATAAATGGTCTAAAAACAGTCAAATACCTGTCAGAATAGAAAGGTGAATAATAGATGGAGATAATAAATGGTGTTGACCGTCTGCCACCCCAGGATCGACCAATGCACCTGGCTTTGGGTAACTTTGATGGAGTACACCGCGGACATCAGGTAATTATCAGGAAGGTTGTGGAAGAATCACGCCGCAATAAAGGTGTCAGTGCCGCTTTCATTTTTAACCCGCATCCTGTAGTTGCTTTAGATCCTGATAATCCTCTTGTTTTACTGACAGATATTGAAGATCGGGCCGAAATCATGGCAGATCTTGGCCTTGATTATCTTATAATTGAACAATTTACAAAAGAACTGGCCGTTTTTACACCGGAGTATTTTATTAAAACGGTTCTATTTGAAGAACTGAAAGTAAAAGAGATTTTTGTCGGCGAAAATTACAGGTTTGGCTGCCGGGGATCCGGCAGTGCCGCTACCCTGCATTACTGGAGTAAAAAGCTTGGTTTTGAAGTTCATGTCGTTCCAATGTTTTATCATAAAGGCAAAGAGGTAAGCAGCTCATTTATAAGATCATTGCTATTAACCGGGGCAGTTAAAGAAGCGGCAGATTTTCTCAATTACTATTTTTACAGGCAAAGTACGGTGGTCAGGGGATTAGGCATTGGTAAAAAACTTGTTTACCCCACAGCAAATATATTGATTAATACACGGTTATTATGGCCGGGGCCCGGGGTTTATTTAACAGCAATCGGAAAAATAAGCAAAGGTTTGCTTTATGGAGTCACAAATGTTGGTCCCAGGCCAACATTCAACGAATATGATAGGGCTGTAGAAACCCATATTATTGATTTTGAAGACAATCTTTACAATCGTTTTGTAAGGTTATGTTTTCTTGAAAAATTACGCTGTACGATGACATTTTCATCGCCACGGCAGCTTAAAGAACAGATCGATAAAGATATTGCAAAAAGCAGGATCTTAATTAATGATTATAAACAGGAAAAAAACGGAAGAGGGAATTCTTTACAAGCAGGTTGTAGTGTGCTAAGATCGTAATGAAAACAACCGCTGGCTAGGCTCAACGAAATCCCGACGTTGTGCTTGGCTTGTGGCGATTAACAAAAGGGAGGATTATTAAATATGTTGGATCAGGAACGTAAGCTTGAAATTATTGATCACCATAAAAGGCATGAGGGAGATACCGGTTCTCCAG
>Ga0114946_10002701_pt1 | contig 12115 bp, 22 predicted proteins | sample WalLakDeSediment_FD_88676 | JGI IMG/M metagenome (GOLD analysis project Ga0114946, IMG submission 88676) | Lake sediment microbial communities from Walker lake, Nevada to study Microbial Dark Matter (Phase II) - Walker Lake 11/02/13 Deep Sediment | ecosystem: Environmental > Aquatic >...
CTCTACCCATCCAGCGGGGGAAAATCTATAATATTCCCACACTATTGTATGGCTCGTTGAAGCCATGGCGGTTCCTATTGTAAATGTTAGGTCTGAAAATGGATAATTACCAGTAGCCCCAAAATAAATTGCATCATTCACTACTGCAGTATCTGAAAAATAGTCAAACGCCGTTGACGATACCAGATTAGATGAAAATACTGTTCCGCCACTGGTTGTTGTGTAAATGTGCGTTAATGCTTTTGTCCCCGTATTATATGTTACTGCCATATTTATGAATAACTTAATGCCGTTAAATCTGTTACGACATTATCAAAATTATCGTTTCCATCAGCCCATAAGATAATAATTCCAGAGGTTTCATCAATTCTGTATGCCTGCCAGCCAGCTGTTGCTTGGGCTGTTCCTATTGGAGCTTTTGCTACATAAGTATAATTTCCTGATTCTGTAATCTTTGTTGTGTAATTTGTTTCCTCTATGGTAACACTATCAGTAGACGAGCTAAGTGCTGCCTGCGTAACCTTTAATCTCCTTGTTGATGGGTCAATGCGAAGAACCGTTTGCGTTTCGCTTCCGTCATCAGTAACACCAGCAACGTTAATTCGGTAGCTTCCTTTTGTATGTTTGTCTTCTGCCATTTGAATTACTTTACTTATCGCTTACCCAAGCCCTTTTAAGGGTTGCCTCTCTATCTTGTAAAAGAGCTTTCCTTGCTTCTATTTCCTTCTCTGTCTTTTCAATCTGAGTTGCCCTTTCATCAAGGTCTTTTTCTCGCTTGTTTTGTTCTATTGTTCTTTCTTCAGTCTTAGAAATTTCAGCCTGAAGCTTTTCAGTTTCCGACCTTTTCTCTTTTAGCTTTTCTCTTTCGCTATTAACCTCTTCTTTTAAGCCATCCAATATATCGGACAGCTTTATGCTTTCTTGTTCCAAAGAATCCTTTTTCCCTTCAAGGGATTTTACCTCCCCAGAAAGTTCAGCCCTTTTTTCCTGAAGCGATTTCAATAACTTATTCCATAGCTTATCAAAATCAGCCTGGGCTTCGTTGGTAATAAGCGAAGCAAGCGATTTAGAATACTTTTCGCTGCACTTCTTTACGAAGTCATCGAACATAATTATTTTTTCTTTTTTGGTTTGACCTTTTGTTTTGCTTCGGCTTCTTTTTCAGCCTTAATTTTTCTACCCTTTGCAAGGGCTGCAATTCTCTTTGCCCTTATTTCTGCTTCTTTGGTAGCTTTTTCTTCTAACTGCCTTACTTCTTCTTTTATTTTTTCTCCCTCTGTTTTTTCTTCTTCTTTTATTCCCTCAACGGAAACAGCACCAGAAGTGCATTTCTCGATAATGTCATCACGAAACTTCTCGTTTCCGTATTTTTCCTCTCTAAGGGAAAGCTTGTCTGCAAGATGTTTCGCAGCGTGATCCCTTAGCCAGGTTGGGAAAACCTTTGTTTCTCCAGACTGAATTACATAATTTTCTCCAGCCCAGGAAAAAGAAAATTCTTCGGAATCTATGTTTGTAAATGGTACTCCATCGTATTCTGCCATAATTTTGTTTTTTGATTGTGCCTCGACCTTTAAAAATTTAAGGGTACCCTGATGCCCCACAGGGCACTATAAATCATTAACAGTCAAGCATGACGCAAGTAACGTTAAGGCTACTGTCAGTGTTTGTTACCGCAACTCCTAGTGGCTTGTAATAAGCCGCAACACCCTTAGGAACCCTACCTGCAATTCCGTTTGTTCCAGCGTGAAGAGTAATTGTATCTCCATCTGAATAGGTGCTACCAGCTTCGCCGATTACGTAGTCGTGATAACCACCACACTGAGCCCAACCATAATATGATGCTGTAAGTGTGCCAATTGCGACACCAGCAGGCCTATTAACCCTTGTGGATATAGTAGGCGTTACAGTTGTTCTTTGTGCATCAGAATAGGACAATGTAGTTCCCTTTCTGATAGTTACACTAGCGGCTGCCTGAACATACCTGAATCTTCTTTGTCGATTCGTTGCATCAACCTCGATTCTTTCTGCACCAAGTTCTTCTTGGGCTGTCGAATCGTTGGCTGTTATTTTTGTATTCCAAACTCGTTTAAACATTCTATTTTACCTCATTTGCCTCAGCGACCTTTCATCGGGGCAGGGAGGGGAAAATCCCCTCCTTAGACACCCAACTTTTCGCTAACAGCAACTATTAGGTAAGCCCTGTTAGTAAGCCCAAATGTCTTGGACTATTAGAAATTAGTTCTCCCATCAGGATTAAATGTCCAACCTGACCATACTGGTCTATTGGTCTCATCAATCCACTCCACGAAAACCCAGTTGTTATTGGGAGGTCTGAATAGACAGAATCAAGTTCATTTGATGTGAACTTAACCTGCTTCCAGTCTTTCTGTGAACTTGGTAACCCGTAAAATGCAAGATACTTTCTATTGATAAATAGCATATAGCCACCATCAATTTTGTCATCAAACACAATAGGTGCTCCAGAAAAATAAAGCGAGTCAAACCCTGCTTGTCCCTTTAACGCCTGAGTGCCAGGAACAGCCCCTGTTCTAGTAACCTGTGGATAACCGCCAGTAGGAGCATTTCTATTAACCGTAGCTTCTAGTAATGCTTCATAGGCTGACCACAAAGATTTTGTGGTTACCAAAAGGTCTGGACTTGCCGAACCATGAATACAACTATTATACATTGTTCTCATTTTCGCGAGTGTTAAAGCTCCAGAACTTGCAGTTACATTACCAGCGATACCAGTATAAGTGCTCCTTGCTAGGCCACCATAACTTGCCGTTGTTGATCCATCATCAACAGCATCGTAGACGCCCAAGAAATCTTTTCCAGATTGGAAAGAATAAAAAATATCCGCCAATCCATCTGTCATGTCCTGAGCCGTCTGAGCTGTTGCGAGCTGAAGATGGTTTAATACTCCCTTTTCGGTTGCATTTACATCGAGCTCCATGTTGGATAACACGACTGGTTTTGAATAACCAGTTGGACTAAATTCCATTACTCGCTGAGTCTCAACTTTGGTTGTGCTAAACTTATCCATTCCATCAAAGGAACCACCTTCATCGTTTTGTGAAGTCCTTACTGGGAACTTCATTTTGGTTCCAACAAAACTTTTTTGGTTACCAAGAATTGTTAATGCGAACGGGGATGAGCTTAATACAGTATCAACCAATTTAGGAATCAGCTTTTCATCAGTCATTGACTGAACGTGTGTACTGAATGTCATGTTTTTTTACCTCTTTACTCAAACGACCTTTCTGCCTCTATTCTATCAACTGATCAAAGCTTTTATTATGAATTTCTTCATAACTTGCACCAGTTGATCCTTTCGGTGCTTCGGATTTTGAAGAAGTGCCAACTTTTGAACCCTCCTCTTGTTTAACCTTATCTGTTGCTTTTCGAGCTTCTTGTGCTGCCAATAATTCTTGTTCTCTTTTCCAATCATCAGCAACTTGGCTCGGAAGCAGATTTTCCTGAGGAATACCAAGCTTTTCCGCCTTTTGAATTGTGTATTCAATAAGGCTTTCTGCATCTTTATCATTTGAGATAATCTCATTTGTTTCAAGTGCAGATAAGTCATTGGCGATTTTTTCCTCATAAGCGTTTAATTCTTGCTCTCTTGCTTGTGCCACTTTTTGTTGTCTTTGGACAAGCTCCTCAGCAATAATATCAACCGCTTCTTTAAAGTTTTGGGGCTCTGGAACTTCTCTGGATTCTTGCTCCCCACCGCTAGCTGGCTTTTCAAATCCTTTTTTTATCTCAGCCAGTTCTTGACGGGTTTGAGTGTATCCTTTTTGAAGATTCCTGATAGTCCCCTCAAGCTCCTCATAAGAGGGCTTTTCAGAGGATTCGTCTGTGGTTTCTTCTGACTGTGAGGTGATTTCTTGCTCTTCTTGAGCGTCTTGCTCTTCATCGAGAGTGTAATCTTCTCCTTGGTCAGTTTCCTTTTCCATTTTTAATGTGCCTCTATTATTTATTTACGACCTTTTAAATATATTACATTGGTGGCATTCCTTGTGGTGGCATTCCGCCCCCTCCCTGAGGTGGCATTCCTCCTCCACCTGCAAGTTGTGCCTTAATTATATCAAGGGCAGCTCTTGCCTTTCCAATCAATTCTGCCTTTTCTTCGTCTGAAATGTCTGCTTTTTCTATTTCCTGTAATATTTCAATTACTTGTGCTATTTGTCTTTGAAGCTCCAATTCATCTTCTGGAGATAACCCTTGCTCCATTTCTGGTTGTGGTTGTGGCTGTGGTTGACCTCCTTGTGGCATTCCCCCCTGAGGCATTCCTGCTTGCTGTGCCTGAATGTCTTCCTTGCTTCCTGGGGCTGGTGAGCCAAACGGAGTAATTGCTCCAATAGCTGTTAGCCACGAAATAAGTGCTTCTGTTCTTTGTTTTGCATTTGGATAACCAAGTTCTTCAAATAATGTTTCTGGGTCAATCTTGTCTATCTGGGCTAACTGAATAGCCATTTCAGCCCTTGACTGCCTATCTCGAGGAATAGCAGTTCCTCTTTTTACCATTATTTTTATTTTATTCGGAATATCTTCTCTTTTAAGGTCAAGCATTGTGTCATCTTTCTTTACCTTGATTGACTTGCCCATAACCTTGTGCATATGTAATAGGGCTCCATACCATTCTTCTACAACCTGTTCTACAACATCTTCAACGATTGGGGATAGTCTTCCAAGATCACCCTCTAATAGAAGCTGTCTTCCAGTAGCTGTTTCCTTACCAGTTCTTTCACCCCTAAATGTTTGGTGGGTTCCCATTATATTATCAAGCTCTGATTTGCTGTCATCAAGGTCTACAAGCATTGCATGGTCAACACCCCCCATTAGCATTTGGAATTGTCTTACGTCGCCGCCATCTAACCAGAACCCGTAATCGCCAGTTTCATCAACGAACTTCTGGAATTCCTTTCTTGTGGCAGCTTCTGAAGATACAACCCAACATCTCTTTGTTTGGTTTGTAAGGTCTGAAATCTGTTGTTTTCTTTTATTTATTCCGTCTTGTAAGGGAAGTGCTTGTTCTACAATTGATGTTTCGTCATAAAGACCCGTTCCTGTTCTGAAATAATTTCCAATAATATATGGAAATTTTGGTCTGGGAAATAAATTATTTTCTTTATTGCTATAATCAAAGTTTGGATTTTTCTTTTTATCAAGAATAATACCATTCCTTTGTGCCATTTTCCAAGCAACCCATTCGCCACCATCGCCCCAGAATTCAACATATCTAATCTTTGAACCCCTTTTGTCCTCGCCAATCCTTTTTATTATTTCCTTTTCCTTGTCTGGAAACTTCTTAATAAGGTTATCAACATTATCCTCCATATACTCATAGGCAAAATCACAGTCTTTTAAACTGGTACAAATTGGGTCAAAACCTACTTTTGACGTGTGAACTACTTCTGTTTTAAATCCGTATTTCTTATCCCACCTATATTTCATTACCCCAAGCCTGCAATTCATCCAGTTTCTAATAAAAACTCTTAAAAGCTGAGGCATTAAATACTTAATCTCGTAAGCTATTGTAAGGACATCATATATCTTTTCTGCCTTTTCTGGGTTGATTTTTCCCTCGCATTGAGGTGCTGGGACATTTGCTGTTAATGCTGGTAATATAGTTTCCATTCCTGCAAATACCCTGTTATCAACTATTTTAGATTGGTTTCTATGAAATCTTGAAAGGTCGAGGTGTTTACCACCCCAATAGTTCTCGTTTGTTTTTCCTATATTATCAATTCCTACCTTTTTTTTATTTGCCTCGTCTATCCTATCATCAATAATTCTTGCCAATTCATCGTCTTTGGCATCAAATTTTAATGTTTCTCTTTGTGATAAAACTAATTTATCTAATTCTTCGTTTGCCATAATTTTTTAATAATATTTCCAGTTCTCCTGGCCACCACCTTTAGCACTTTGTTTAGCTATTTCCTCAATATCTATTTCAAACCCATCTGCAGTTGTTGTTTTTAAATCCAGGAGTTCTGCTCCTGCAAATCCACCCCTGCCAGTAGGTAAGTTGTGGGTATATATAGCATATCTTACTGCATCACAGGCATGATCCTTTTCTTTTTCGGGTTCCTCCTTAACACCCTCCAAATCCTCTGCTTCCTTATAATGATATACCTCAATTTCATCTAAAAGGTTCTGACATCTCTTTGATATGTGCAATACCTTCTGCTTGAATAACTCTCTAACCTTGGAAATCCCAGCAGGAACATCTTTCTTTGTTTCCCTGCATATAAGTCCTGCCCTTTTCATTTCCTTAATCCTGTCTGGTTCTGCCACGTCTGGGTAAAAGTAATGAATTCCATGCTTTTTTTGAAGCATTTTGCAGGCAGTAATAATATCCTCAGTAGTTTTTCCAGCAGAATACCATTCATCATCAATCCACCAATGCTTATCTTTATCTATTTTAATGACCACAATCGCAGCTGGAGCTGTATATCCGAAATCTACACCAGCTATCACCACCTCTGGTTTAATGTCCTTTGACTCGTATATAAGGTCAGTGGTGAAATCCTCATAAACAAGCCCAACCATCCTTGTAAATTTACCTCCATAACGCCTATCAAACTCTGCTTTCCCCAAAACTGCCTTTTCCGCCTTCCAGTGTTCTTTGGAGAAATAAGGGTTATCAATTGACCGCCAGCTGTAAAAATCCAATCTTGAATCTTTTCCTTCCTTCCAGGGCTTATAAAAGTCTGTATATAACCAATTTAGGGCATATGGAGTAGTAGTTATCATTATCTGCCCCCCAGTAACTGATACCCTTGTCTTACATACTGTCCAGGCAAGTCTTGTTGCCTGCCCATATTCATCCAGCCATTCCCATTTAGGGCTCATACCCTCTATTCCAAGCGGCTTGTCAGCTGACCTGATAAATACCCTTCCTTTCCTCTCTGGGATAATAATCTCCTCCCTTTGCTGTCTATAATACCTTCTTAGCCTTGGATATAATTGAAAGAACTTCTGAAGCGTTGATTGTTGTAATATCTTATACGTGGGAGCTGAAATCAATCCAACCTCATCTGGGAACTCCCCCATCCACTTTAACGCCCTTATTGCCCCTAAATACGTCTTTCCTGACTGCGAACCGCAACATACGGCAATAAACTGCTTCTTTGAATGAAAGGCATCCCACTGCTGTCCAAACAATTGGACGTTAATGTCATTAATATCTGCCACATTATTTTATTATTTCTTTTTGTCCCTATTTCTCTCCATTCTTCCAAGTGCTGACCACGAAGGATACATATGTCCGCCCTCAATAGGCTTTGGTTCGTGCTTCTCTAAAAACCTGCTAGCAGCAGCCCTCCAACCCTTTTTCTTAATATGTTTGGGGGCTTTCCCAACATCCTTAATCTGGCTCATAGCCTTAGAAATAATCTCTCCTATCTTTTTTTTAGTAATCATAGTTATTTCTTTTTCTTCTTTTTCATTATACTCCTTACTAACTGCTCAACCGCCGTACGGGTTATCCTCGTGATTGGGGGGCTCTTCCTTATAAAATCACCCATTGGGGCTTCTTCGCCCTTTCCCCTTTCCATTTGCACCCTTTTTATTAATCCTGGTTTATATTGGAACTCTGGCTTCTCGATCGGCTTACGCCTCTTATATTTTTTCCTTATAGCTTTTGCCATAGATTTATTTAGTTTATTATTATTCGACTCTTTTTGTATTTTTCTTTACTGGGAGTAGGCTCCTTTTACCACCCCTACCGCCACCCAGGGGTATCATACCCCCCCCTTCATTATATGGTGCTTAAAGATATCATATACCCTTGTTTTAGCTTTTTAATAGCCCCTAGGGTTCTTTTCAGCCCCCCTGTGGGTGCTACCTAAACAGCTGGGAAGCTATACTGGCTCTATACTTAGACATCCTCATTCCTCCTTTTTCTCTATTATCTATTATTGTCTATATATACTATTAAGCCCCCTTAGGGTTTAGGCCTCTTTTTGGCCTCTTTTTTCTTCCTCCTTTCAACTACAACTTGTGGGAACTTTATATTGCCTTTTACATCTGCTTTATCCTCCCAAAAGAAAGGTTTTTGCTTTAAGGAGAATATACCAAATGCTGGATTAAGCTTTTGTTTACTTGCTCCTTGTACTATCTTATCTTCCTGGATTAAGTAAAACATTTTTAGGCCTTGTTGTATTGCATTATACTTTTTAGCTATGTGTAAAAGCTCCTCTTTTGTTATTCTTTTCTTATAACACAGGCCAGCAAGTGTTGGGATTTCCTGAGTCTCTGCGAAGTCAAGCATTTCATCGATAAATTGTTGTATCTCTTTATTTGATAGTCTTTTTTTAACTGGCATTATACTTCTTAATAATTGCTTGTTTATGTTGTGGTTTCAATTCCCCTGTTCTGCTATCAAAATATCTTTTAGGCAAGTGTTTGAATTCTCTGTTTCTCTCGCTGTGTTGATATGGGTTTTTATCTTTGCCATATAACTTATTGAATAATGGGTTAGTCTTGCCGTCATTTCCTATGGGTTGCTGGGCTTTAAAAAAAGCGTCTTTCTCTGCTGATGTTCTGGCGTCTTTTTTAGGTGGGTTTATTTCTTTTCTTTGCATTTTGTAAGATATTATTGATTATAGTTTTTTGCTGTTTTAGCTCATCTCTGTTTTTGGTTGGCAAGCTTGGCGTTATTAAATATGCTCCTTGGCCTGTTAGTTTTTTCTTTACTCTTTTTTCGTGTCCAACATCTTGGACTTTGCTTCTATGGGAAAACTCGCTCATTAAAAAACCAGCGAGAACTGCAACTAAAATAACAATGGCCTCTTGTATCATTATTGAAATATAACATATTAAAAATTAAAATCAAATGTTGTAAAATGTTTTATTAACAATTATAAAATACATCTCTTGGGCTATGTATTATATAAAAAGACATAAAACAAGAAAAAGGGCTTTACCCCTTGACAAACAATATCAGTTTGATATAATGGAAGTACGGAGGTTAAAAGAGCGAAATACAATAATTTATTTAGTTTCCTCTATACCTCCAATAAAGATAGACGGAGGCCTTGAAAGATCCCGTCAAGCGTGAGACAAGACAACACGGCAACGCTTCAAGGACTTTCAGGGTCTCCATATAGTTTAAAGGTCTATTTAATAACTAAAAAAAATTATGAAAAAATTTAAAGTTATAATGCCAAAATGGTGGACAGAAACAGAAAAAAAAGTAATAGGATATACAGACAAGGTTGATACTTATTGCTGTGAACTTTTGCCAAGTTGGTTTGTGGAGGTTCCAAAATTTAATTATGAGGGTTATTTTTACAAGGAGGATTTAAAAGAATTTAAAAAATAAGTTGATTTGTGGCTTTTTTCTGCTCTCTTTTTGAGGGCAGTCTAAAGGTCAATAAATAAAAAAGACCTTGTAAGCAAGTGGCAAGCTCTTTAAAAATTTATGAAAATTGAAAAAATAAGTTATATTTTCAGCTATTATCGAGAATTGGTGGAAATTTCAAAAAAGCTCCATTGCCAAAATGAAAACGCTTGCTACTATGGATTAACGCCAAGACAAGAAGCAAGGGTTAAAAACTTAGAAACAAGGGCAAGTGTTATCGCTGAAAAATTGGGACTTCGGGCTTATCATCAGCAAGATCCGCGGGGTTGTAGCTTGTATTTAATCGATGAATCGATGAATGATAGTGATTATATCAACGGGATTGCAATCTGTTAATATGAAATTATATGCAACAACAACAAGCGAGAGGGCAAGCAAAGGACAGGGAGGAAATAAGTATATTGATATAACACTAAAAGACAAGTTTCAATTAACACTGGTTGAAATGAGCTTATATCCAGAAACAACGGGCAAAAAATATGAATTGGTTTTGAATGGTATAAGCGATGATGTTATTTTAACCCAGTTTGAAAAACCAAAAGGCAAAAAGCAAAAAGGCGAATTATGTAATTGTGGAAAAAATCCAGGATTCCACGAAAAGCAAAATAATTGCATCTAAACGCCAAAAAGCAAAACGCCGTCATTTTTAGAGGTAAAACTCTATACTTGCAAAAATGGCGGTTTTTGTTTATCTTTTAAAGATTGGGAAAGATAAGCAAAGGTCGCGATAAATAAGAGGTGTTCCAACAACCTTATAAACAAAAAGGGGGCGAAATTAGTGCGAAGTTTTTTGCCGAAAAAGGGAACACTTAATATAATTTATGAAAAAAGCAATAAATTTTAGGAAAGTATTAGTTATTTTGCTATTGGCCGCAATATTGGGGGGGGGTGGCTACTTGTTTTTGCTGTTTAATCAGGCAGAAAATAAGATCGAAGCCCTTGAAAGAACAATTAAAGCAAAAGAAGAGCACGAGGAAGCCCTTTGGAATTGTATTCAAGACTGCAACAAGAAGAAAGAGAATGGCGGAGAATGCTATTGTATCCAAGCAGAAAAAACAATCAAGGTCTATTAACATAACAATGTCCAACATATTGGACATAAATTTATGAGCAGGGACATTTTAGATTTTTTAGTTTTAGTTTTAGTTTTGGCTGGATTATTTGGTGCAATTTTACTAATGGCTTGGCTGTTAACCCAGCTATTACAAGGGTTTTTCCTGATCCAAGGTCTCTAGCCCTTGACATTTAATCTTTAATTTGCTATATTGGAACCATCCTATGGGTAAAACCCTACAAGGAGAAGTAAATATTTTGTTAATAGTCCTTATGTCTGCAGCGATATTAACAGGATTACTTGCCAAGGATTATCTTGGGGCCAGGGGCAAAATCCAGCAAGAAGATAACTCCATAATTGATAGAATATTGCCTACAACCCAAAGATATGTTCGGGAAAGGGCTCCTATTGCAAAAACCGAGGAAAAAGCCGTTACAGGGCATCCTCGTGCAAACCAGAGGGGTACAGAGCAATGGAGAACCCTGGTACAGCAGCACTTTGGCAGCCAAACAGACAACGCTTTAAGGGTAATGGCCTGTGAAAGCGGAGGAAACCATTTAATAGTCAATGATAATCCAAGAACGAGGGACTATTCCGTGGGATTATTTCAAATCAACCTATATGGCAGCTTAAGAAGCACAAGGCCGCCAGAAAGTTGGCTGAAAGTCCCAGAAAACAATATTGCCTATGCCCACCAGATGTATAAATCAAGTGGCTGGGGTCCCTGGACTTGTGCCAGGAAGGTAGGCGTCAGATAATTTAATAAATTTAACAACGAGAGGAGAGGGGCGGGTCGGCTCGTTGTACCCGCTCCCCTCTTTGAAAAAAAATGGGAACTAAATATCCTAAATACATACGAAGGCACTTCCATATAAGAAACCCAATATACCAGGCCTCAAAGATGTTTGGGTGGAAAGATGGAACTTGGGGGCTGGGTCTTGAAAAGCATAAGGTAGATCACCTGGCCAAAGAAAATATGAGTGCCTCAATTAAATATAATATAAACAAGTATCAGGCCTCGCCTGAATATGAGATGGAGGCTACAAAAATTCAAAAGTTTCCTATTTATCAAAGAAGCAGGGATAACCTAGAGTGTTATATAATCCCTGTTTTTGCATTGGAGGAAAATAACATTCCGACTGGGGATTTAAAGTAGGTGAAAGTCGGTTCACAGATAAGCACCTACGCTTCGCTTGATGACCCTGGCAGCATCCAGGGTGGGGAATAAGCAAGTATCAATGGAGACAGCAACTCAACCTACCAAGTCGTCTCCCCTTGTATTGTAAAAAATACAAGCTGATAGGGAAGGTGAGAAGTGCCGACAGGAGAAAACGGATAACCCACTTCAAAAATAAGAACCTTTTTTAGGGGGATACTTTCTTTTCTATTGGGGAAAAGCAAATTTATGGGAAAAAGAAATAAATACTTTAAATGTCTTGGTTGTGGTAAAGAAACTAAAGCTCCTGGTTGGAAATACAAAAGAAATGGAGCTTGGTGTAATTCTTGTCTTCGTACAATTAATGCTAATGCCGAAAAGAGAAAAAAAGGAAATAAAGATGATTTTTATGCTCGGTTGCTCTTAAAAAATAAAATGGAGAAAGAATATATAAGATACAAAAAGCTGAAAAATAAAATTTCGGCTGATGAATTTTGTTAATAAAAAACTTATGGCATACGCAAATGCAAAA
>Ga0114946_10002702_pt1 | contig 12114 bp, 11 predicted proteins | sample WalLakDeSediment_FD_88676 | JGI IMG/M metagenome (GOLD analysis project Ga0114946, IMG submission 88676) | Lake sediment microbial communities from Walker lake, Nevada to study Microbial Dark Matter (Phase II) - Walker Lake 11/02/13 Deep Sediment | ecosystem: Environmental > Aquatic >...
CAAGGCGTAGGAAGCGATCAGGTTAAGGGAGATGTACTCGGTTGCACCACAGCAGTTCCAATCATCGATCTCTGCCAGCTGGATGCCCAACGACTTAGCAATTGCCAGGGTCGATTCATGGTAGGCCGCGGCATTTTTCTCTAAGGAGCAGCCTGGATAATAACTGTATTTCATGCCGTCACCTCCAGTTCCTTAGCCTTTGCCAGGATATTTTTTAGACCATCAATATCTTTGATGCGAGTCGGAGCAAAGGCCATGCGACCCTTCGTGACCATTCCCACGCCCATTCCAGCGATCTTGAAGACCCCGAAGGGGTTGTGCTTCAGCATGTGCATGGACATCAAGCCCAGCTCAAAAGCGCGCCCGTAATTTTCTACCCAATTGATAAAGGTTTTAGAAAAATCAGGCGCGGTAGAGCTGTCATAAAGCTTTTCCTGAACCGCAATGCGCTTCAGGGTGTACATGATGTCGGTGATATGGACCTCTTGAGGGCAGCGTTCCATGCAAAAATAGCAGGAGACACAGTACCAAGGGGTATTGCTCTTCAGGACCGCTTCCTTCATACCTGCTTCAATCATTGCAAATATGGCCCGGGGGGTGTGGTCCATATCGCTCCCCGATGGGCAGGAACCGCCGCATGTGCCGCATTGAATGCAGCGTTCCAAGTGGCATTCTCCTGGTGTTGCAGCAATGACTTGCTCAAAGAATGTTGGCGCTCGTGCTTGGGTTGCGACTATTGTCATACCGTCCTCCTGCAACGTCTTAGAATAGTTTGTTTCCCAAATCTCGATAAAGAGATGGTATCAATCTTTTTTGACTCTTAGTGAATGGGTCTTAAATATTGACATGTTGCCAGGCAGCAGAGTCCACTCCAATCTGACCCGGCCAACATAAGATCAGCGATGACAATCCTTGTCTATTATGTTGTATACCCAAATCAAATTGAAGTGGCAAATCACACAATCTAGTGTGATAATTGTCACCAATAAAACACAGAAAATTGGGTAGATAATCCCATTATCAGGGGTGTGTGTGATCCATGGGTCCAGGTGAATGTTGCCATATTTCCCCCTTCACTACCTGCTATTTGAGCCGAATGATGATGACGAAATAGAACCAGTAAAAAATCCCGGAAATGACCAGCGGCAATTTACGTGAAGAACCGATTGCAACTGACAATGATGAAGCCCGTTCCCCCCTGGCTGACCTGGCTGATGCACAACCGCCCCGTTCGAGCTCGCTGCGACGACTCGGTAGTGCGAGTGATTGAGCCAGGCATTCGCTCACCTGCCAAATCCGGCAGGAAGAAAAAGGATGCAGTTATCCAATACTACCAACGATCACAGGGCTACGCACCTGCTCCGACCCCATTAACGCGGTTGTTGCGAACTGGTTAGCAAATTCGAGGCAGCATCTCTCCAGGAAGCATGTCCACTAGTCGAGTGCCACCGATAGCGGTTTTCATGCGAACTTGTGGCTTGCCTGTTTCAATTACTTTACCAATGATTGTCGCATCTTTTCCATTTTTATCTTTTTGCATAGTTTCTAAGATTTTATTAACGTCTTTTTCTGCAACGAAAGCAACCAATTTTCCTTCGTTGGCAACATAGAGTGGATCAAAACCCAACAGTTCGCATGCGGCACGCACCTGCGGTTTAACCGGAATGGCCCATTCTTTCAACTCGATCGTCACGTTCGATTGTTTAGAAATCTCGACTAGGGAAGTTGCCAAGCCACCGCGAGTCGGGTCTCGCAGGACATGGATTTCACCTGAAGCAATTATTTCCCGGACGAGATGATTAAGCGGAGCTACATCCGATACTAAGTCGGTTTCGAAACCTAAGTCCTCGCGCTCCAAATAGACGGTCATTCCATGGTCGCCAATGGTGCCCGAGATGATGATCACATCTCCTTTCTGGGCGTTTGTTCCGGAGATGTTTATTCCAACTGGTATGAGGCCTACTCCCGTGGTGTTGATGAACAACTGATCCGCTCCACCTTTTTGGACGACTTTTGTGTCTCCGGCTGCAATAAAGACCCCCGCCTCTTCTGCAGCCTCACGCATAGAATTTACCACACGTTGTAATATGTCAAACGAAATACCTTCTTCAATGATAAAGCCACTTGTCAGGGAAATTGCTGTCGCGCCGACCATTGCTAGGTCATTGACTGTTCCACATACAGCCAATCGGCCAATATCTCCACCAGGGAAAAATAAGGGCGTTACGACATGAGAGTCGGTCGTTAGAGCTAACCGTTGACCGTCCAGATTGACAATGGCTGAATCGTCTAATGTCCGCGGTGCGACCCGTCCCAATTCAGGTAAGAATAACTGGTTTAGCAAGTCGTGACTCAGACGCCCACCAGAGCCATGTCCCAGCACGACCGTGTCATTTGGTTGAATTGGTAGAGGGCAAGTATAGCCTTCAAAGTCAGGATCATTTGTCATGATTGAGTATTTTATCTTTCTGATTTCTTGTCCAATGAAAGATCGCTGTCCTTCACTCGATAATTTGCTGTATCGTCTACAAATGCAATATTGAGTGGCTTACTTCCCATGATATTGGTAATATGCCGAGCAAGCACCTTCAGATGAAACCATTGGAGCGCCTAAAGGTGTTTGCGGGCTGCATTGTTTCCCATACGCAGAACACTGTGGCGGAACCTTTAGACCCAGTAAGATTTCTCCAGCAATGCATAAAGGTGATTCCTGTGTAACAATCTCACCTACAGCGAAGCGGGCTTCTGCATCGAAATCTTCAAATTCAGGTCGTAAACCCCATCCACTCATTGGGATTAAGCCAATACCGCGCCATTTCCGGTCCACTGGCATAAATACGCTTTGAATGGTCTCCTGAGCAAGCTGGTTACCATGGAAAGTTACAGCACGCTCGTAGGCGTTTTCCACTTCGGCTTTACCGCTTTCCAGTTGGCGAATAGCGGCTAGTATTCCCCGCAATAAATCAACAGGCTCAAAACCTGTCACAACAATGGGAACGCGATATTCCCGCGCAATGGCTATATATTCATGGTAGCCCATCACCGCGCATACATGCCCGGCAGCAAGAAATCCTTGCACCCGATTGTTTGTTGATGATAGCAGAGCTTTCATTGCAGGGGGAACCCGGACGTGGGATACTAACACCGAAAAATTTTTAAGCCCTCGTTGTTTTGCTTGTAGAATTGCCATAGCATTAGGCGGAGCCGTGGTCTCAAAGCCGATGGCGAAGAATACAACCTGCTTGTCAGGGTTGTTTGCCGCCAGATCCACGGCTTCAAGAGGTGAATAGACCACTTTCACATTTCCACCCCTCGCGCGGATGGCAAATAAGTTCTCACGAGTACCAGGTACACGCAACATATCACCGTAAGAAGTAAAGATAACATTTGGCTGATTGGCAATTGCCAAAGCGCGATCGATTTGTTCCAGAGGTGTCACACAAACAGGGCAGCCTGGACCATGAACAAGATCTAATTCTTGTGGAAGCATATCATCCAGGCCGTGATGAAGAAAGGAGTGGGTCTGCCCACCACAGATTTCCATCAACACCCTTGGTTGGGTAATGGTAGTAGCAATTTCATCGAGGAGATGTTTGACTTTTATAGGATCGCGATATTCGTCGATGTATTTCATAAACGTTACTTATTGATCGCCGAACTCTTCGCTGAAATCTACCAGATCACGAATTAATTTCAGCGTTTCTGTTGCCTCATCTTCGTCCATAAGGCTGATGGCAAAGCCAACATGAACAAGGGCATAGTCGCCAACTTTCGCTTCGGGTACATAGGCAAGGCAAATTTCCTTAATCACGCCACTAAAGTCTATTTTCCCCATCAGAAAGTCATTACGTTCGTAAATTTCAGTAATTTTACCAGGTATACCAAGACACATAGGTTCCTACCTTTTATTATCCATTAACCTTGGATCATGAAGACTGTGCAACATTTCCAAAGATCATGTAGTTTGATATTGCCGCTTGCCCCAAGGCAATACCTCCATCATTGTTGGGAGTTTGGTGGTGTGAATATACTGTAAATCCGTCCTTTTCCAGGCTTGTTGTGGTTAGCTCATATAAGAGTTTATTCTGCCACACCCCGCCAGAAAGCACTACCTCATTGATCTTCCTATTTGCTCGGATTCGTCGTGCAGATTCAACGCTCAATGTAGCAATGGTCTTATGGAAGCGAGCACTGATTATTTCGGATGGTTCATTTTTGCGGATCGATTCGATTATTGCAGAAATCATTTCCTTTAGGATGATGATGTGGTCCTTCACCTGGTATGGGTATGGGTCCACTTCCAGGTGATATTTCCTGGCTAATATTTCCAACTCTATTGCTGCCTGAGCCTCGTACGTCACCTCTGCCCGCACACCTACCAACGCGGCAACCGCATCGAACAACCGGCCCATAGAGGATGTGTTAACCGTGTTGAGATTCTTCTCTACTTGTGCTCGGACGATTTTCACAGCTTGCGAATTGAGTTTTTGCATGAAAGGCAAATCCGAGATGTCAAGTCCCAACGTATGGGTGTAACCTAAAGCTATTCTCCAGGGTTTCCGGATGGCAACATCACCTCCGGGCAAGGGTAAATATTCCAGATGAGCAGCACGTTCAAAACTGGCATAATCAGCCACCAGAATTTCTCCCCCCCAAATGGCGCCATCGGTGCCATACCCCGTGCCATCGAATGCCAATCCGATGACTTTACGGTTTTCTAATTCGTTATCCGCCATACAAGCAGCGATGTGAGCGTGATGATGCTGAACAGCAATAAGTTCACTATCGGCAGATGAACTCAGTGCCCATTGAGTTGTGATGAAATTTGGGTGCATGTCACAGGCGACAATTTTGGGTTTAATACGGAACAAGCGTGATAAATGTTCGATACTTTGCTCAAAAGAATCGATCGTTTCAATATTTTCCATGTCGCCTATGTGATGGCTGAGAAAGGCATATTTATCACGCGTCAAACAAACAGTATTTTTTAGATCACTACCTACAGCCAGGGTGGGTTGAGTGTCAAATGGCAGGTGAACGGGATAAGGGGCGTATCCACGGCTTCTGCGGAGGTGAATAGTAGAGGAACGATCAATGGTGACTTCTTTACCTTTCCTGAATGTTGGCGTGCCATCAATTCGCACGACAGAATCATCACAGCGGATATTAATGTCTCGGTTATGTAATAAAAAGGCATCCGCCAACGGCGCTAGCCTTTCAAGTGCGTCTTCATTGTCGATGGCAATGGGTTCTTCGCTTAAGTTTCCGCTTGTCATCACCAATAATGATGGCGCTGTTTCTGCTGCTAAAATTTGATTGCACTGGTTTAGAAGCAATAGATGTAATGGAGTATAAGGAAGCATCATACCTACGGTATCAAGTCCTGGAGCGATAGAAGCGGGAATTGAACTCTCCGGTCGACGCTCTAAAAGAACTATTGGCTTTTCCCTACCAGATAACAAAATCCGTTCCTGATTGGTTAGATAACAATTCGATTCTACAATTGTGATATCTGCTGCCATGAGCGCAAACGGCTTTTCTACTCTTCCCTTACGGCGGCGTAGTTCTTCCACAGCCAGGGGATTAGATGCGTCACACGCCAGGTGAAAACCTCCCAATCCTTTCAAAGCAAGAATGTACCCTTCCCGTAAAAGACGACGCGCTTTTAATATTGCCGAAACGCTCGTTACAGGCTCTAGATCATTGTTGAAATCCAACCAAACATCTGGCCCACATTTTGGACAAGCCACCGGTTGGGCGTGGAAACGCCGATCGAGCGGATTTCGGTATTCATGGTCGCATTCTGGGCAAAGTAAAAAGTTTGCCATGGTTGTAGCCGGACGATCATAAGGGATATCCTTAACAATTGTGAATCGCGGACCACAATTTGTACAGTTGATGAACGGATACAGGTAACGTCGATCTCGCGGATTAAAGAGCTCGCGTTCACAATCATCACAAACAGCTATGTCTGCGCTGATCGGTTGGAAAGCCCCTGCGATTGATGCTGACTTACGAATTTCAAAGGCCTGATGAATGTAGGTTTGATCAATATCGGTGATCTGAATAGAATCAATGCGCGCCAGAGGCGGTTTCTCTTCTTGTAGAGCAGATTCAAACGCTAACAGTTTCTCCTCGGAGCCTTGAATTTCTATGTCCACCCCGGCAGATGTATTGCATACCCACCCAACCACTTGAATTCTAGCTGCCAGCCCATATATAAATGGCCGGAATCCGACCCCTTGGACAATACCGGTAATGTGGATATGATGGGTTTTCATAAGAACAAATCGACAATAATAACTTAATAACTTAACCTTTTACCTGATTTACGAGCCAATTGACCCAGTTATGCATACCTTCGCCCGTCATTGCCGAGACGGGAAATGTGACCAACCCGGGGTTGAGAATATTTACACCTTCAGAGAAGTAATCCATTTTAAATTGCACATAAGGAAGTAGATCAATTTTATTGATGACTAATGCTTGTATACCGCGGTATATGCCTGGGTATTTGTAAGGTTTATCATCCCCTTCGGGAATAGAGGCAATTAGAACATTGATGTGCGTACCGAGCGCAAAACTTGCCGGGCAAACCAAGTTGCCAACGTTCTCTATTATGACCACATCGAGTTCATTAAGAGGCAAAGCCTTTAGAGCATTTGAAACCATCACAGCATCAAGGTGGCAATCGCCGCCCGTATTAATTTGTACAGCGGGCATGCCAGCTGCAATGGCTTTTTCGGTGTCAATAGAAGTAGCTATATCACCTTCAATAACACCCATACGCAAGCGACCATCTAATGCTTCAAGGGTCTTCAGGATGAACATGGTTTTACCAGCACCGGGAGATGCCATGATGTTAATGGCAAATACACCTGCTTGATCAAGCAGAATTCGGTTTTCCTCCGCCAGCCGGTCATTGGCAGACATTATATTTTCTATGATAGATATTTTTTCGCGCATATGTTCCTTTTCTATATCAGGTGAAGGATCAACCTCACTGGCTCCTAATCGATTTCGATACTCTCCAATCTCATTTCATCCCCTTTGGTTATCTTAACCGTATGACTCATACAATTTGGACAGGCAAAAGTTACATCAGAGGGTTCAAAGATGAACCCACAATTTAGACAGGTCATCTCGGCGGCAATACGCTCAAATTGTAAAATTGCACCTTCGGCTATTGTTCCTTGGGCTATTGTATCCCAATAGAATTGGACGGAGTCATCCACGATAGATGATAATTTTCCAATGACGAGGTGTATCATTACAATTTGCCTTGCGTTTGCTTTCTGTGCATGCCGCAGGGAAATATCAAGGATGCTTTGAGTGACAGCGAGTTCGTGCATATTTGATAAATGCGCTTTGAAAACCGGTTTTTCCAGACGATTAGGTTTAATAGATCTAATTAATCATGAATAAGGTCAAGAACTTGCTGAATGGCTGTTGGCTTGGCGGCAGCGATCTCTGGTGACAACTCTTCTTTGAAATCATATACATGTTGGGCCTCGATAGCTACAACATGCACATCTTTATCTGCGGGGAGGTTTGCACCCAATTTTCTTCCCATGATCAAAGCAGTTTTGAGCGTTACATCATGTGCAGTAGCAGAGTGCCCATGAGTCAAGTCAACTAAATCTTCCAGGGAAAAATTAATCACCGAACCTTGCGGACGTTGACCTGTATTTAGTGAATCGATCAGGATAACTCGCTGGTAGCCAATCATACGTTCCATGAGACTTAAGCCACCCAAAGTAAGGTAATCTACTTCGACATTTTGCTCAGACGTGTCTAGGCATGATTCTACCTCACGAGCAACGACTAAACCCACGCCATCGTCACCTAAAATGGGATTGCCAAGTCCAATTACTAAAGTTTTTTCGGATGACATTATTTCTCCAATGACAATATCAATTAGGGAACATGAATTTCTATATTTTCTACAAACCAGTTAGCAATAACATAGATTTGATGATCAAAACTTTGAATTAATCTAACGAAATTTTATGCAAGCCCGTATATTAATCTACTGGTTTACAGAAAACAATTGAATTATGAAATGTGTCATCAAATGACCTTCCTGCTCAGGTAGCAATTACTCCACCGAAATACCGTGGCAGTTGCTATAATCTTCGGTCATGGTAGTGGTTAACTTTAATGATTAATCTAGGGGTTAAATGGAGTTCTGATAAGGTTTGAAATATTATCGAAACCCGATGATAAGCGAAAACCATTAATCACATACAGATAAACCACGTCCAAATTGGAATTTCTTTACTTACCTATGTATAGTTCGTTTCTGCTATTACTGAATTTTTAAAGTAGAGAGGTTATTATTACACAATACCTTAGGATAGATAGCTACTAGCTATCTATCCTATTTTAGCTTTATGGAGATGTGATATCTGAGTATCTTACAAAGCCCTTCCACCGTATTGGTCGATATTGAAAAACCCTTGTGGAAAATTAGGGATATCTCTGGTTAAGGTTTGCTCGCTAACTCCAAACCCAATAAAAAAGCGTGCATACCTTTCTTGCCACTGGGGGCAGATTTTTAATCAAGAAACTGCTCCAGGACTTTTATAACTTTACCGTTGGCATCATGAATAGTGATTTGTAACGGCATTTGACCAGGAAGAGAGTGTGTGGCGCAGCCGAAGCATGGATCGTAGGCGCGAAATGCCATTTCAACCATGTTCAAGATGCCTTCACTAACTTTGCCACCCTTGATCAAGTTGCGGGCAGCTTTATTGGTCGACATTTGAAGAGAAGCGTAATTGTTGGTGGTGCCCACAATTAGATTGGCCTTTGTTACAACCCCGCGTTCGTCGGTCCAATAGTGATGGGTCAGTGTGCCACGAGGCGCCTCGACAATGCCAACCCCCTCCGTGGGGGTTTCGGTCGGGATGGTATGGTAGTTGGGCGAGGTGATTTCTGGGTCAGTGGCCAGATCCACCCAACGTTCTGCAGCGTAGAGTAGTTCAATGAGGCGTGCCCAGTGGATAGCTAGACGTTGGTGTACCGGTTTCCCACCCAAGGTCTGATACATCTTCTCGTATTCTTCCTGAGCAAGTGGTGTAGCCATGCCGTCGGATGCGTTGAGGCGAGAAAGCGGTGTTGCCATATAGACACCAGAATCTTTTCCATCTACAAAGCCCTTCCAGCCAACCTTTTTGAGGTAGGGGAACTTCAGGTAAGTCCAGGGCTCCACGTGTTCGGCAATATGCTGGTGGTATTCATGTGGGGCATACTTTACGAATTCTTTGCCTTCTGGGTCTACGACACGTACTTTACCATCGTAGAAATTGACCTTGTTGTTCTCGTCCACCATCCCCATGTAGTAGGTATCATGAGTGTAGATGTCGCCTAAAATCAAATCAAGATAGGTCTTGTTTTTCAAAACAATATCGTCGAAAAGCTTTAGACTGAAGAGGGCGAAATCGATCGCCCAGCGACCCATCTCTTCAATTTCTTTACGCTGATCTTCTGTGATTCCTTTGGTTAGGCCGCCAGGGATGGAGGTACAGGGGTGTACCTTACGACCGCCGATGATTTCTACCACATTATGACCGTATTTGCGCATTTGGATGACTTTGCCGCCAATTTCCAGGCCGACCTTGTGGATGACACCTAAAATATTTCGTTCAGCAACCGGGGCGTCAGGGCCCATGACAAAGTCTGGACCAGCCAGGGCGTAGAAGTGAGTGGTATGGTCGGTGCAGTAGAAAGCCATATAGAGCAATTCTCTCAGCATCTTGCCAGTGCGAGGTACCTCTACGCCGTAAACCGCGTCCACTGCTTTAGCCGCGGCCATGTGGTGCGCCTCTGGGCAAACACCGCAGATGCGGTTTGTCAGCAGGGGCATCTCCTCTACGGGACGACCGACGATAAAACGCTCAAAACCACGCAGTTCGGGAATCTGGAAGTAAGAATTTTCAACATCGCCTTCATTGTTTAGGAAGATCTCAATTTTGCCATGACCTTCCAAACGGGTGATGGGGTCGATTGTTATTCTCTGTTTCATCTCTACCTCCCAATATATTCGCCCGGTTTCCAGGCTGGTTTGGCCGCACGTAACAGCGAACCAGCCAGATTGAAGCGATAGAATTGTCCAGCCGGATCAACCAATCCATCCAGGATGCGGTTGATTTCTTCTGGGTTATCTGAGTCGATAACAGACCCGAAAGCAGCAACCAGGCGGGCGCCATAGTCTAGTACACCCTCTGCTGGACCGTAACAGCCGATGCATTGCGCCCCGGCAGATGGACAGAGAGCATTGCATCCACTGCGAGTGGCAGGACCATTGCAAGGTATACCCTGTTCGAGCAAACACAATTCTGGGTCGGCGTGTATTAGTTGGATACGCCCAAATTCCTTGATGGTCTTGACATCGCGCTTGCGTCCACATTCATCGCAGACTGTAGAATTACCTGCTCCGATGGTCGCACCCTTGGGCGGTAATTCGGCTTTCCCTTGCAACACTTCAATAACCAGGTCGATCACAGCTGCAATCTGATGCGATTCAGGCGGACAGCCGGGCATGTAGTAATCAACATCGACTACCTGATCAAGCGTTTTGAGTACAGGGTACAGGGTTGGGATATGGATCGTCCCTTCTGGCATATCGTAAGAAGGTTGTGGCCGCAAGTTTTCTGGATTGTCGGTGGAAATCGTGCTAAAGGCTGTGTCAACAACATCCTCAATAGCGGAAAAGTTGGCTAAACCAGGGATACAGCCTTCGCAAGCACAGGAACCAAACGCCACCATGATTTTTGATTTCCTCCGGAGGAGTTTAGCGATATGTTCATTCTCGTCGTTACGAATACCACCATTGAAGAGGGTCAGCAGTATAGAGTCGTCTTCCATTTCTTCGACGTCTTTGTATTTAGCATCCATTGCCACTGGCCAGAAGACGACCTCAAAATTAGCATCCACATCCAAGATTTTTTCGTGGATGTTTAGCACGGCAATTTCACAGCCACCACAGGAGGCGGCCCAATACATGGCGAATTTTGGCTTGCTCATGTAGACACCTCTTCAGTCGATAATTGATCAAGGAGGATGGATGAACCATTGCCATCGGCGTTTTGCGCTCTAAGATCTGCATTCCAGTTAAGTGGGCCAAGTGCTCGCACCTCTTCAACGAATTTATTCACCTCGTCAGCAAATATTTGGCCTTCAGAAGCACTAGCCCAGAGCAGTTTCAGTCGTTCTGGTTCGATACCCATCTGCGCCAACACCCGTCTCATCAAGTAATAGCGACGCATGGTCTTGTAGTTTTGGTTGACGTAGTGACAATCGCCTGGATGGCAACCGGAGGTCAATACCCCATCTGCTCCGTCGGCAAATGCTTTGAAGACAAAGGTGGGATCAAGGCGACCAGAGCACATGAGGCGGATCAGCCGGATATTGGGGGCATATTTCATGCGTGAGATACCAGCCATATCGGCAGCGCGGTAGGAGCACCAGTTACAGGTGAAGCCGATGATGGTTGGCTCAAAGGGTTTAGTTTCGGGAGTGTCGGTCATAGTTTTTTTCCTTATGCCTCGACGGCTTCCTTCTTTGGAACATTCAATAGTAACAAACCTTCAATCTGAGCAAGGATTTGCTGGTTGGAGAAGCCGGTGCCAGAAATAGCACCTGCCGGGCAGGCAGCCACGCATGTGCCACATCCTTGGCACAAGGCTGGGTTTACCTCACTGATCATCTTGTCTTCATGGAAGAGGATAGCATTGAAGGGGCATAGATTGTTACAAATTCGGCAACCAGAGCATTGCTCCTCAATAATAGTTGCGCGTATTGGTTCCAGAGTGATTTCTTTTTGCTGAATCTTGCCCATTATGCGTGCAGCCGCGGCTGCGCCTTGCGCCACGCTGGCAGGGATATCCTTGGGCCCTTGCACACAACCAGCCAGGTAGATGCCTTCGGTCATCGTGGCGACTGGGTCGAGTTTGGGGTGCCGCTCGAGATACCAGCCGGAGGCTGAGCATGAAATGCCAAAGATCTTGGCAACCTCTTTCGCGTCGGCACGTGGTTCCATACCTGCTGAAAGGATGACCATATCGACTGGAATACGGCGCTGTTTGCCGATCAGCGTGTCCTCAACCTGGA